>JAABUY010005367.1_pt1 | contig 12933 bp, 21 predicted proteins | sample 5560271 | NCBI WGS metagenome assembly JAABUY01 (sample SAMN10711886, study PRJNA513374) | rock metagenome | isolation source: Antarctica rocks | place: Antarctica: Victoria Land, University Valley
CGCAGCCCGTCACCTGCGTGCGCCCGCGCCCCGGTCGCTGCATGCGGGGCGCGGCCGGCCGCGCCTGCCGCTGCGGCGCGTCGCATGGTCGGCATGCGAAGACGAGGACATGTGCGCTCGAGCGTGCGGACCTGTATAGGGCCTGCCGGTCGCTCCGTCGCGCTGGGATCCTGAGGGGCGCCAGCGCGGCGCCGCAGGTTCTGCTGTGCCTGGCGTACCGGACCATCACGAAGGCGCAGCTGCTCGCGCGCGGCCTGCTGCAGCAGGCTCAACTGCTGGAGCGCCGGCCGCCCGCATACGCGATGCGGCCGCACGGGCCCGGGCCGCCTCCCAGGCCGGCCGCTGCGGCTGTCGCTTCGCCGCCCAGCGATGCCGCGTCAGGTGTGCGAGATTTGACATTGGCAAGCTGTGCAGAGAGCGCGCGCGTTGAACTTGGTGAGGGGGTTCTGCCAGAGCAGGTGCAGTGCCGCATGCAGCCCCTGCGCCACCACGCCCAGGGTCTCAGCCACCATGCCGGCGGTTGTTTTATTTGCACTGCATCATGCACGAACATAGGGCTCTGGCAGGTCTGCGCGGACAGCGCAGGGTCAGGCGCGCGAGGTGTTATGTCACTAGTTCACTAGTACAATCAGTAGTACAAGAATTTGTATGCAGTCCGCGCAAGCTGCCACACAGGCGCTAGCTGCATGCTGATGGCGGGCCTGGCAGCGAAGACGGAGCGTATCAAGCGCAGTGCTGTCGTCATGGTCATGACATGGCGTGCTGCTGGCGCAGGCGGCAGCGCGGGGTCGGGCAGCAGCGGCGCGGCGCAGCGTGGAGCCGCAGGCGACGCCGCGCGCGCGGGCGACCGGGCGAGCATGTGGGCGGAGCTGCTGGCGGCGCAGTGCCGCAAGCGTGCCCAGCTCTGCGCCTTCGACCCGTTCAAGGCGCCCGGGATGGTGCCGCCCGGCTCTGTCGGCGTGCCCGTGTGTCCATGTTGCCCGCTGCAGGCCGGCTGGCTGTGTTACTATCCACGCATGGGCTGTCCAGCCGCTTGCGCACATGCATCCGTCTGGGCTTGCGCAGGCTGTCAGTGATAATGCTAACTTTGAGAATTTCTGGGCCTGCGCAGGCTATCAGCGAGGCGAGGCTAACAGCGACCGCCGTGCCCGCCCCCGGCATCAACCACGCAGCAGGTGCGTGCAGGCCCTGCCACAGACAAACTCACCCGCATGGTGACTTTTATGATGCATGGCAGATGCATGGCGAGGACTAAGTGCTGCAGCAGTGTAGCATGCAGCGCCCCAGCAATGATAGCTGCAGAAACTAGTGACCGGCGCGCCTTGCTGCCTCTCCTGTACCATACAACCTAGGCCAAGTCTGAGACTCATTTCTCATGCAGCCCGTGCGCTTGTGACACTTGTTGCGCACGTTCCTTGCAGTTATCTCGCACGCTCCCGGGTGCCCCGCCCGTGCGGCGCTGAGCAGCAGGATAGCTCAGGGTTCAACCTCACTGTGCTGACAAGGCGCCTGAGCAAATGATGAGGGCCCCGCAAGAGCAAGCTTAAGATGAGTATTCTTACGCCTGGGTCACTACTGTGTTTTGCACAGAACAGCCCTCCTGTACCGGCCGCACAGCGCAGCTAGAAGCAGGAGGCGGACCGAGTTGCTAGCCGAAAGCGCGCCAGCGCGTTCAATCGCTATGTGGTCTCTGCGCAGGCGGCCCCGGTGGGTCGCGCGTGTGCTGCGCGACCGTCGTGCCCGGCCTCCGCCACGGCGTGCACTGCATAGAGCTGGCCATCAAGCGCGCGCCCCCCGCGCTGCGCGGCGTGGCGCAGCTCGACGTGTGGCTGGTGCGCCGCCGCGTGCAGCCCAGCCCTGGAGCGTCCCGCGCCTGGGCACGGGAGGAGGGCGGCGTTGGTGCCAGCATGCTCGGTGTTGAGGCATAGCCCTGCGTCAGCTCTGGCAATCTGGGACGCCGGGCGTGCACCTCGGCTGCACCTGAGCGGCATCACGCAGCAGCGCAAGCAAGCAGCGCACGGCCGGGAACATGCACTGGAACCAGACAGTTATGACACTTCTGCGTGCCACGCTTGTGCACGTGCTGGCTGCATGCTTTGTGGGTGCTCCAGGGGGCGCTGGGCCATGGGCATGCCTGCACGGCATGGAGCGCCGCAGACAATGATGCCTGGCGGGCCGCGCCAGAGCGAGGGTGTCCGACGCCGGCGCAGGTGTACGCGCCGGACTGCGAAAACAACGCAGGGTTTGGGATTGTGGGGCAGCGCCTGGATTCGCGCGACCAGCAGGGCGCGGTGTACGTGATGGGCGGGCCGCAAGCCGCCACCGCGCCCGTCGCCGAGCCGGCGAATGCTGGGGGGCCCGCTGGGCCGCGCGGGGCGGCGGCGACGGGCGACGGGCGCGCCGGCTCCCTGCGCCTCCCGTCAGGCGAGCAGGCCCGCGCCGCGCGCGTTTGGGAGGACAGACAGGGTCTGTGTTGCGTCGCCGCTGTTGCGAACGGGGCGCCTGTGCTCGCCCTGCGCGGGCGCTGGAGGGCCGTGATGCAGCGCGTGCGCAGGCAGCCGCGCGCGCCGCGCCGCGACCCGCTGCATGCTGGCCGTGTATGGTGGGTCTCCGGCGCACTGAGGAGCTGCGCATCCTGCCTGAGGGGCTCGGGACGCGCCAGCATGGGAGGCGAGGGAGCGGCGGCCGGGCCGCCCGCGAGGGCGCCCCAGCCGCCAACGCTCGCCGGTGCTGGGATCGTTGCTTGATGTCCCTCGCAGGCTCTGCAGCGAGCAAGCGCGGGTGCGGTGGGGCTTGCAGGCGTGCATACTTGGCCGCCGGACTGCGCGGCGGAGCGCGGGCTACCCGTGCATGGCGTCCAGGTACGACAGCACCGCTGCCACTGCTCACTTCTCCATGCCAGCGGCGCTGTGGGGTCGGGCGCGATGTGGTGAGCGCGCCTGCTGAAGCGTCGGTGCAAAGCACGCGGCTGCGCCCGGCGGGGCTGGCACGCTCGAGCGGCGGCCCCATCCTCATTCCTTGCTCACAACCCCCCTTTCTATGGGGCAGCTGCGCTGTGGAAGAGTCTTGTGTCGGCCCGGGCTCTTACTCCCAGGGCTCCTGGCCGCCGTGCTGCCGCTTAAGTGCCGCACCAGCGTGCGTCTCTGTCCGTCCTGGCAGCTAGTAAATGCGTTGCGGGGCGGCGCAGGAGGGCGACACGATCGGCGTGCACATGGCGCTGCGCGCCGACCAGTCCTACCGACACGATGCGAGCCGCAACGTGCACCTCATCGGCGACTGCGCCACCATCATCTTCAGCAGGAACGGCGCTGTCGTCGGCCGCGCGCAGCATGTGCGCCGCGCTGCTGCTGCGAAGAGCTATCAGTGCCCTGCCAGCCGCCCGGGGCCGCTCTGAGCTCAAGGCCCTGAGTGACCTGGGCTGCGATGCATGCACGCAGGCTTGCTTGGGGCATGCGCGGCTCCGCTGAGCCAGCGCATGCATGTCTCCCTAGCCTCATCCGTTGAGCTAGCGCATGCGCTCCCTAACCCTACCCATTGAGCCAGCGCATGCGTGCGTCCAGCGCCGCATGACATGTTGGGCGACGTCGCTGTGCGCGCCGCAGCTCAAGGTCGGGAAAGTACCCAGGCGCGAGGGGACGTACGACGCCCTGCCGCAGGAGGGCTACCAGGTCGTGGTGGCCACGCGCACGCCCGGCACGTCTGTGTCGCTGCTGCGCCGCTGCCCGCAGGTGGTCACCCAAGCACTCGTCCGTGTAGCCTGCAGACAGCACTGGCCATTGTTATAAACCTCAACCCTGTGTCGCAGTCTGAATGGGCGTGTCAACTCGTGCATCCTGACTGCCAGCCGGGCCGCTCCCTCCGTAAAGCACAGAGATCGCCTGCACAGCCTTGTCCCACGGCTCTGCATGTCCACCCAAGCACAGAGCATGCGCTCAGCTAGCCTGCACTAGTTGCCGAGTACCTGCGCCACAAGCCGGATCGCGGCGCTGAGTCTTGGCGGCGCCTGCGCAGGCCCGCGCCGGCCAGCCCACGTGGGCGCTGCACCGCAGCCTGTGCCGCACCGGCGGCCCGTTGCACATGCCCTGGCCGGACGAGGAGGCCCCAGGCGCGCCCGGCGCGCCGGATCACGCCGGGCGCGCGCCCGACATGCGCGACGCCCGCGCTGCGGGCCCCCACTGCCATGCGCTTCGCGCGGGCGGCCTGCAGCCCGAGGACCTGGCGCTGCTCAACGACTTGGCCGACGGGTCCATCACCTCCGATGACGGTGGCGAGGACGAGGACGTGGACGACGGTGGGTATGAGTACGGACAGGATGTCTACGGCTATGGCTACGAGGAGGAACCCTACTACTAGGCCGCAGGCGGCCTGCTGCAAAGAGCGGGTTGCTGCGTATTCGCCGCCTGTGAGCGGCGGTGCGCGGGGCGTGGCTGCTTTTCAACGCCATGCGAAGGTTGGCGCGCACTCATGAGGTTTGTGTCGCGCCTGCCTGTGCGGTCCTGTGGCCGAAATGTGTGGCCGGCGTGTGCAGTCGCGAGCCAGCTGTGATTGTGCTGCGCGGCAGACACGGAGTTCTGAGTGGCTGAGAACGCAATCTTTATGCGATTGGCTTGACGCGCATTCCCCTTGCGTAAAACTTGCGCAGAGGTCACTGCAGGTCAGCTGACCGGGTGGGCTTGCGCCCTGTACATGTATGTCTATGTCAAGCTGTAGAACGCTTGCATGTCAGCGGGCCGGCAACTGTTGCACTGTGCTCATCATCAGCGGCAAGCCCTGCCATGCAGACAGCGGGATAGCCTAGGTTTTAGCCTGCCGCTGTCGTGTCTGTGTGCTGAGGTCTTCAGCAGCCCCTGCAGCTTTGCTTATCCATTGCTCATTAAAGATATTGCTCTGCTGCATACGTCAGCCTGTTGTCAGGAGTGTACATTGCCAGGTCGCCTGCAGGTCTGGGCAAGACCATGCAGACACTCGACCCTGGAAATACATTGATCTATTTTTGACATGTAACTCGACTTTTACATCAGGGGCGTTGCTTCTGCCATCAGCACTCACGCTCCATGCGTCTTGTGATGGCTCACACGGCCAGTAAGGCCAGTAAGCTCACGTTGCCTATTTCTTTTACTCGGTCCGGACATTATGCGCAAGACCAGAACCCTGACCCTGGCGGAAAACCCAAGTTGGGACTCCCAAGACTTCAGAACTGGCGACACAAGGAGTGAAACATTTTTGGTAAAGAGGCCTGCTAGACAGAGCGTGACAACATGAAGCGCAAGGCTTGCGGCGCTGAGCTCGTAGACAGCAAGCAACGCGGCAAGCAGCTTCTGCTAGAGCCCCCGGCGGGCTCACAGGCAAGCCACAAACAGCACTTGGCGGTGTTGGTTACCAACACTTTCACGTCCTTGTCAAGTTGCCACAGACAAGCTGGCGCAAGGCATTGGACACGCTAACATGCTGTTCCACACTGTACAGGACACCAGGTCATTGTCAGTGGCGCCTCGCGTGTATGGTCAAGCACTTTGCAGCGGCTTTGCGAAGCTGTACGTGCAGCGGAATCAGTTCTCTGATGTGACGCTCCTTGTCGGCAAAGTGGAGGCACGCATCCTGATCAAGCAGGCACCTGTCTGTTGACATGCAGGCATCTAGAGTCGAAAGGCGATCCAGTCCTGCTCCAATGGGTGCCTGTGGTCACCACTGGTCGCAAACTGCAGTGTGAGCGGCATACAGAACGTGAAGCTTGTATTTGCTCAGCGCAGTGGTGCACGAGGCAGATTCGTGAACACGCACAGCGTCAAGGTGCCCGAGGTGGATTTCCGAACGCGCACAGCGCTGCGTGAACCTTGCCAATGCAGGCTCCTGCTCGCAGGTGCCAAGCCACCGGGTCGTGCTGGCGTCCTGGTCGGACGTGTTTCGCGTTCTGCTGGGACGCTGGGTCGCCGACCGCGGCGAGCACCCCACCATCCTGGTGCGGCTTGTGGTCCCAGCACCGCCTGGTCCAGGCAAAGCCTGACACATACAGGCCATGTTTGCAGGCGCCAGTGTAGTGCATAATCGTATCATCCTTTTCATTGCGCAGGTGGAGCTCCCAGGTGACAGCAAGCTGTGCAATTTCATAGAGCTGCTGAGGTTCATGTACACGGGCAGCTGCAGCATCAGCAGCGTCAACTGCATCGCCCTGCTGCAGCTGAGCAACTATTATGCGGCGCGCGCCTGGGCCCACCCTCGAATTGTCAACCAAGCTTAAGGTGTTAGCGTAATCAGTAGAGTCGCATGTCTGCTAGCATCCTGTGTCGGTGGCTTGTTGGCAGAGCCGTGGAAGTGAGGAGGGCATCACGGGGTGCTAGGCCCAAACACGTGGCATGCACGTCCCCAGGTGCTCCCGCTCAAGTCGGCTGTGGGCGACTTCCTGCTGGACACGCTGGAGGGCCGCAGCCTGCCCGCCCTGTTCAAGCTGGCCGAAGAGTACGACATGCGCCGGCTGCGCAGCGCGCTGGTGGCGCACACCGTGCTCAACTTTGACGCGCTGGCGGAGAGCGTGCCGGTGACAAGCCTGGCCGTGGACGTGTGGCGGGATGTGCTGAGGGCCGACACGGTCACGGTGCGAAGCAACGGCTGGCTACTCAGGCACCCGGTTAGAGCCTTTCCACATGCTTACCGCAGCGCATGTCCGGCCGTTCCGCCATCCGGCATTGCCACTGCCAGAGTGCGCGTGCCTGCTTGGTACGGGGTTGCGGCGGCCTGAACCTGTGGCAACGGGGCTCCACTGGGTCGTACCCTAACCTACATTGCACTGCGCGTGTGGCAGTGGAACGAGGAGGCAGTGCTGGAGCTGGTCCTGGAGTATGCCGAGGCGCAGCCAGGGCAGCGGGAGAAGGGGGAGGTGCTAGCAGCACTGCTGCCCTGCGTCCGCTTCCCGGCGCTCGGCCTGATTATGCTGGTGCGCTGCGTGGAGGCGAATGCGCTGCTGATGGCGCAGCCAGTTACCAGGGTGCGGCCCTTGACCCGGCCTCCCTGCGTCGTCAGGGCTGCGTGGCTGCACAATGTGAAGTGGACCATGGCCAGGCACACACTCCACCATGGCACACAACTTCTCCTGCACATGAGCTTGAACGTGGCCGAGCGGGTCGGTTGGCTGTTCCATTGTGCCTGGGGGCACCCAGAGGGGTGAGCGCTGTGCGGCAGGACCTGCTGTGCGCCGCATACCGCGGTCATGCTGCTTCAATCCTGTGCCGCAGCCACCCAGACATAGCACTTCTGATGAAAAGGGTGCCAGCCGCCGACTGGGCTCAGCCGCAGCGGCCCGCGCAGCCATCCGGGCCGGCCGCAGCTGCGGCTGAGTCGGCGGTCCATGACGCCGCGCCGGGTGTGCGCACTCTTGCTCAACATGCGTCAGGCTGTGCAAAGAAATGCGCCCATTGTTGCGGTTTAACATGGGGGCTTCACCCATGGAGGGGCATGCTGCCACATGGGGCTCCTATGCACACCACCCGCACAGACCCTCTGCTACTGTGCCAGTGGATGGTAGTGTCCACCATGCAGGATGCATGCGTGTTAGACTTTAAAGAGGTTTTGCATGGCACATGGGCAGGCACGAGAGGCGCTCCTCCGCGAGGTACACAAGCAGGCGCTCTGGTGGTGATTTGCTGCACCCACATGGCAGGCCTGGCAGGGCCATCATGTCTACCCCAGGCAGTGCTGCGTACATGGGCGAGGATTGGCTCGCCGCTGGTACGGGGGGCTGCGGGCTGCAGCGCAGCAGCGCAGAAACGTGGGCGGCGCTGCCGGCGCAGGCCGCGCTGCAGGCATGTGGACTGAGCTGCTGTCGTTACAATTCCGCCCGCGCCGGGAGCTCAGCGCGTTCGACCTGGGCAGCTCACCAGGGATGGTAAAGCCCAGCTCTGCACACCTGGCTGTGCACCCATTACACGCTGGTTGCATGCTGCTTGGCTGTACCCTGTCCATCTCCACGGCTATCCTTATCGCTCGCACTCCTATCGCCTGCCTGGCCTCGCGCAGGTGCTGAGCGGCGGAGGGCTGACAGCAACAGTCAGGCAGCACGCTGCGGTAGGCGCGCCTGTCCCTGGCGCCGGCCAGGCAGCAGGTTCGCGCATGCCCTGCCATGCACGCGTCGGTCCTTGATCTCATGCTTGGTAAGTGCGAGGATGCACCACCTGCCGGCTATCCAGGTTGTGACAAGCTCTTCAATTTCAAGCAATGCGTTCAGCAGTCGTTCTCTATGAGCTCCGCTACATCGTGCGCCTTGCTATTACCATTCATAGTAGATGTATCCTGAATGTATTTAGGTACAAACATATCAAAGGCGTGTTGCATGCCCCCACTCTGGGACTGCGCAGAGTCAGTGACGTGCTGGCTGTGCTGTGCACCTATTTTACTGAGCCACCATGTTGCTGAGGCACCTCATGCAGAACTGAGCCACCTGTGCTGAGCCACCATTTTACTGAGCCACCTGGGACCCTCGGTCCTGTGCGGAGGCTGTGCTCTTTGCAATCAGCCAGTGCGCTTGTTGTGGGTTGTGCCTGCTCCAAGCACTGTGTCCGGGTGCCTTGCCCCATCCGAGCGCGCAGTTCATAAGCGCACCATGCGCTCAGAACGCCTGAGCGGCGGCTGCGGGCCCTGCAGGAGCAAACCTAAACTTCACCATGTCTTGGAAGGATGCTGTTGAGGCGGCCGCGTGGTGCAACAAGGAGCTGGAGGCGGACCAGTCTGCTCACCAGGCACATGCTAGCGTACTCAGGCTCGTTGTCACCTGGTGCGCGTGTGGACGGGCGGCAGGGCCGGTCCAGATCCCCACGGGTGCTTCATCACCGCCGCTGCCGCCGCGCATGCTGCACGGGGCTGCCAGCGAGCCGCACGTGTGCTATGCGGCCATTGCGCCCCGCCTCCGCCATGGCGTGCACTGCCAAGAGTTCGCCGTCAAGCGCGGGGCTCTCGGCCCGCGCCACGAGGCGCAGCTCTCCGTGTGGGTGGTGCGCCGATCACAGCCGCCCTGCCTGACATGCCTGGCGATCTGTCATGCAGGTGTTCCGTTCTGGGCGCATGCTTTGATGGAACGTGCGCCCGGACACGGGTAGGGCTGGACAAGCAGGGGTGTTGCCAGGCCGCGCAGTGTCATGCAGTTCGCCGCACGAGTGGCGTGCAGCCAGCCTGGCCCTGCCCTGGCTCGCCTGGCTGCGCCCTGCCATCTGAGGTGTGTGAATTGCAGCTGAGGGACTGAACATCCTGCAGGTGTACAACCCGCACTTTGAGGACGTGGGTGGCGTGACGCACCTCTGCTCGGACCACTATGGCGCGGTGTGTACGACAGGGGCGCGGCCGGTTGATGCGACGGCGAACCCTGTTCCAACGGGGGCTGCTCTGCCCTCGCTTCTGCCCCCGGACCTTCTCCCCCCGCCCTTCCGGCCAGCCAAAGCGAAGGCGGGGGAGGCTACGACGGCCGTGTGCGCCGCGCTCCCCCAGGAGCTTGTGTCAGGCAAGCGGGCCCGCCCCACGTGTGCGCGCGAGGAAGGCAGGGGCCCCGCAGGGCTGTTACTGCAGTTGCAGGGCGCCTGTCGTGGGTGCCCTGGCAGGCGTGTGCATCGCTGACGTGGGACGCAGGGAAGCCTGATCATGACTATCACACCACCACCCCTCTGCATGCTGATGATGCTGCTTTAGGCTGATGCGCCTGTGGGGCGTGCATCCTGCTTTGAGACCCGGGACGCGCCAGCAGGGGAGGGAGGCAGCTGGGTGGCAGGGTACCAGGCATTTGCGCCACTGCGTCAACACTAGCTGGAGCTTGCTCTGCGCTGGTGCTCATGCGGACACTGGCAGCAGCTTGAGTGTGGGCGTGACTGGGCATGCAGGCCTGTGGCCCCCAGCCTCTACGCGTGCCGCGGAGAGCTTGCATGGCGCCAAGGTATGCAAGGGTGTCTTGAAGGGCATTGCAATAACATCACTCCCTGATGCTTCGCAATGCGTGGCCATGCGTGGCATGGCGGGTGCCTACCCGGACCCTGTTTTTCTTGTCTGAGGTACTGCGCGGCGAGGTACTGCGCGGTGTGGTGTTTATTAAGTATATCGGCTCTCTGCACTGCGGGCCTGGCACCCAACAGCTGCCTCGACATTGTTACCATGCGCCTGGCCTGTTGGCCACTGTGTCAGGGATCCTTTCGTCAGGCAGCTGTGGTGCAAAGAAGGCGCTTCTCCTGCTCAAGGGCTCACCAGTTTGTTTATCTGTCAGGAGAGGCATTGCTCGTCCACGCATCTGAGGACTCATCCCAGCACCTTGGTTTGATTCCGCCCTGGGGGCATCGTCCTGATGGTGCGGGGCGGCGCAGGAGGGCGACATCATCGGCGTCCACCTGGCGCTGGCCGCAAACGAGTTTCGCTCCGACAAAGACCCGATGATCGTCGCCGACTGCGCCACTGTTATTTTCAGCTGCAATGGCGCTTTCGCGGGCTGCGTGCACGTGTGCCACGCGCCTGGCATGATGTGTGTTCTCATATGCCACATGTCTATCTCTTCTTAGCCTTGCCGCCGAGTCTGCTTGAGCTGCCGGGAAAGGACGTGCCTTCCTCGTGTATTCATGTTTCAGGCCTCACCTGCTGCCTGCGCACATCGTAACAGCACACTCGCATGCACGCCTTTGTAGCCCGTTTGCATGTGTGCTGTGGTCGTAGCTTGCGCTGCAGCTGAGTGCTTGGACGCCCACCTACTGAACCTGCAGCCATGCCAGCAGCAATAAACTCATGCAGCGTATTGGCCCTAGGCCGAGCCTGCGGGGCCTTGCATGTGAGGCTGTGGTCATGTATGCCGTCTCTTATGCTGGACCTGCCTCTTTCCTTCATGCAGGTTGGGCTCTTCTACATGTTATGAGTGCCTTATATCGTCACAGCTGATCCGTGCGCACAGATCAAGGCTGCGATGCCAGTCGGCGCGCATGCGGCTCTCCTTAGCGAAGACTCTGCAGGCTTCCAGGTCGTGGTAGCTGCACGCAAGCCCGGCACCTCCGTTTCGCTGCTGCGCCGCTGCCCGCAGGCGCGCCTGCTGAGCCCTGACTAGTGTAGCTAGTAGGCGCTTGAAAGTGATGGCAACGAGACTTCATCTTACACGGCTTGTCGTACCATTGCACATCAGCCCCACAGTGTGGCCTCGCATGTGTGTGTAAAAGCGATCTTTGCATGACCTAGAACCAAGGTATGGCATGCTTGCCTGAGTACAGCATATACGAGTTTCATGCGCTCAGTAGCCCATCTCAGCACTAGGCGCGAACGCATAGCTGACGGGCTGGTTGCGGCGCCAGCCACCAAGTGCGGGGCCACCCGCGCAGGCGCGCGCTGGCCAGCCCACGTGGGTGCTGCACCGCAAGCTGTGCGGCAGAGGCGGCCCGCTGCGCATGCCCTGGCGCGGCGGCGACGCGCCGCGCGGCGGCGAAGCGCGGCACAGGCAGGCGCCGCTTGAGCTGCACTCGGACGAGGTGAGGCCCTCTAAGTAGGGACATGCATTTTACGATTCTTTGTACGCATCGTACAAAGATGTGTGAGCGTGGTCCAGGATGAGGGATCCTACGAGGGCTCTGATGATGAGGGCTTTGATGAGGACGAGGACGACAGCGGGGCCGACTCGGAGGAGGAGGGGTGGGAGGATGAGGACGAGTCGGAGCATGACGGCTCTGGCTAGGCCGGTGGCGGCCACCAGGCCAGGCGGCGGATTTGGCAGCGGCGGTGGCGGCGGATTGCAAGGTGTACTTGCGTGCGAAGTGGAAGCACGCTGTGGCGGTTGTGCGCTTGCATGCCAGCCGCATGCGCTTGGTGTGCTGCACCATGGCCTGGGCGGTTTTGGCGGCTGGGCGGCAGCTGATGAGCCGATGCGGGCGCTTGTCCAAACTATGCACGATGTATTACCACCGCCACTGCGCTGCTGATGAACAAGATAGATGAACAAGATAGCTGGGCGTTTGTGAGAATGGCGACTGCAGGAGGAGGCCACTCCATGGACTTGGGTCGTGCGCCAAGTGTGTGTAGTGTTGTCTGGTCTGCAGCAGCATGCTCTCAGGCGGGGCAGTGGGTTGCTGCCCTCAAACTTGACTTGTGCGGCAGCCATGAATTAGGGCGCGGACATGCAAGCTTGTGCTGGCATGTGTGCCCCATGTATGTGGGTATTTAACATCCCGGCATTCTGCTGAACCTGAATGGAAGGTGTGTGAAGGCCACAGCGGCACATAGAGCACATGCAGAGCGCATGTATGATAGGCTGCGCATGTGTGTTGTGTACACCAGCTGGACCTCAGAGTGCATGGGCCAGCTTGCACGCATGTATGGACTGCCATTGTGTGAAGGTTTTGGAAGAGCCTCTTATGAGCCATGGCCCAATGGGCCATGGCTCATTGGCCAAGTACGACACGCACCCCACCCCACGGCGGGGTTACATGTGAATTGCCCTTCAAAGCCGTACGAACAACATACGGATTACTGCCACAGACAGATAGCGGCGATGGTGCGCCACAAGCAGAGCGCCCCGCGGGGCCAGCTGGGCCCGGTGGAGAGAAGGCAGGCGGACGCTCTGCACCTGCTGTCTGCAGAGGGCACTGATGCTGAGGACCTGCAGCCGGCAAAGCGCGTGCAGAAGAAGAGGTGAGAGCGCGCTTGGCATTTGCAACAAATTCTGTTTACATGTCCGCGTGACGCGCGTGTATACAAGCATGCGTGTCCAGCCGGTGTCATCACTAGGCTCCTGTGTGCCTGTTGAACTCCTGCGAGCACGTGCAGCGCACTGGGGCACTAAATGTAGCTGTTGGGATGTTTAGTACAGTCGTCCTGGGCCGCAGGCGGAAAGACGCTCAGGCAGCGGCGCCTGACGACGTGGAGCTCATAGAGTGTCACGCAGCGGAAGTTGCCGTGGTGCGCGGGGAAGCTAGTTGTGCTTGATAGGCGCCTCGC
>JAABUY010005368.1_pt1 | contig 12932 bp, 14 predicted proteins | sample 5560271 | NCBI WGS metagenome assembly JAABUY01 (sample SAMN10711886, study PRJNA513374) | rock metagenome | isolation source: Antarctica rocks | place: Antarctica: Victoria Land, University Valley
TTGCACGGACCTGGAGAGCGGACGCAGTAGGCCCAACCCCGTCTGGGGTCAGGCGGTGCGGACGTAGTTCGGGCGTCCGAGTTCCGCCATCCGGTTGAGCGCGTGGACGGCGACGTCCACCTTGATCGCGCGCCGCTCGCCCGTGCGCGAGCGCAGGCCGTCGCCGATCACTTGCTTGAACCGGCCGATGGCAGCTTCGGCTCGGGCCCGCACCGTGTAACCGGACGCCTTCTGCCAGGCCATGCGGCCGTGTTTGGCGATCTGCTGCAGGTGGCGGTCCCGCGGCGTAGGCAAGGTCGCGGCCATCTCGCTCGGCACCGCCGTGGCGCGCGGCGGCACGATGACCGCCGCCTCTGGATGGCGCTCGACAACACCGGCATAGACGCGGTCCTGGTCGTATCCGCCGTCGGAGGCCACCATGCCCGTGATCTGATCAAGCAAGGGGCCGACCTCGGCGCCATCATCGACCTCCTTGGCCGTGAGCGACGCGGCGACGATCTGGCCGCTGCCGGCATCCAGGCCCATGTGCAGCTTGCGCCAGGGCCGGCGCGTCTTGGTGCCGTGCTTTTCCAGCAGCCACTCGCCTGCGCCGCACAAGCGCAGTCCCCCACACCTGGCCCTCGGACCACAGCGACAGGGCGCGCAGCTCCTGCACCTTGGGATGGTCGGGGCTGGTGCTGTTCGCCATTGGCAGGTCACGCGGGTCGAAGATGCGCGTCTCTGCCCCCAGCACGCGCAGCAGCCGGTCCGCCTCCTCCACCAGCAGGCGCGAGTACGACCGCTCCCGCAGGCTGCCGTAGAGTAGCAGGATGCGCGGCGGATGCTCCGCCCGCGTCCCTGGTTCCAGCCGCGTCAGGTCCGGCGGCGCCAGCAGCCCGCGCCGCAGCGCTGGCAGGGCTTCGCCCAGTGAAGGAAGCGCGTCCATCCCGCCCGCCCCTATGCGCCCGGTGCCGCGTGCCAGGCGGCGCCGGCGTCGTACCAGCCCCGGCTGCGACGGACGATATGCACGACCGAGAGCATCACCGGCACCTCGACCAGCACGCCGACCACGGTGGCGAGCGCCGCCCCGGACTGGAAGCCGAACAGGGCGATGGCGGCGGCGACCGCCAGCTCGAAGAAGTTGCTGGCGCCGATCAGCGCCGACGGCCCGGCGACGCACCACTCGGAGCCGAGCCGGCGGTTGAGCCAGTAGGCCAGGCCCGCGTTGAAATAGACCTGGATCAGGATGGGCACGGCCAGCAGCAGGATGACCACGGGCTGGCGCACGATCTGCTCGCCTTGCAGGCCGAACAGCAGCACCAGCATCAGCAGCAGGGCGCACAGCGACACCGGCCCCAGCACGGTCAGCGTGCGGGCAAGCGCCGCCGGATCGCCCGAGCGCAGCAGCGCCGCGCGCCAGAGCTGGGCGGCGATCACCGGCACGACGATGTAGAGCACGACCGAGATCAGCAGCGTGTCCCAGGGCACGGTGATGCTGGACAGGCCGAGCAGCAGGGCCACGATGGGCGCGAAGGCCACTACCATGATGAGGTCGTTCAGCGCCACCTGGCTCAGCGTGAAGTTGGGTTCGCCGTCCAGCAGGTTGGACCAGACGAACACCATGGCCGTGCAGGGCGCGGCGGCGAGCAGGATCAAGCCAGCGATGTAGCTGTCCACCTGCCCCGCCGGAAGCCAGGGCCGGAACAGCCAGCCGATGAACAGCCAGCCGAGTAGCGCCATGCTGAACGGCTTGACTAGCCAGTTGACGCCCACCGTGGCGAGGATGCCGCGCCAGTGCCCGCCGACCTGGCGCAAGCTGCCCAGGTCGATCTTGAGCAGCATGGGCACGATCATCAGCCAGATCAGGCCGGCGACGGGCAGGTTCACTTGCGCGACCGTGGCGGCGCCAATGGCATGGAACACCCCAGGCGCGAGCTGGCCCAGGCCGATACCCACGACGATGCAGAGCAGCACCCACACCGTCAGGAACCGCTCGAAGGTGCCCATCGTCGGCCGCGGCGCTACGGCCGCGGCGGCAGTCCCGGCCGCGCTCACGCCGCCGCTCCCGCGGCCGGTTGCGCCCCGCCTGCCGGCGTGACGCGCCGGCCGGTTTCGTTCACGACCCGCTCACCGTCCTCCTTGGTGAAGGCACCGCGCTGCGGATGGGGCAGGATGTCCAGCACCAGCTCAGAAGGACGGCACAGCCGCACGCCCCGGTCCGTGAACACGAAGGGCCGGTTGATGAGGATGGGATGCGCCAGCATGGCATCCAGCAGCGCGTCGTCGGACAGCGCGGGATCGTCCAGGCCCAGCGTGTCGTAGGGTGTGCCCTTGCGGCGCAGCGCCCCGCGCACGGTCAGGCCCGCGGCGTGGATTGCAGCCGCCAACTCCTCGCGAGTGGGTGGGGTGTGCAGGTACTCCAACACGCGCGGCTCCTCGCCGCTGTTGCGGATCAGGCCGAGGGTGTTGCGCGACGTGCCACAACCGGGGTTGTGCCAGATGGTGGTCATGAGTTCGGCCTTTCAGGCGGCAGTGAGCTTGCAGGCAGTCGCGGCAGCGCCGGACGCGGCCGGGTCGCACACGATGCCCTTGCCGTCCTGGCCGCAGCAGTTCTCGGTCAGGAAGCCGACCAGGCCGTTCATCGCGGCGACATTGGGCGCATAGATCAGGTTGCGGCTGGCCCGGCGCTGCGTGACCAGGCCCGCGTACAGGAGCTGCTGCAGGTGGAAGGTCAGGGAGGACGGCGGCACGCCGAGCGCCGCGGCGAGCTGCCCGGCGGGCAGGCCCTCCGGCCCGCGCTCCACCAGCAGGCGGAAGGCGCGCAGGCGGGTGTCCTGCGCAAGCGCACCCAGGGCGATGACGGCGGCAGCGGTGTCCATCCAGAGGCTTTCAACGATACTTCGACGATGCTCGAAATATCGAATCGGAAGACGGTCGTCAATGACTTTTCGATAATGCTGGAAATGTAGCACGTTTTGCTATCGTGCGACCTGCCCACTTGCTCGGCTTTGATCCGTTAACGAGCGGATACTGCTACGGAAATAGAGCCAGAACGCCACCGGTAGTAGAACGTCAGTGCCGAATTTCCTCCCCATGATGGTGCGCGCCGCGCGCGCGGTTGATCTGCTGAGGAAATAGAGCCAGAGCACCACCGGTAGTAGAACGCCAGTGCCGAATTTCCTCCCCATGATGGTGCGCGCGCCGCGCGCGGTTGATCTGCTACGGAAATAGAGCCAGAACGTCACCTTTGGTAGAACGCTGATACCTGATTTCCTCGCCATGATGGTGCGCGCTCTTGCGCGCGGTTGATCTGCTGCGGAAATAGAGCCGGAGCGTCACCGCTAGTAGAACGTCAATGCCTAATTTCCTCGCCATGATGGTGCGCGCTCTTGCGCGCGGTTGATCTGCTGAGAAAATAGAGCCAGAGCGCCACCGGTAGTAGAACGTCAGTGCTGGATTTCCTCGCCATGATGGTGCGCCCTTGCGCGCGGTTGATCTGTTGGCAAAGTCGGTGTTGGCTGTTTGTTCATGGGATGATGGCCCTGGCACACCCGTTTTCACCCAGCATTCAGACCCCTTGCGACGGGGTTTGTGTAGATGATGGCGCGGGTCGGCCGACTTCGCTAACAGTATCCGAGCGATTGCGGATCAACATCATCGAAACGAAAAGCTGGTTATCCAGCTATATCAACATGTTGCCATATTGCGTGAAGCGCAAGCCATTGAAGCAACAAGCTTTCCAGATCGGCACTTTTGGCACGGTGGTTACGACAAGGCCTTTCGCGCGCGCCCTCATCGTGGCGCCAAATTGGATTGCCACCATACCCGATTTCCGCGCCGATATGGGCCGCGGCGTCCTGCTTGGCCTTGAGCTTCTGGTCGCGGCCGACATCGTGGGGACGGTTGCCATCGCCCCACGTTCAACAGTCTCGGCGTGCTCGCAATCGTGATCCTGATCAGAACGTTCCTGAGCATCTCGCTGGGCGTGGAGATCGAAGGCCATTGGCCCTGGCGCCGACGCGAAATCGAGAAGCAGTTTGGCCTTGTCGTAACCACCGTGCCAAAAGTGCCGATCTGAAAGGTGTGCAATTTCAATGCGCCGCACTACCCTACAGGGTAACCGGGGCAGATTCCCGGGCGGGGGAGTTGCGCTGAGGATGACAGCGTGATTCACAGCCTGCATGTCGCTGCCGGACGCTGCATCGCTTGAGGGGTTTTCGGTTGCCGAGTTGCGCGCCGTTGTCGGCGCCCTGGTTGCTGAGATTGGGGCACTGCGGAGCAGCACTGAAGCGCAGCAGGCGACGATCAGTGTGCTGCGTGCCGAGAACCAGGCGTTGCGCGACGAGGTGGCGCGGCTGAAGGGCCTGCCGCCGCGTCCGCCGTCGCGGCCGTCAGGGATGGAGCAGGCGACGCAGCCTGGAGCGGCCGGCCAGGATGCGAAGTGTCCGAAGCCGCCGCGGGGCGCCAAGCGCGACCGGGATGCGGTCACGGCCGAGATCGTGGTCAAGGTGCCCGTGCCGGCCGGCTCGCGGTTCAAGGGCTACGAGGACATCCTGGTGCGCGACCTGCGGCTTTCGGCCGAGGTGGTGCGCTACCGGCGCGAGCGTTGGCTGTTGCCGTCGGGCGAGACGGTGGTGGCGGCGTTGCCGGCGGGGATCGTCGGCGGCTACGGGCCGGAGCTGCGGCGCTTCGTGCTGGCGCTGCACGCGCAGGGGCAGGTGACGACGGAGCGGCTCACGGCGTTGCTGGACGGGATCGGGGTCGAGATCTCCAAGCGCCAAGTGGTGCGGCTGCTGGCCGAGCCGCTCGACGACTTCGTGGCCGAGGACCAGGACGTGCTGCGCGCCGGCCTGGCCACGGCACGCTGGGTTTCCGTGGACCCGCGCAAATCGCGTGCGATTTCGCTGACACTGCCGCGCGACACGCACGCAAGGACGGCGTCACCACCCAGGTCGGCGACAACCGCTTCACGGTGTTCCGGACCGGCGCGTCGAAGTCGCGCGAGGCGTTCCTGTCGCTGCTGCGGGCTGGACATACGGACTACGTCGTGAACACGGCGGCGTTGGAATACATGCGCGGGCACAGCCTGTCGGGCCAGGTGGTCGCGCAACTGGATGCGCACCAGCCAAGCAGTTTGCCGACACGTCGGCGTGGGCGGCGCACTTGGCCCGGCTCGGCATTGATACCCTCGAAGTCACCCCTGACCCCGTGCGTGTCGCCACCGAGGGCGCGCTCTGGGGTGCGATCCGCGATCAGGGCCTGCTCGCCGGCACCGTGATCGTGTCCGACGACGCCGGCCAGTTCCTCGCGGCCGGCAAGCAACTCCTCAACGCGTCGGTCAAACGGAAGCCCTCGCGTCGCGCCGGGCAGCATCCCGAACGTCTTGAGCACGCCCCGGATATGGTTCGACAGCCGCGTCGTCATGCCCACGAGCTGCGCCCTTGCGCCCAGCAGAGCACGCGCACGGTGGGCGTCGAGCGATTTCACGTGCACAGGCCGATACCATCCGATGCGCATGATCTGCGCCAGGCCCCCTCGATCGGCTCCGCCGATCGCTGCTTTGCAGACGGATCGCAAGAGCGATGGCGTCGTTCTGGTCGGTCTTGTTCATCTGCATCTTGAGCGCGGCACTGGCCTGCCTCGCATCAAGGCAGGTGAACATCAAGCCCTCGCGCGCGCAGCTCATGCACAAGCCACGGCGTCATCGGCCCGGTCTCGACGCCGATCTTGGCGCCCTCTCCCGCATGCCCCCTCACCGTCCGCTCGATCTGCCCTGGGTCGGTCGCGCACTGGCCGCGCCACAGCCTGCGGCCGGTCTCGTCGACGACGCAGATCGCCGTCAGCTTCTGCGACACGTCCAAACCAACAAATCGGGTCATCAAACCGCCTCCCATGATGCGGACCGCCGGGCGACAGCACCCGGATCGAGGCATCATGGAGAACCTATGTCCCCGCCGCGATTACCCGATGTCCACACATGCACCACGCTAACGTCAGCGCCTCCGCCAACACCGGGCGTCCGCAGGTGGCCGCCCGGCAAAATCAGCATCAGCCCCAAGGCCCCAACCCCGGCACCCGGCGGCTTGACGCATACAGCTTCTCTTGCTCGCTGTCGCGCCGCTGGCCCCGTTCGTTTGCATCTGCGACGTCGAGGTTCCATCGCAGGAGCTGCAGTGACGGCCCATTCGGGCAACGCGCCTGCAGCTTGGCCGATCCATGCTCGAAGCTACGCCGGTCGGCCCGAGACGCGAACAGGGCATAGGCCGACCAGACATCAAGCGGGTCGACGGCTTCAAGATACGCATCAAACCAGTATAGCGCGTCAAGGTTGCGATGGAATGCCTCCCGCGCGGCGGAGTGCACAGCTGCAAGCCAGCCTCGAACGGGCGCGTCGGCGAGGCGGCCCGACCAGAGCGCCTGCGCCCGCGGGGTCGCGTGCATGTGCCCGGCCAGCACGAGTGCGCGGGCGGCGATGCCGGAGGACGGCCCGTCTAGGTCACGCATGATGACCTCCTCAAGCCAGCAGTCGCCCTCGTCGAGCGTGGCGGCTCCGGCGATCTTGACCAAGGCCGCGTCGTCCCTGGCCAGCGACAGCGCATGCGCGCGCAAGGTGTCGATGACCTCGCTGCGTGCCACGCGGAACGGCAGCAGCGCGAGATCGCCACGCCTGGTGATGCCGTCGTGCTGCTCGTCCATGAGCGAGCGCCACAACACTGCGCCGACGTCCAGCCTGTGCCGGAGCAGCCCTTGGCAGAGGCCCATCGCCGGGAAACCCATAAACAGGAACGTGCTGCGGTTGCCGTTCGGGCCGATGGCGGGCCGCACCAGCCGTTCGGCCTCGTCCGGCTCGCGCTCCACGAAACCATCCAACGTGTCTTCCCGGCACCAGAGGCGACCGGAGGAATGGGACACGCGATCCAGGATGTGCTCGACCTCACGCCGAAGCAGTGCAGCCAGGCGTCCGATCAATTGGGGATCCTTGTCGAACGCGGTAACCGCTACCTGGGGATCGGCCCGGTCGAGAACGGCCCCGCCAAGCGACGGCATTGCTTCAAGCAGAAGCAGCGAGCCCTGCGCCGCCTCCTCGCGGTCCATGTCCTCGGCCCAGCGCCAACCACGTGCCGCGAACTCGACGGCCACCGCCTCGCAATCCCGGGACCCGCGCAGTATGCTCATCGCGAGGGCACGCACCTTCGTGTCGGCGTGCCCGGTCAGCTCCAGAAACGCCGCATCCGGGTTGGGCAATGGCAATGTCCAAAGCCCGCATGACCAGCTGAGGTGCTGCAGCCAGTAGCTTAGACGCTCGACCTCGGGCCGCTCGGCGGCTTTCTCCCGGGCGGCCCGTAGCACGGCATCCGGTGGTAGCGGTGCCAGGACAAAGCGTGCCGCTCGGGTCAGGCCGACCGGAAAGGCGTCGGCCAGCGCCTCGATTTGCTCCTCGGGCGAGCGGCCGTAACATGCCAGCGCCGTGGCCGCCGCGCCTGTGACCCAGTGCGGCCTAGGTGGTGACGACAGCCCGGTGCAAGCCGCAGCGAAGGCGTCGCGCGTCCCGGCGCAAAGGAATCCTGCCAACCCCGGCGCACGCTCGCTCATGTCCACCAGCCAACGCGGCGGTGGTTCGTCCGGCCGCACCGCCTCGGCTGCGGCGTGCGCGAGCCTCCGCATGTAGGCGTCCAGTTCGCGTGGCGCCCAGCGCGAAAGGGCAGGCACGGCACCCTGGGTGACGCCGTCCGCGAATGCAGCGATCAGCGTCTGCACCGGCGCCTTGCGGCAGAACTCCACCAATGCGGCCACGCGGGCCGGAGCCAGCGAAGCCGCGACGTTCCCCGCCATGGCGCCCAAGGCGACGACTTCGCCCGGCGTTAACGCCGTTTCGTCGCCGGCCAACAACGGCATCTGAGGCAGGCCTGCGTCGCCTATCAACGCCTTGCCGCCTTGCTGGACCAGCAAGTTCATAGCCGGCCCGCTGGCGTGCGCGCACAGAAGTTGGTCCGCCGCGGCACGGGCGTGCGCGTTGCCGAATGCGAGCAGGCCGCGGCAGGCCTCAACAATGGCCAAACCTGCCTCGATCGGATCCTCCTCGTTCAGGCGCAGGGTCCATTCGACCATGTCGCCATGGGCCCAATTGCCCGCGAGCGCCCCGGCAAGCCCCCATGCGGCATAGGCGTCTGCGACCGGCGCCCGTGTCCGGAACGAGCAGATGACCAGGGCATTCCGGCACGCGGAAAGCCAGCCGTCCAAGTCGGCCTCGGCATGGAGCAAGGCGGGGGCCGGCAAACCCGTCAAACGCAGGGCATCCAGGGCCGCGCGAGTACCTTCGGCGCTGGCGTTCGTATCCGCAAGCGGCACAGCCGACATCCAGGAGCGCACCGCCGCCTCTACGATGGTGGCGACAACGTCCCACTTCGATGCGTTTGCCAGCGCCTTCGCCATCACCTCGCTCTCGCGTGCATCGAAGCTGCGGGCGCGCCACCCTTCGTCGGCGAGCCGGACGAAGAGCGCTGGGTCCAGGCCCACCAGCCGCCAGAACGCCTCAAAGTCGGTCCGCCCGAAGTTCTGGGATTGCAACCAGGCGAGCGGCAGCGCCCGGCGCACCATGGCCGGCGTTCCGGCTTCGAGCAGTGCGGCCGTCGAAGCCGCGCGGAGTACGGCCACGCCGATGTCGGCGCCTCGGAGCGGATCGATGAAGTCGGCGATCACGTCCGCCACGGCCGCCTCGTTCTTCTTGCTCCGGAGCACGTCGAGCAGCGACAGGCCCATCGCGAGATGTGCGGGGGCGCCCTCCAGCCGGAACCTGTGCGGATCGGTGCTGCGCAGCCACCGTCCGTCGACCAGCTCGCTCACGGCTCCGGTGAGTTCGTTCCGGCCATAGCCGCTGTCCCGGCCCAGCTCGGCAAGCAGTTCGGATCGCGTGACTTCGAGCCCACCTCCGCCCGCCATGGCCTCTTTCAGCCGCAAGCCAAGGTTCGAGACCAGCCTCCGGAACTCGTCAGCGCGAAGCCCAATCCTGTTGCCATGCAGGCCGACGCGGTCGCGCCAGTCTGCCAGCGCCAGCGTCTCGGGTGTCAGCTCTCCTATGGCGTCTGGATCCCGCAGCATCCGGACGGCAAGGGAGAACAGCCGTGGCACGCGCATCAGGGCAAGCAACGGTTCAGGAACGGTGTCGCGTGATAGGCCGTGCAGCACGAGCATGCTGTCGAGTTCGGGGTCGTCGAATGGTCCCATGACAAGCGTTGTCGGCTTCGGCACGAGATCGGCGAGCTCGCCCAACTGCGCCCAGTGGTCAGGCCGGCAGGTCACGGCGACGGCGGCTTTTCCCTTCCATTCCCGGCCGAAGAGCGGCTGCAGCAGATCTGTCCAGCGCGTGAGGAGGAAGTTTTGGTTCAAGCCGTCAACGACGAGCAGGAGGCGCACGCCACCTGCACGGCGCCACCGGTCGAGTCTGGCCCTCCAAAATGCCGGGTCGCGAGTTCCGGTGCGCTCGGCCAGCGCAATGCAGACAGCCGCAAGCAGATCGCCCCCGGATGCGATGCGCGTAGCGGGAACCCATACGGTGAGTGGCAGGCCAAGGCCGTCCGGGCCAGCGCCCGCATTCCACCACCGCAGGACGGCCCACGTCTTGCCCATGCCTTCGCCACCCAAGAGCGCCCATATCCGAGAAGGATCCGAAATGGCGGTAGCCATGTGGGCGGCGGCCCCGGCGCGGTCGACGCCAGGCTGGCCGCCATCGGCGAGCAGGTCGGCATGGCTCCCGAGCTCGCCCTTGGCCGTCGCGAGGTCAGCCATGGCGCCCCGCAGCCATCGCGCCATGCCGGTGCGCGCGGCGTCATAGCCGATCTCGGGTGAGGACAGGCGGCTCCGCAACCGCGCGAGGGCCGCCGCAAAGCGTGGGTCGGACCGGATTGCTTTCAGGAGCCGGTATAGACCGGGTCGGCCGGGAAAGTGGGATGCGATCGACCTGGGTGCCGCAGCACTTAGGACTTCGAGCGGCGAGAGTCCGTCCGCGCCGGAACGCGTGTCCACGACAAGGACATCCAGGCCGTGTCGGGCGCCGGCGACTTCAAGCTTCGCCACGTCATCGGCGGAGACCTGCCGGCTTGCCACCAGCATCCAGAGGTCGGCCTCGGGCCGGGTCTGGGCGAGGTCCGCCACCTTCGCCAACAAGACATCGAGCGGAAGTTGGGTGGCCTCTTGAAAGCGCTTGGCTTCCACGGTCAGGAGCGCCTCGCCGGCTGCGGCGGTCGACAACAGGTCAGCCCCACCTTGTGGACCGGGCTTTACGAGCCGGAACGCCCGTCCGGTCAGCTCCGAAAGCGCGTCTGCAACCCAGCCCTCGAACCCATTCGGCCCCGACGGTTTAAGCCCGCGCAGCAGTTTGAAAAGGGCGACCGGGTTTCCCACAGCCGCTGCAGAAGGTGATGCTTCTGCGCGTCGGGCCTTGCCGGATGGAGTGGTGGAGCGAGGCACAAGCAACCCTACCGTATGCCTGGATGTGCCGGCAGCGTCATGATCTGGATCCTTGATAGTGATTTTTAAAGAAAGTCAGTGCCTGCATGGTCGTCGAATAGTTCGGCGGACCGGACATAGCCGGACAGCACCTGCACCGACTTGTGTCGGCTGACCTCCTGCATTTTCCATATGCTCGCCCCTGCCCTGGCGGCGGCGGTCAGAAAGCCGCTGCGCAGGCTGTGGCCGCTGAACTCTGCCGCGGTCAGCCCAGCCGCCATAGCCCGCCGCTTGACGACGAGCGCGACGCCGGCGTCGTCCATCGGTTCGTCCGACAGGTGGTCGGCCTTGCTGACGAAGCGCCGGAACACGAACCCGTCCACGATGCCAGCCGCCTGCAGCCAGGCGTCCACGAGGGCCACTGGCCGGAGCCGCTTGCCATTGGGGACGGCAACGACCTGCCCTGCCCCCTCCTGGTCGGTCTTGGACCGGGCGATGCGGATGCGCAGCCCTTCCGCCACCCGCTGCATGTCCTCCATGCGGAGCGCCACCAGCTCGGAGCGGCGTAGGGCGGCGGCCATGCCGAGCGCGATCAGCGCCCGGTCGCGATGGTCGCGCAGCCGCTCGCCGCGGATGTGGTGCAGCAGCGTCCAGGTGACGTCCGCATCGGCCGCCGACTTCTGGACCGGCGCCGCCGTCCGCGACCGGCGGATGCCGGCCAGCACCTCGACGATCGCCGCGGCGCCCTCGGTCTTCTGCGGCGGCTGCCGCCCGGCGCGGCGGTGCGCCCAGCCGATGGCGGCGAGCCTGCGGTTCACCGTGGGCGGCGCGCAGCCGCGAGCGGCCTCGACCGAGAGGAACACGGCGACCACACGCGGGTCGGCTGGCAGGTGGACAAGGCCGCGCTCGCCGCACCACGACGAGAACGCCGCCCAGTCCTTCTCGTAGGCCCGGCGGGTGGAGGCGGCCCGCGAGGCGTCGGCGTAGCTCCGCGCCTGCGCGACCTCGCCCTGGAGCCGGGCCGGTGGATATGCACTAGGCGCGATAACTGCGGGCACGCTGGCGTCGTCCTGGTCCACCGTGGCCGGCTCCTTCGATCCTAGCGGGAATGCATCTTATCGCTAGGATCAGAAGCGTAGCGACAAAGCGGGACGGCCGCCACCCCTGCCCTGCCGGACCCCGTTACCGGCGCGCGTTCGCCGTCGCGAGCGACGGCCAGACCACCGTTTGGCCTTCAGACAGCCTGAGCTCGTTCTGCTTTCTTGAGAAATAAGTACAGCCGAGACGGCCTGGGCCGGGCCGCAAAGAACCGGCTTCAGTCCCCTCGAAGCTTGCAAAACCAGGCTGGACGATACGGTTTCCTTGCAGAATATCATGTTTTGCACGTAGTTCTGCAAAGAGTAAACTTTGACTTTTATAAGCTTTCTGTCCAAACCTTAGCAAACCCATTATGCAAGGCGGGACGCATGCCGTCCATGGTCGTTCTGAGCATTGAGGCAGGCGCTGCAAACGTGCCTGATAGCCGCACCGCCTTCCCCTGCCCTATCGTTGATCGCTGCGGCCCTGGGCCAAGCATGGCGGCATTGGGCGCCGCCGCGCCGTGCTGATCGGCTATGTCCGTGCCGGTCCAAACGATGGCGCCGACCGGGTCGCGCAACACTCGGCGTTGGCCCAAGCAGGATGCGAGCAGATCGTGGAGGAGCAACCTGATGTGGACGGTAGCGGCCAGCAGCTCGAACTGCATGGTCTGCTCGCCTGCCTGCATACGGGCGACGTCGTCGTCGTCTCGCAGCTGGACAGCCTGGGCCGGTCCCTGCCCGACATGGTGCGGTGGGTGCAGCGCCTCGCTGCCGCTGGAGTGGGCTTGCACAGTTTGACCGAGACGCTCGATGGCGCTGCCCCTCAGGACAAAGCAGCAGTGGCGACCCTGGACAGCCCGGCGGCACACAACAGCCAACCTGCTCCGCCGCGGCCCGGTGCTGGACGCCCTGCCACGTCGGACACCCGGCGACGGGCAGGCGGGCGACCGCCGAAACTCTCGTTTGAGCGCCGGGTGAAGATTGCCGATGAGGTCCTGTCTGGCCGAGGCACCGCTGCCGGCATGGCCCGGCGCTACGGCGTCAGCGAGGCCACGATCAGCCGACTGCTGGCTGCCAGGGGAGTGTCAAAAACCTGGGGCAGGTGGCTTGCTCGTCTGGGTCTGATCGGCCTGGCTGATGCCTGACCACGAGGGCGGCGGGCGTGATGCAGTGGACGGTGCGGCTGGAGGCGAGGACGAGCGCGGGGGAGGTGAAGACGACGGAGCTGGTGACGTTCAGCCGGCCGGGGGTGGTCAGCACGCTCGCGGAGATCGGTCTTGTGTTGTCCGAGACCAAGGCGCTGCTGGCCAAGCTGCAGGCGAGCATGCTGTGCGGCCAGGTGGCGGAGCATGCGGCCCATCATCGGGCCTGCCCGGAATGCGGGGTGCTGCAGCCGCTCAAGGACCGGCGCACGCGCCGGCTGCAGAC
>JAABUY010005369.1_pt1 | contig 12931 bp, 17 predicted proteins | sample 5560271 | NCBI WGS metagenome assembly JAABUY01 (sample SAMN10711886, study PRJNA513374) | rock metagenome | isolation source: Antarctica rocks | place: Antarctica: Victoria Land, University Valley
CTGGTGGCAGCAAGTGCAAACTGTCGGTTAGTCATGTGGGTAGGCCAACATGTTTTGCCAAGCAAGTCTGGCCAGTATCACTGAGATGGCCTGTGCCTACGACTGTCTGAACCTGCAGAATTGGCTGGCATGGTCTGTGCCCTCAAGGTTAGCTACTTCACACGGGTTTACTGCGGTTTTGTCAAAACTGTATAAGTTTCTTTTTGAAATTATCATTGTTGCGGATGTTTGTGACTATCACCTTGGAAGCCCTGAGTTGCATGTTCTTGTTGAAATTATAATTTAACAGTTCTGGCTAAATATAATCAAGAGCATATACGTGCATCAAGCTCACATCTGCAGTATAAGTTTCACTTTCAAAATATACAAAGCTTACAAGTCCACCAAGCTTTGTCACTACCCTGACAAACATTAAATTGATAGTAGCATAGACTTGCTATACTCCTCTCTTGCCACAGCAAGAAAACATTATGAACACCACTCAGTTGTTCTGTAAAATGATATGTGCTACTGGTCTACACAGAGCAATCAGAGATGCAAAGCACAATTTCAAACAGAAGTTACAAAAGCAGCAAGGTTTAAAACAGCGCAACAAGTAGCTCATGACTGCTTTTAATCCTGCTTGCTCTCCCTCAGTGATTGTTCTTTTAGGGTTGCTCTTTTAACCCGAAGGCTGCTGAGTTTTGTGCGATCAAAGGGAGACTGCTGCCCAGCTGCGTCCTTCCAGTATGCACTCTTGCGAGACCTAGCCAAAACTTGATCTGCACCTACATCATTCTTTGCAGCATCCCATGCCTTTGCCAAGGCAGGATACAGTGACTGCAGCGAGTTGCAAATGCAAGCCTTATTGCTACTGCAATATGGGCAGCCTATGTTGCCGCCAATGCGTCTGTCCGGCGAAGACTCAAACAGATGTAGTTGGCCTTTTGGACATTTGCGACAGATCCAATGAACCTTTTTACTGCTTCTACAGCTGATCCTATCGGGGTCAAGGCCTGCTGCCTTGTTCTTTGTGACATCAAACTCAGCCATTGCGGGGTGTTTGCTCTTTGTCAAGCTGGGATGCTTAGTGTATGGCTTTGATAGCGCCGAGCACTGTGGACAACCACTATCAGCGCTGGTCTTCACGACCACCTTGGCTTGCCAGCAATGCCCGCATCTGGGGCACAGCCAGTGTCTCCTTGTAGTACTGGAGGCCGTGATTTGATCTGCAGCCATTTCGTTTTTGGCTTCATCCCAATACATTGCAACGCCAGGGGCTGCAACAGAAAGCTTGTTATGCTCGCAAAGTCTCCGATTGGTGCAGAAGGGGCACTGGCTGTTCATGTTCTGCCTGGTGTCAACCCTGGCTCTCCACTCATGTGGCTGCCCACACGGACACTTATTGCATGTCCACCACACACTCAGTTGACTGCTTGGCCGAATGACCCGGTCCCCCATGTGGCAGTTCTTGGTGTGATGCCATTCCTTCTGTAGCTCTAGCTTCAATAGACTGATATCTGGCCCATTCTGCTTTGCTGAATGCTCTTGCTCTAGTGCAGCACAAAACATTGTCTGGCACCCAGCTGCAGAGCACCATTAGGGCATGCTTAGTGCTTGATGCGTTGTCCATACAATGCTGCACTGCACCGACCATGTGTTCACTTCGTATCATTTTGCACGCTTGTGCAGCAGCACATCGTGAATCGATATCAAGTCTGCTCACCGCTTTGTGACCATTGTAGGTCACGAACGTAAACCTTGCGGAAACGTTGGGGAACACAACAACTATGTGAGTGGATACCCCCCAGCCTGCATAAGGCGATTTCAGTTTTCTGGACCTGAAGAAATGCGCCGATAGGGTCAGCATTTGGCAGGTCGCTCCGTACCTCATCTGGGGCTGCTGCCACAGCGTTCGGCAACGTGACGGGTCCACAAGTGCCGTCACCATGCTTGCGTCCCGTATGTGCACGAGCTGCCACTGTAAAACGATGCTGCGAACGCGGCACCGATGAGGTCCTGAATGGCGCTAAGACCAAGGTTCTGGCCTCTCATCGGTTCACAAACCCTAAAGACGAAAAACGCAAGATTTCATCGGTTTCAAAACCCTAACCCCTACAACCCCTAGCAAAATTGACAGTTTAAAAATTGTCAGGGCTTCCAAACACCCTAATGATGAGAACCGATGAGATGTAACGCTGGGCAAGTATGACGTCCTCCATTGGCACCAGGTGAGGGTATAAGCTCCGAAACCAGCTCCCTAATTTTCGCTGCACAGCTTTGTCACAGCTTTGTCCAGCGTAATTAAAAGTGGGTTCAAGTGGGCAGTCAAATGTAATCTGAGCATTGTCTTGCTGCGGCAATGATTGACACAGCAAAACAGATGGCACAGAGATGCCACGATTGCAAGTGCACTCCAGGTGGCAAACGCTTTGCTAATTACTATGGTGGCCCCTATGAAAGCATGACAGTCATAGACCGCCTGTGACCTATAAAGGAGATTGTGCCAGACTCGTCAAATAGCTGTAGCCACCAGCACTGCTCCACAAGCAAGACAACCATGTAGCAGTTCCGCCACTGCTGAGCCCATGCCGTTGTCATTTGGTGCTATCAGTGCAGCATCATCTGTGGGTCGGACAAAGCACCTGTACACGCAGCCAAATGCGATATTGTGATTCATGTCACAATACACGAGTGAAGACTCAACAGCAGAAAACAAGTCAGGTTGTGATATGCATGTGCAGCTGTATGTATCTTGCTCATTCATTAGGTGATGGGATCTGTGTACAGCTGATGAAAGCAGTGCTACTGCAGCCTGACATGCTGATGCTTTCACCAGTACTAATGATGACAAATGCAAGAGGTCAAAGTGCGATTGAAGTGTGCTATGTAACATCCTTGCACTGTGCCTCGCTGTGCCTCTTGTCCACTCCTTTGTCATCATGATCAACAAGCAGACAGCCTGTTCACATGCAAACTTCGGGCATGGACAGATATCATCGCTGCTGATAACTCTGCTCAATTCCTGACATACGCTGGCAGCATTCTGGCATAACAAACATCTGCTGATGCATACCAGAGCCATACCAAACAGGCGATGCTTTGTACCACAGATCAAATCTCGTCGTTGCTGATGTTAATGAGGTGTCTTGGTTCTCCCATGTCAGGACTGAGTATGCAAAGATGGCTTTCAAGTCTAGGGACAGAAGTCACAGCAAGACTGCATTGCAGGTGTCACAGTGAGCAGGCAGGTGGTGATCATTTACCTCCGTTGTGAATGACTGTGCCCATTTGCGACTCTGATGTGTCCAGCCCCTGAAGGACAGAGAACTGACAGCTACAGTGGCTGCTTGTTCCATGGGGATGGCCATATGTTCTCTCACAGAGCCTGGGGCAATGCTTCAGCGTGAACTTTGAAAACAGCAGACAGCCTGAAACGTCTAAACAGCACCTGCGTGCAGTGGCAGAAGACTGAGTCAAAATTACATGCAACAGTGAAATGCAACTGCACTGTGCATGCCACTGTGGTTTCTTGCCGTCACACATTCATCATGTGCATCATGATCAGGCAGGGATCAGAACAAATCACATTGCACTTCAATAACATGAAACAGCAAGGCAAAACTGACAGTACTCTCTATGAGAGTGTTTACAACCACAGCTACACAGCAAACTTGCACAATAATGGTATTGCACACAACTTGGAAAGGCCACAGGCAGCTTCGCAGCATCACAACTGCAAGATTTGGCATGTGCCGCTCCATGGGACTGCCCAGGACAGTTTTTCGTCAGCACAGCCTGCCCTCCTCACGGCTGGATCCAAAGCACCACGCCTGTCTACCACACTGGATGCTGTGGAGCCAAATGACTTCCCTGTATGTTTGCACCACTATGTCAAGGCTCAGGCAAGATGAGCATTGTTTGAAGATTCTGTACATATCACAACTCTGCAACAATATAGAGACACATGCATCACCACAACACATGATTTCTGCTAAGCAGCTGTAAAGGGTTAAGGGTAAGTTTGCTGATTGTGCAGTCAGTTGCAAGCTGAAAGTTCCTGCAGACCTAGATGGCTTGCATTTCAACCTGACATGTATCATGATTGCCAATTCCCTCTTGTACTCACTGCCTGGTTGCAGGACAGGTGATCTTGACAGGCAGCAGCCTCACATGGTAATTCTGCTATGCTGGTAGCAGCTTCAGCAGCATGGCCCTCTAGGGCTGAGGTCAGCCTGGCAGGAGAGGTGACACATCATCCTTGCATGTCAGCATCTGGGCCACAGCTTTTCCTTCTGAGCTGTCACTATGTCTGGTGCATGGCTTCAATGCTGTCTGCACATAAAAGCGTGCTTTGTCAGGACTCACCCTGACAGGCGCACCTGCTGATCTGGGCAGCATGCAGTGATATCAAGCCTTCAGTTGGCCGTTGACGCAGTCAGTTATGTCAACTGGTTTGTTGTTCAAAACAAGAGCTTGAGCACAGATGGTTGGCATTGCGACCAGTGCGCTGCAGTGCAGAGCAAGCTGCACATGAGGAGCAGGGCAGCAGGCATACCTGCGGCTTGAAAGGCTTGCCACTTCAGACACAGGCAGGGCAGAAGCTTGTGAGGCCAACTGAATGACTAGGAGCTGTGCGGCCTCTGCAGCCAATGCATACCAGTTGACTGCTGTCAAGACAACCTGCAGACTCTGGTGTAGAAGCATGTCTCATCATGTCAGCCTTGTGGATACAGCGAAAACCAAGCAGCAGCTCTGACATGGTGGCACATGATTAGAGCTGGGGTTTTCATGGCTGCAAGTGCGTGTGCAGGGGCTGTGCAGAGGTGCTGGAGGTGAGACAGGTGGTGATTCAAGGCTGTAGTTTGGCTGCTGCACTCACAACTATGCACCACAATAGCATTGTGCACTTGGACTTGCATCCAGGCAATGTGCTGCAAGACTGGGGCAGCAACTGGGTCCTTGCTGACTGTGGCAATGCTGTCTTTACCAAGTCCCAAGACCAAGCCAACTGGCAACATGAGTCCAGGCATGTCACTTCTGCCCTGGTCAATCACGACGTGAGAACGAGAGTGTACATTTGGCATGATTCCACACAGTTGCAGGCATGTGTGGGCAGCTGTTGGTTAAATGCATGTTTTGCAAACTTGCTCTGCAATCAGATGCAAGAATTATGGATGTTTACAGCACTGACCAGTTTCGTTCTTTTTTGAGCTTGTGCATATGTTGACTGATAGCATGTTTTGATGAACAGGGTGGGGCGGGGGCCCGGAGATGAACAGGGTGGGGCGGGGGCCCGGAGATGACTGAGCAGCTGGCAACCTGTACTTGCCCAAAGCCAGCCCATGACATGTTTGCCTTTGGGCTGCTGCTGCTGGGTGTACTCCCTAAAAGGACCCGGTAAATGCAGTTCTCATGCTTGCAATGCAGCTCCTTACAGTGCAAATCTGCGTGCTTAAGCAGGACTTACAACATGAAATGCTACTGCTAGTAGAATGAGAAATCATGGCCTGTTGAGCAACACTTGTCAAAATGCGCTGCCTAGTGCAGGTGGAGCTGCCTGTGGCTGATCCAGCTCTGAGAGAGTTTGTGCTTGAGTGCCTTGAGGTGAAGCCCCAAGACAGGTTCTCTACACCACACTGCACAGACCAGCTGGACCATACCATCCAGGCCAATGGTTGGTGGAACATCCAAGCTAATACTGGATTCAAGACAAGGTCACTGCCGTGGGAAAGGCTGGATGGTCTTGCCTGCAAAGCGGATGTCAAGCATGCTTGCAATGTCCATTGCATCTGACAGCAAGGGTCAAGGCTGCAATAAACAACAAGGCATAATTCTCACTACATCAGCCAGCGGAGCTGGGATGCATGCTTTCCCAGTGGGTTTTGCAGCAGTGCTAAAAGCACCTGCCCATGGCAACTTGTGGCATTATGCATTATGATAATTGTGCACAGCCGGTTCTGACATGTAACGTACACACCTCAGCTACTTTCATGATCAACAGACTTATACATTCACAAATCAAGCCGCATGTTATAACAACATTGCTTGCTTGGTTTTCAAGGTTGCGCTGGACAATGTTTTTGCCTACAATAGATGTTGCCTCAACAGCTTGGACGTCTGTGCACAAAGCTTGCAATGCTGACAGCAACTAATGTGCAGATTTAGGACGGGTGCATTGTGACATGTAAACTGAACTGGCGTAAGCGTTTACCTTGAGAGATATGGTAGAATGGTGTACGCCCTGGTGTGAGCATGGTACACATACGTTGAATATGCCAGCAGTGCTGTGCAGTCGATTTGTCAGCGTGACACAAAACAGTTGCTTATTGCTATGTGAAAACGTGTCGTTTGTTTCTTGCTCAATTGCGCTGTCAGGTCAACACCTCAGCAGAACTAGATGCATGGCTGACTATCATGCAGACTGCAACTTTTGTACCAGTGATGCATCTTCTAAGTTGACACATATACAAAGGCCTCACATCTTCGCAATACAGCAGTTTTGAGGACATGCAGCATGCTCTGCTGCCCTGTGCTGCTTTGCAAACGAGATTTTCACACTAATGCATGCTTGTTCAAACAAGAATGGGCAAGCCCAACCTCGAGGCCCTGCAGCACATCATCAGGACTAAACGCATGCCTCCGGGTGCATACGGCCATCATCTTTTGTTATTGCAACGTACACCCATGCCTGAGTGCTGTTTGTATAGGCGATTTGTATTCCCAGCGACCCAGCTCCAATGCACTGCGTTGTTCAGGACGACAGGCACGGCCTACTGCTCCTTGCTGATGAGCAGTGCAGACAGGCAGTACTTTGTGTCATTGCAATTGCATGCTTGCATGATTGCTGTTGATTCACAGGCTGTCAACGAGCATCTTTACACGGCACAAAGCTGGACAAAACCACGCCGCGGTGCGTAGCGCCCATGATTTGAAGTCGCATCAACACAATGCTGCAAAAGAAACCAAGTGCAGCAGACTGAAACTATTTAGAAGCATATCAGCGCAATTAGCAGGAAGGGGTCAAGGAAAGCAATTAGGCCAGTTGCAAAGGTAAGAAAACAGCGTCAGATGACCAAATTGTGTGGAGTGACATGCATTCGTTATGTGAATTTGGTCACTTCATTTTGTTGGCAAGCTTGAGAGACAGAAAGGCGTCAAACCCCATCATAAAGACAGACAACTCGTCCATGCCTGCCTCTCAGCCCACAGTACTGCATACCCACAGTGTATGCCAACTTCTGCTCACATGATAATTGTGCCTGGGTCCATGATGGACTCCTTGATCTCTTTGTGAGGCAGAACAATTGAGCCATTCAGGAAGACTTCTGGTCTGACATGCACGTCCTCTCCAATAACCGACTTGAATTCCACTCTTGTCCACTTGCCTAAACTAGATCCCCACCCTACAATGCTGTCTGCTATTCTAGCATAGTTAGCCACCTGCAAAGCCATCATCTTGATGGCAGACTGCTACACAATGTTGCAGGCTCCATGACACAAGACATAAAGCATGTCATGTGGCAAAATAGCTGTACATGCTGACATATTATACTTGTACCACTAGGCAACAACAGATTCATGACATTCATTCTGACTGTGAGTATGCAGCAGCTGACTCTGTTTGAGTCTGTGCTGCAGTTGTCGCTGCAGACAAACTAAATTGTGGCATGGTTGACCTCTGTTGAATTCCCCCTAGGAAAGCACAGATGAACAAGCGTACCTTCACACGATGTAGCAACACGCTGTTACTGATGCGCACGCCGTTACCAATGACACATTCCAATCCAATTGATACATCAGGGCCAATTTGGCAATCTGACCCAATCTTGGCTGATGGATGTACAATGTTGTTGCCTATGAAGGTGGGACCCTGCGCTAGAGACTGTGGGTCTCGCCGCTGCACTGACTCCAAATGTAACCCCAAGCCTACAAGCAACCAATCAATCAACCAGTCAATCTAAAAATCAATAAAATACATCAATCAAATCACTCTAACAATCAACCAATTTATTCTGCTGAATGTTTTCCTTCTTTGGGACTCATCAGGGGAGTCAACAGACAGCGACTGGGAAATCATTCCACACAAAGCACCAGATTTTCAAAGGCGCTTGACAGCAGAGCAGATTACGCAGCTGCTCAGAAGCTCGTGGCCAAATCTGCTTGCAAGCAGAAGGTGAGGCTTTGGAACAATTGTGGCTGCTGGTTCTGGATGCATGTGCTCAGCAACATGCATGACTGCTGGAGATGCCAAAAAGTCACAGGTGCCATGGGCATCAGAATGTATATTGCAATGCATGTTCATAAGGACAAATAAGATCATCCTGTACAGTAAGATTGGGTGTGGCCTGTATTCTGCATGCAGCAGTAGACAAGTATGCACAACACTTGCCCTTATGAGTTGATTGCATTCAGATGATTTACCTCTGAGGTAGTCTTTGGGTTGCCCTACATCCATCCAATAGCCGTCTAGAGTAAAGGCGTATAAGCCTTTATCTCGGACAATCAAAGGAAAGGTTTCCTTCTCAATGGAGGTCGGCCTCAGCTCAATGCGTTCAAGGACTGCTGGGTTCAGCACATAGATGCCAGCATTGATCTTGTCGCCAACAAAGGTCTGCATACAGCATTGTGGTCCGGCATATTGATGGCAGCTAGCTGTTTGACAGACATTACTCTTGCTTGCAGCAAAGTCTTGCCAAAAGTGGTGCAGCATGTTGTACATGAGAACACCAGATGCACATACCGCCTCACAGGATGCAGTGTTTGTCTCATTTGGGACAACAATTGCATGCAGATTAAGGAGATGAGTCCCAGCATTGACAGTATGTTGCTGACCTTTGGCTTCTCTACAAAGCGCTCAACATGCGCTGAGTCATCCATAACAACCACTCCATATTTGCTGGGGTCCTCAACCTGTGTTGACACACACAGACAGGTCGCCTCTGAGTCTGAGCAAGCTGAGGTGAGCACATGGGTCCAACAAACATGTTGCAAGGCCTGATTCACAAGGCATTGCCATATTGAGCATGCTCAAAACACACAAAAAGGCCTACAAGCAATGCAGTCGTGGCAGTTGATCATCAACAGATGCTGCTTCACTTGCTCCTGACATGATATCCTTCTGCAGCATGCAGTACAGCAGAAAGACTGCAGAGCAAGTATGCATGGATGGTGATTAATGCATGGCCTACCCGCGTGACTAAGATTGTTCCTTCAGCCCCCTTCTGTTTGTGGAACGCTAACATCTCCTTCAAGGGAAAGTCACAGATGACATCGCTGCAATCAGATAATCAAAGAATGTACATGGTTTTACGGGCCTGCTAAGACCAACTGATCGTTTGCACACTGCTTCGCCAAGAGACTGCAACTATCAATATGCGCTTTAGTTGCATGCAATTGAACAGCAGGAAAACAGGCTTCTGCTTGATGCATGAACACCATAATCGAATATAAGCTATGCTGGACGTGCCATCATATGTCTGTGTTGTAACATGCTACTTGTATACAGACACTGACCAGACACAAGAATGTATGAGCAACATTTCTGTTTGAGAGGTCATGCAATTTGTTGTTGCACTGGTACATGTACAGCACTACAAGATGCCATCAGAAGCATCACACAGGGCTTTTGCCAATTTGACGTGCATTCAGTCTGTCTGAGTGAAAGCAGCACCTGTTGAGCACAAAAAATGGATCTCCTGAGCCATCATCAAGTATGTCGCTAGCTAGCCGCAAAGGTCCTGCAGTACCCATGGGTTCTGTTTCCTGCAGGTAGTGAACAAAGCATCAAGTATGCTAGTGAAAAGCCAAGGCAGGCTGGAAAGAGTGAGCGGTAAATGAGACGAGGAATGCTATCCAATAAACTGTTTGAGCTGCACTTGCATGTCAGGCTATTCTGGCACTGTTGCTTGCCTGAGAGCAGGTGATTTTTATCTGCAGCTTCTGCTCCCACTCCTTCAGGAAGTCCATCATGACCTGATGCAGAGTGAGTCAGAAGGTGAGGTTCAGAATCGGCAACTGCGTTGCTGATGCCAAGTGATCTGACTCGGGGGACTAGTCCAAGGGTAGGCGTGTTGTGCCATATGCTGCAGTTTTGGCGTTTCCTGACGTACAAAGCAATACCTTTGGTTGATAATTGATAGCAAGGACTACCTCGTCGCATCCGGCCCTCTTTAAAGCCTGTTCACATACATCAAACATCAATCCAGTCTAGGCAATCGTATCAAACAGGCCATAGCGGTTTGTGGTGTCGGCAAAAGTTGACGACCTCGATCTGGTGGATAATCATGGGTTTGTTAGCAAAGTCGACAATTGGTTTAGGCACAGTCAGCGTGAGCGGTCTCAGCCGGGTTCCATAGCCTCCTACGAGGATGAGTGCCTTCATACTTTATTGACGGACTGCAATACAGTTGAACTGCCGTTGATGTTCGTTGTCGGCTGTGTTGCGTCTATCGTCGGAAGGTGCACGATCAAGTCAGAATCGCTTACCACAGCAGCATACAACCAGGCTGAATCACATAGTCGCCGAGGGGACGACACGCTGTGCGTCTCCGCACTCCGTGACATCAGCACTAAAACAGAAAAACAAAAACCAAGAAATACTACAGCGTACTACTGTTGAGGTCTGCTGTGCAGTTGTTCTGACTGCAAATACAGAAACTTATGTTCCAACTGTGGTTTGCAAGACTCTGCAAGGTCAAGGTACCCACACTTGACATGTCACTTCTTTGCTGAGTCTCAGCGGTTCTGACAACACTTTTCCTCCGCAGCTGCCACAATGCTGCCGGTACCAATTCTCACCATTGCAATCAGTCCACGGTTTGCGTGTGTCTCAACATGTAAACATCACCTGTTCACATGTTGAGACACTCGCAAACCAAGAGCACTATCAACAGCCAAGTCACCATCTAGTTATCCTTGTTAGACACTCTTTGCTAGACGGTTTCTATGTGTAGGTACGAGTAAAAAAATTCTATAAAAGATGGACCTTCCAGAACAGCATGGAATGAGTAATGTAAATGAGGTATCTTTCATTCAGATACCTCAGAACTCCTATCGGCTGTCTGGTCACTCCCCTGATGACTCCCAAAGATAGAAAGTTGCACTTAACTGATATAGCCTTGCCAGGCTTTGTCCAGACGGTGCAAGCTCATGCGAAGGCATAGTTATGCCTCAGATGCGTGAATAAGGAACATCAGATGCAAGCGCTCAATCAGCGTGCAAATTTGGCAGCATCTGTGCTGTTACACAATCAAAGAGCGCTATCACTGGATATCTTGGTGCATAAGAGTTGGGAGCTGCATCTACTGAAGCAGCAGCAAGCATGAATGAAGCAGTGCATCTAATGGGGGCTGTCAGGCAGTATCGGCATACCTAGCATACAGACCTACTGTATGCAGCAATGAGACACAATAGGCCTTGTAGCAGGCTTGTGCCAAAAGCAAAGACTTGTATCCGAAACTGAACCACAGCACTCACCACAGTCTAACATGGGTGACTGATGTGCTTTCAGAGATCAAGAGCAATCTTTTGCAAAGCAGTAATTTTGCCATAATTACGCTGTTCTATGTGACAGGCGACGCACCTGTTCAACTAAATCACATCATCCTTTGGCGGGCCTAACAACTGCACAATACACGCTGCTAAAACTACAGATAAATAAATCATCATGGCTTTGGTAACAGCCAGAGAAATCATCGAATCTGAGGACCTTTCCAAACGTACTCACTGATCCCTGCTGGCTGAGTTGCCAATACTGCTTCAGATGCACAACAAACTAATATAGAGTCCCTGACATCACCTAGATGTTGCTTTTATTGTGATAGTACATGCTTGCCGTACAGCTGTTGAGACAATCTGTGCCCTGAAGGAGTCTGATTGCCCCCCTGAAGCCCCTGCCTTCATCAACAGCATGAGCAGCAGGCAAACATGCTGAGCCTGTATGCTCAAGCACAAAGCCTACTGACCTTGACTTGCTGTTGCCAGATAAACAAATTTAATTATTTCTGATACGTCAGCCTGCCCTTTCACTCCAGTACTCTTGTATTGCCCACTCATGCCAGGTTTGTTGCAGTCATGTAGTCCAGCGGCTTGCCTTTCACAATCCACATAGCAGACGCCCCCACCACAAATAAACACGGCGTCTACTTGCCAGCACCAGCTTGCTGCTTCCTGATATTCCAGTGCAAACCATTGTGCATGCTCAGGAACCAGTCATGCGAGGCATCCAGCTTGCACACAGTGGGTATGGGATGCTGGCTCATATAGATCAGCACAGCATCTCCTGGTGCTAAGCGCTGCCGATCCTTGCCGTCAAAGGAGCACCACATCTCAGAGCGGCTGTCGGCTGGCACCTTGACTCGGATCTGGATGGACTCTGGCAGCACCAGGGGGCGTGATGACAATGAGTGGGGGTTGATGGGCGTGAACAGCACTCCTGGCACCTGCAGGGAAGCAGCTTTAGCTGGAAACGTGCAGCAGCACTGAAGGATCATCACCACCAGCACCTCGTCAAACAAGTTCAGCACACGCTGCATCTGCAAAAGTAAGACAACTGCAGCCATGGCGTCCAAAGACAAAAGATAGAAAAGCAGAGGCACAAAGAAAGCAAGCAGGAAAGAGAATTGACTGAGATCCAACGGCAAAAAGACCAGAACTACAACTCAGGCACCCAACAAAAGACCAAAGAGTATGATCAAATCTGATGACAGCAAAGATGACATCTCCCGCACAAGCCCAAGCGAAGGGAAGCTGTCAGCCAGGCAGGCAACCCATACCTGTGGGTGGACCATAGAGCCTCCTGCAGCTAAGTTGTAGGCAGTTGAACCAGTTGGGGTGGACACTATTAATCCATCCCCTTGTACGTGGGTCACGAAGTTGCCATCACAGAAGCACTCCAGGTTGCACAGGAAGGGGGACACGCCTCTATCAATCACCACCTCATTCAGCACAA
>JAABUY010005370.1_pt1 | contig 12919 bp, 15 predicted proteins | sample 5560271 | NCBI WGS metagenome assembly JAABUY01 (sample SAMN10711886, study PRJNA513374) | rock metagenome | isolation source: Antarctica rocks | place: Antarctica: Victoria Land, University Valley
CTTGCGCACCGCATGAAATAGCAGTGAACACAGAACCCTAGCACGAAGGAAGACGCGACCAGGTTTGCAGTGCACCCTAGGCATGACCTCGCTGTACACGTCCCTATGCTGCCGCAGTGCGCCCGCTTTTTCAGAACAGCGTCCGCACCCTGGCCTTGCCGCCACTGCCATCACGCCTGACACACCAGCCTCGCTCAACAGCGAGGCCCTGTGCCAGGGCCCCGCCTTCTTCACAGATCCTCTGAAGAAGATCTCCGTCCTACTATCAACACCGCTGTGCGCCCACGAGCAGCAGGCACGCACAACCCCGCACGGCGGCGGTTGCGATAGCACTGCTGGGGCAGCTAACAGCGCTCTATGTTGTCCAGGGCTGCGTCCTGACTGCTAGAACGAACGCCGCCAGCATACTCAGTGTCCAACGGCCGTGCCAAATGCAGAGCTCGTTGACAGTAAACCACCATGCAGAAGCCACATGCTGAATACAACTCCGCCCTTTAACCCAAAACGCGCTCCTGCATGCTTCAGATCATGAACGACATAAAATGGAACTGAATACAAGCAAAGACTAGAGGAGCAGCGGAGGCTGTGCTATCAAATACACATGCAACAAAGAGGGCGGGTCAATCGGGGAGTGTCCTCGCCACCAAGCCCCTGTACGCACCACTGAACCAGGACGAACGCTGTGACACCTACATTAGTTCTGCATACTCAACTCCTCCATGGTCGCAGAGCAGTGCGCGTCACCACGTTGCAAGACGTCTCCGACACAGTCCAACAGAACAGCCATACCTGCCAATGCATGCACGGGCCGAGGACATCAGCTGGTGCATGCGTAAGCAGATGCGAGCGCCAGTGGCGCGTATGTAAGCAGAGCGTCAAGGGGGGCCAGGGCAGCATGGCGCTCAAGGCCGTTGCTGCCCATCATGGTGTAAGGGGTAACACGACCTTGCTAGAAGGCTCACCACAGCCTCTGGACAACCAGCGGCCCCCACCTCGGTGCGTGCGCTTCACACAAGAGGCGGTGCTAGCCGCGCGCCGCACGCAGCGCGCTACGCCGCCACGATCCTCAGCCAGTGCTCAGGCGGCACGCTGTGCGCGCGGCGGGTCATCGCGGCGCCCAGCTCGCTCGTGGTCAGCAGGCCCGCGACCGCGGAGCCGACCAGGTCGTCCAGCAGCGCATCGGTCACAGGCGGCGCCTGCTTGGGCAGCCCGGGCCGCGGGCCCCGGGTGGGCCGCGGCGCGAGCCCCAGGCCGTGCGGCGCCTGCTTGGGCGCGGGCAGGGGCGGCAGCCTCCAGTGCGGCGGGCCCTCATCTACGCACTCTGCGCCGGGGCGCTGCGGCGCGGCGGCTCGCGGCGCGGGGCCGGCCGCACGGGCCGCCGCGGCCCCGGCGTGCGGCGCGCGCTCTGCCATGACGAGCGCCGGCGCCTGCAGCTCGACGGGCGGGCCTCCCGAGGTCGCGCCGCGCGGCGGCGGCCCGGGCCACTCAGTGGAGTACTGCTGCAGGAGCGCCGCGGCCGCGCGCGCCCCCTGGCCGTACGCCCTCGGCAGCGGCATGGAGCGCGAGCCGCGCAGGGCGCGCGCGGCGCGCGCGGGCCGGGCGCCGGGGCCGGCGACCAGGGCGCCGCGGCTGGTGAAGGCGACGTCGACGTCAGCAAGGGGCAGCTCCAGGATGGCGCCGCGGCGCAGTCGCGGCGCGTCGCTGCGCAGACGCGGCCCTCGTCAGCGACCCCGCCACGCCCTCTGCAGCGCAAAGGCACGGCCCGGTGCCCTGTGTCGGCGTCATGTGACGCCGCTGTGTCTGCCCAGCCGCGGCAGGCAGAACATGCGGCAGGTAAAACATGGGCGCGGCCCGGTGCGCTGTCCATATGGGCGTCCCAAGGCTTGGCGCTGTGGATGCTGCGATCAACACCAGCGACAGCAGCTGCAGCTCGACAGGGGCTCACCGGAGCTGCACGTAGTGGCTCTTGAACATGCTGCGCAAGGCGCTCTCGCCGTGGCCCATGCCTGCGGGCGCCCCCTGCGCCTGCCAGCCGCAGTGCGCTGCCGCCTGCCAGGCCTCCAGAGCGCAGGCGAGCGCGGGGGCGCGCATGGCTGCGGGCTGCGCCAGCGCGTGGTCAGGGCGCGGCAATCCGGAGGCCGCCGGCGATGCGGGGTCCCTGCGCCCGTCCATGCACCCGTCAGCTAAGGCTGCTGGCGGCGTCGTCATCGTGTCCCTTCGCCTGGGGAGAAGCACATGCTGGACGCATGCAGGGGAAGCGCTGCAGGCAGCGCACCGAGGGCAGCCATAGCTGACCGGCAGCTCCTCTCTGCTGCAGGGCCGGGGCGGCGGCGGCGGCGGCGCGCTGTCTGCACCGTCCTTGCTGGCGCCGCTGCAGGCAGCCGCGGCGGGGCGGCGGCGCGGGGGCACCGCGGCGCGCTGCCCGCCCCCAGCGGATGCCTGGCCCGCGCTGCAGGCTGCGGCCTGTGGCTCGTCCCGCGCCTGCTCACCTGTTGCAGAAAGAGCGCGGTGTTCTGTCAGTGACAGGGCCGTAAGAAGCGCCCTACGTCAGCTCTGCACGGCACGTGAGCAGGCTGACACGCTCAGCAAAGGACGGGCCTTGCACCGGGCGCACACCTGCTGCGCAGTGGGGCCAGGCGGCGGCCTGGCGCTCCAGGCGCCGACGGCGCTCCTTGGTGGCAAGGAACAGGAGCAGGCAGAGCACCAGATTGAACAGGTGCAGGCTCCAGACGGTCATGAGGTACTGTGAGGATGCGAGGGCGTCCAGGAGCCTGCCACATGGAGCTGTCAGTCCGTGGGTGCATGCGGTTGTGCAAACGTACAAGCCCCTGACATGCATAAACGTAGGTGGCGACTTGCCGAATCCCAACCACCCCTCATAATGCTGATGAGTACCGAGCAGGTCTGCGTCAAGCCAGGCGCTGCGGTGGGGGTACGCACCTGTGCGTCGCAGCCACCCTCCAGACCGCTGCGTAGGCGAGTGGGTCTGCGAGGTTGGCCAGCGCGAGCAGGCGCAGGACCCGGGACTGGGATGCCCGCCAGGGCTTCCAGTTCTCCAACTGCTTGCACCGCACGCCGCTGACCAGTGCCACCAGGCCCAGGGACGTCAGGCATATCGCAACGGTGCTACCAGCTGCCACAGCCAGCAGTGTGTGCACCAAGAAGCTGCCAGTGTCGACCATTGGCGGGCCCCCTGCCAGGCCTCTCAACACACACCTAGCCTCCCTGCCCCTTGCAGCCGACCCGAGGCACCGACAAGAGACAGCGTTGCAAGTGCTGGGGCACCTGCTTATCCATTCAATTCCTGCTTATTCATTCGCTGAGGAATTCAAAAAATTGAGTGATGATGATGTGATTATTAATGCTTGCTGGCCTGTTCATACACTGCCGTACCAGAGCGCATGCCCGCGCCACCTCTCATTAGCATGTGGCTGGCGGGCCTGCAGCGGAAGCTGCTGCCGCCACACACCTGGTAGGAGAGTTCCTAAGAACCCGTGCCGCTCGCTCAGGGCTCACGCAGGCGGCTTGCATGCAGGTCAACACTTGCCTGGTCTCGCAAGCACACCTGCACTCATGCCGCAGCCGTTGGAGGCTCCCTGCCCTTATCCCTGCAGTCCAGGGGCGCGCCGCTCCTCCGCTGCGAGCGCACTTCATCGGCCTCGCTGTCAGACCCCGACTCTGACGCCGGTGCCCGCCACTCCACCGCCCGCCGGTTGCTGTTGGCCTGCAGCGGGGGCAGGCCGGCGCTGTCGCTGTCGCTGCCACTGTCGCTGGCGCCGCCCGCTGCGTCGTGCCGCGCGGGTCCCGGCTCGCCGGCCGCGCAGGGCTCGTGCGTGCCGCGCGCCGCTGCGTCCGCACTGCCGGCGTCAGTGCCGCGCTCGCCACCGGCGGCCGTGCGCGGCTCCTCGCTGGCGCACGCCTCGGCCGCAGCAAACTCCGCCGGCCTGCGCTCGCGCGGCCAGAGTCAGGCCGCGCCAGAGCTGGGGACGCATTTTGCCCCTACCTGCTAGGCAGCACGGGCTCAACGCTGCACATACTCACACGGCCTCTCACCTGTGAGGCCAGGGCCAGGCGCCTGCCGTGCCGCTATTGCACTGCCAGCCCACTGTCAGCAAGCGTAGGCGCCCGCCCCGCGCAGCCCCGCACCAGACGCCGGGCAGCTTGCGCAGCGCGCGCGCGCCGTCCGCGTAGAGCACGCGCACGATCATGGCGCTGACGGCGGCCGCGCCGTCGCCCGGGCTATGATGGCCGCGATGGTCCTCATGGGCGGCCATGCGCATGCCCATGCCTCGCCCCTGCAGAGCGCCTGCAGCGCGCTGTCCGCCGCGACCGGCCAGCGCCTGCGCTGCCCGGCCGCCCTGCTGGCCCGGCAGCGGCCCGCGCGGGCGCCTGAGGCCGGCGCCGGCGCGCCGGTCCTGCCCGGCCCGCCACCGCTCCCCGCGGCGCGCCCGGCGGCGCCGCGCGGCCAGCGGGAGCAGGAGCAGCTGGCGGCGGTCCGCGGCCTGCTCGCGCGCCTGCTGCCCGGCCACGCCGCCGCCTTCCGGCTGCGCCTGGGCCTGCAGTGCCGTAGCGGCCACACGGCCTGCTTCGAGGTGGCCGCGGGCGGCGGCGCCGTGTCCGTCGGCGGCACCACAGGCGCGCCTGCCTGCTGACGCCGCGGCTCAGCCGTGCGCGGCGGGCTGCAGACGCTGCACCACAGGAAGCTCCGGTGCTTGCACCGTGTCGCTCGTGCGGCTCAGGGACACCCCTAACCACCCTGTGCATGGTACATAACCTCCTTTCCTGCGCTCCAGCTTGGTGGGGGCTAGGCTCAGCCCCTCAAGCCCGCCGGCTTGTGGTCGCCAGCAGCTCGAGAATTGGGTGTATGCGCCTGCCCGCGCTGAGCTTCAAGAGAAACCTGGGCGCTGCGTGTCACGGCGCCCCCACCCGCCCGGCGACCCGTCCCCAGGCGTGGAGCTCGCGTCGGGCGTGCACTGGTTCCTGAAGGAGCGCTGCAACTCGTCGGTCGCCTGGGCGGCGACCGGCGGCAACCAGCTCGACCTGGCCTGCCTGGCGCCCGCCGCGCTTGCCGCGCCGGCGGCCGGCCGGCCGCTATACCGTGGGCGCAGCGTGCCGTACCACTACTACCAGAACGCCGTCACGCCCAGGCGTGCGCATAGGGTTAGATACCCTATCATGCCCTATGCGCGCGCGTTAGATACCCTATCATGAGCACGCATGCCTTGGTACCCCTGCGCGGCCGCGCCGTGCCGCCGTGCTGCCCCACACGGCGCGCGGCGCTGCGGCACCTGGCCAGCGGCACGAGCGCGCGCCGGCCTGGCTGCCTTGGAGCAGCTTGCCGAACCCCGCATCCCCATCTGGCTCTGCAGCTAGTCGCATGCGGCCTGGTGCTGCTCGCCCGGATATCCTACACAGCTGTGTCACACGCAAGTCGCTCGAGGCTGCGTGCGCGGGCGCTCTGCGTCGGCGCGCCTGCGGCCGCGGCGGCGCGGGCGTGACCGGGGGGCGCGGCGGCGGCGCGCAGCTACAGCATGACGTGGTGGAGCTGGGAGCGCTGGGAGGCAGAGATCGACTGGATGGCGCTGCACGGCATCAACCTGCCCATGGCCTTCACGGGCGCGCGCACCCCCCTCAGAGCCGCCCCCCGTTCGCACGCTGGGGCACGGCGCGGTTGCACCCCCACAGGCGCCGCCTGGCTCCTCATTTGCGCGCTCAGAGCGCTGCTGCTCTGCTTGCCAGGTCTTCGGAGCGCTTTCCTAGGGTCTGGTGAGCTGCTTTCCAGGGTAGGGTCAAGGTCTGACAAGGCACCTTCCATGGCCGAGGCCCGAACAGCCGCTGCCTGCCGGACTGCCGCGAATGCGCCCCGGCGCGCGCGCCGCGCAGGGCAGGAGGCGGTGTGGCAGCGCGTGTGGGCGCGCTTCGGCCTGTCGAGCGGCGACCTGGCCGGCTTCTTCTCCGGGCCTGCCTTCCTGGCCTGGCAGCGCATGGGCAACCTGCGCGGCTGGGGCGGCCCGCTGCCGCAGGGCTTCATTGACCGGCAGGCCGGTGCGCGCCCGCGCGCGCGATCCAGATTCCTTTGGCCCGCCCCGCCATGGGGCTGTTCGCCCGTGCCGCGCTAGTTGCGCTTGCAAGGCGCCAGGTTGCTCGAGAGGGTGTGGTCATACGGTACGCCTGTTGCACACATCCATGTCACCCTGCCGCACAGCTGGTTCCTCTCTGACGTATGCAGGCGGCGCACGGGGTGCATCAGGCCACACAGCTGCGCGCCTGCGCGCGCGCAGAGCTGCAGCGCAGGATCCTGGCGCGCATGCGCGCACTGGGCATGACGCCCGTGCTGCCCGCGTTTGCCGGGTGAGCCCGGGACGCGCCTGCACCCATGTGTCAATCATTTCCAGGGCAACCTGAGATTGGTGGCAGTTCTGAGGTTGCACGTTTCTGATATCCCTGCTCCAGCTGGGTTGCATGAGTTGCATGTGCGGGAGGCTCAACATGCCTGGACGAGGCCCGAGGCTGTGCCAGGCAGCCTGCGCTGCCTGCCTCGGCTGAGCAGGCGGGCTGCAAGGCGGGAGCAGCGCGCATGCGACAGTCGCGCAGCCGCGGCCGCCAGGTACGTCCCGGCGGCGCTGGCGGAGCGCCAGCCGGGCGCGCGCATTGAGCCCGCCGGCAACTGGGGCGGCTTCACCGAGCGCTTCTGCTGCGTGCGCCTGCTCAACCCGCTGGACCCGCTCTTCACCGAGATCGGCAGCGCGTTCGTCAAGGCGCGCGCGCCGGCCGAGCGCGGCTCGCCGGGCTGCCTGCAGCGGTGCCGTCCGGGGTGCAGGCTCAAACTAAGGGTGCAGAAGTGCATCGGTGTGCGCAGTTCGCAGCTAGGGCGACGTCACTGGGGTGAAGTGCATCAGGGTTGAGGGTGATATCAGGGGTAGGGATAGGGTGACATACCTTTAACCTGCAACGGCGGGCGCGCAGGAGGTGCGCGCCGAGTACGGCGACGACGAGCACAACTTCTACGCGGCCGACACGTTCAACGAGATGGACCCCGGCACCAATGACCCTGCCTACCTGCGCAACGCGTCTTCTGCGGTCTACAATGCGCGCGCCGCCCTGCCCTGCCCTACCCTACCATTCTTGCTGTACAACAACCAGGCCTTGTATGATCCGTCAGCGCAGCGCAGCGCGCGCGACCCCACCCGGACAATTGGTGCTCCGGCCGCAGCCGGGCCGCCCTCTCGCTGCCGCAGCCTGCGGCGCACACGCCCGGCCTGCCCCCCCAGCATCTGTACGGCGGGGCCTGGTCGCGCACCTGGCAAGCGCGCCACTGCCGCCCCCAAGCTAGACCGGCTTGCGCGCGCCAGCTGGATGCGCGTGGTCGCTGTGCTCTGGGATCCGGGCAGGCGGGGCCGTCGGGCTCCGCACCGCGCAGCAGGCGCGAGAGCTGTGGCAGCTCCATACGAGCGGTCTGTGCACGCAGGCGATGGCCGCGGGGGACGCCGGCGCGCGCTGGATCATGCAGGCCTGGCTATTCTACAACGAGAAGGCGTTCTGGGGCGCGCCGCAGATCAAGGCGCGCCCTACCCTAATCCTACCATACACCCTGCCAGGTCATAGGCTCGAAGTCCCAGCCAATGACCATGCGCCGCGCGTGAAGTCGGGCCCGCGCGCGGGCGTGCTTCCCTGCGACTCATGCAGGAGCGCTGCGCCGCAGGGCCTCATCTCGGGCGTGCCCACTGGCGCGCTCGTGATGCTGGACCTCTACGCGGACGTGAACCCGCAGTGGGCGCGCACCGACGGCTTCTACGGCGCCCCCTTCATCTGGTGCATGCTGCACAACTTTGGCGGCAACCTGGGTGCGCGGCGCGCTGCCCCGCCGCCCCCCCCCGGCGCCGCGGTGCCTGCCGTCGCGTTTGCTGCGGGCAGCGCATGCGCGGCTCGCCGGGCGAGCGCGCGCAGGAGGCTGTTACCAGCGGGCGGGCCTTGCAACGAGAGTGCTGCCTGGCTCCCGATGGTTGACATGTGTCAAGCAGCAGCAGTCAAGCAGGGCACTGTGAACAAAGTTTTGGTTGCGCGAGTGCGAGCGCACGCCCGCGCGAACGCCGCGCTGCGCGCAGAGATGTCCGGCTGGACCAGGTCTTGGTAGGTTAAGCGCACCCTGCGCGAGCGCCGTGCCGCGCGCGCAGAGATGTATGGCGCGTTCGAGGAGGTGGCGGCGGGGCCGGCGCGCGCGCTGCGCTCCGGCGCCGACATGCTCGGCATCGGGCTGTGCCCAGAGGGCATCGAGCAGAACCCGGCCGCATACGCGCTCATGAACGAATGGGCGTTCAGGTGCGCGCCTCCATACCCTAACCATGCTCCACTCTTTCTTGCGACCCAGCCTCACGCATCACAGGGCTCGGTGTGGAAACTGGACATGGTGCTTGCGACATCATCACAGTGCGCTGCAAGCGCGCAGTGCTGCAGGCGGGCTGCTTGCGGCCGCCCCTCAGCCTGGTACTGTGGCGGCGCGTGGTCTTGGCCACGCCCCACGCCTGCTGCTGGACATGGCAAGCCAGGCGCCTTCAATGCCCTTCAGATACTGCACTCGTAGGCTTCATCTGTCTCACGGAGCGGCTCGCGGCGCCGGCGCGCAGGAGCGAGCCGATCGAGCTGCGGCCGTGGGTGCAGCGGTACGCGCGGCGGCGCTACGGGCCAGCGACGCCGCCGGCCGCGGGCGCCGCCTGGCAGCTGCTGCTGGAGACCGTGTACAACAGCACCGACCTGCACAACGACCACAAGTGCGCGCACGCGCTATAGGGTTAGGGTTTAAGGTTAGGTACAGCCTACCCTATGCCGGCACGGCCCGCGGCCTCGTGGTGCAGGCCGCGTCGCCTGCCTGACCGCCGGCCTGACGCCGTGCGTTGCGGCGCGCAGCTGCGACGTGCCCAACTCGCGGCCGGCGCTCGAGCGGGACGAGGGCGTGCCCTGGGGCCTGATCCCGCAGCTGTGGTATGATGACTCCAAGGTGCGCCCCGCCGGCTGGCATCATGCCCGGCCAGCTGGTGCCGTCAAGCATTGGCCCAGCGCCATGGTTGCGGGTTGTTGACCTGACAGCAGGCTACATGGCGTGTGGTGCGTGGGCGGCAACACCTGTGACGCACCTTGAACTCGAGACACAGCTGATGGGCGAAGTCCTGCCCAGGCCCAGCTCAGGGACGCGGCACGTAGATGGTGTGAACGACATGCCTAAGCGCACGGCGGGCCCCGCCCGACCAGCACAAGGAGGCACGGGCGCAGCATGGGGCAAGCCGACCCAGTCACCGGCATGGCAAAGGTGGGCAGGCATACAAGCAAAGTGGCGTGCTGCGGCGCAGCTGATGCGCGCGTGGGCGGCGCTGCTCGCGGCCGCGCCGGCGCTGGGCGGCCAGGAGACGTTCCGGTACGACCTGGTCGACGTCGGCCGGCAGGCGCTCAGCAAGCGCGCGACCGCCATGTGGCAGGCGCGGCGCCCGGCAGGCCTGGGACCCACCCTAGTAAGGCAGAGTGACAGCGGCCTGGCTTTGTGCCGGCCTGCGGGCGGCGAAACAAGCGCGCGGCCACCGGGCGGCGGGCTTCCGTGTGCTGATGTGCTGAAGGTCTTCCTGCGCTGGGGCCCCCCTGCTGGCACTTCCAGGGATCAGCGTCCTTGTGAATCACAAGCGCCTCGGTGCGCTGACGGCCCTCCCATGCGGCAGGACCTGGTCGGCGCGTACGGGGCGGCGGACCTGGATAGGGTGTCCGCCGCCGGCGCGCGCCTGCTCGCGCTGCTGGACGACATGGAGCAGCTGCTGGCCACCAACCGGTGCGGCCCCGCGCGACGTCGCTGCACGGCTGACCATAAGGTTAGGGCAGGGTCCCTGTCCGCCTATGTGGCGGCGGAGCAGCGCGCAAGCGACGCGCGCTGGCCGGCGAGGCGGCCGCCGGCGGCCTGGCCGGCCCGCGGCCGGCACGGGAGCCGGGGCTTGCGGCGGGGCTGGAGAGCCCCTACTTTGCCGACTATGTTGGTTTCTTTATATCTCGTGAACTTCTAAGAAGGGCAATTGCAGGAAAGGGAGGCGAGATGTTAGCAGTTTCCTGCTGATATGAAGCCTGGTATAGGGTTAGCTAACCCTACTACCAGACCCCCGGCGCAGGGGGTTCCTGCTGGGCCCGTGGCAGGCGGCGGCGCGCGCGCTGGCCGGCAACGACGCGGAGGCCGACCAGAACGAGTGGAACCTGCGCACGCAGGCGCGCCCGCGCCGCCCGGGCTGCAGCGGCGCCCTGGGGCCGGCCCGCAGGCCCGAGCGCGGCGCGCGTGCGGCGCCCCCGTGCGCTGGGGCGGCTCTGGCGGCGCGGCGCCGGCGCGCCGCGCGCCCTGCATGCGCCCCGACCTGTGATGGCGCCTTGCGCGCGCCACCTTGTTGATGCCTGGCGCCTTGCGCGTGTGCAGAGCAGTTTGCGTGCTTCCCACCTCCGCATCCCACGCCCGTCGCCTGCAGGCAGGCAGACGCACAAGGGAAAGACAGGGGCAGCGCAGCGCCAGCGGCAGTGCCTGGTCTAGGGTAGGTCAAGCGTGGGCTTGGTGCGCCCGAGGGCAGTCCTGGACCTGCGCTGGGCAGACCCGGGATCTCCGCTGGGCTGAGGCGGTGCGCCTAGTGGCGCCGGCGGTCGCGTGACCGCGCCGCGCGCCGCGCGGCGCCAGATAACGGTGTGGGGCACGAGCGATGCGGGCGGCAGCTCCATCGAGGACTACGCCAACAAGCAGTGGAGCGGCCTCATGGGCTCCTTCTACCGCGGCCGGTGCGCGCCGCCCGCCGCCTGCCGCGCGGCTCCAGCAAGGGGCCGCGCCGTTCAGGCAGTGGCACTGTGGGAGGTGGTCTCGCAACGACGGCCTGCGCTGCCAACGGCCGTTCAGGCAGCGGCGGTGCAGACTCTGGGCGCCAGCCGCTTGCTTGCATGCTGCATGCTGTGGTTGCTACTCTGGCATGCCCTGCCGGGCAGCACCTCGTGGGCGTCGCGTCTCCTGGCGTTGCAGCTCTGCAGCACAGAGCGCGCGTGCGCACCCCCGCCCGGCAAGCGCGCGCGCAGCTCGGCCCGCACACGAGCAACCCACATGCATGTGCAATGCATGCGCATGCCATTCAATTGCGTGCCTACGTGCGCGCTCACGCAGAAGCACACCGCCCCGCGGTGCCGCTGGCCGTGTCATGCGCGGTGCCCGGCGCATGTTTGTTCTGTATCTCTAGTGCATGGGCTGCCCTGCGTCGGGGCGATCTCCAAAGGGCCGCGCGGCGGCCGCGCATGCAGACGTTACTGTGTCCGTGCGGCCAGGTGGACGCTGTTCGTGGCGCGGCTGGAGGCCAACCTGCGCGCGGGCGCGGCGTACGACGCCGAGGCCTGGCGGCGCGAGTGCCTCGAGTTCACGCTCGCGTGGGCGCGCGGACGCGAGCGCTTCCCCACCGAGGCGGCCGGGGACGCCGTGGCGGTCTCCGTGCGCTTGTTCGCCAAGTACGAGAAGGCGGCCGCGCTCGGCGGGCCGCCGCTGCTGTAACTGGGGCGCGCGCCGCGCTAGCGCGCCTGCCTCGCTGCCCGCTCTCACCTGCAGGCTGCTGGGGGTGGCTGTTGCGCTCCTGTGACGCGCTCTACTGATTTACCGCACGCGCAGCATGTAGGCTTTCAGACCTGCTTCATGCTGGCTAATTACTTTGTAGAAAACAACTGTAAAAACCATAGTGTGTATATTTAAGATGTACCAGCTTGTGCTGCACGCTGAGGCACGAGGCGCGCGAGGTGTTGCTGCGCGCAGCAGCGCTGCCATGTGGCTGTGTGCACAGCGCTCTTGGCATTCCAGCAGCCGAGCTGTAAGCTATAAAATGTATATCCGCGACCACAGCTTGGCTCAGGTGGTGAGGACGAGTATATTTCTTGTTCGCCTTCCCCCGTGTGCCTTTGGCGTTGGGAGCGGTCGTTCGCGAGCGAGGCCTCCACATCCCGGCGCAGAAAGCAGAGGAGAGCAGGCCCAGCACACCGCGCGCGCGCCTGCGTCACCGCGCAGCAGGGCAGCCGCCCGCTCACCCGCCGCCCTGATCACCATCACCATTACGCCTTCCGCCCGGCCACACAGGTAGGTCTGGCGGCATGGCCGAGCCGCCGCCCCCGGGCATGGAGGCCGAGGAGCCGGCGCCGCCCGGCGTCGCCGCTGAGGCGGCGCCGGCCCCCACGGCCGACGAGGCCGCGGCCGCCGCCGCCGCGTATGCGGCCGCGTATGCAGGCTACGCAGGCTATGACCCGAACGCGGCCGGCTATTACGACCAGCAGGCCTACTGGAACTACTATTACGCATCGCAGGGCTACGGGGCGGCCGCGCCGGCGGCAGGTGCGTCGGCCCGGCCCGCCATGAGCAAAACCATGTGCATGTTTTTCTCCGGGCACTTACGAGCGCCGTGCGCCGCTTTGCGCCACAGCGGGGTGCGCAGGCGGGGCGGCCGCGGCCAGGGCTGTGTGGTAAGCCAGCATGCGGTTTGCACCTGCCTGCTGCCCTGCTCCCGTGACGCACCCAGCTTAACGCAGCTGCTGCAGGCCAGCCGCGGGGCGCACCCGCCCGCCCCAGCCTGGCCTGGGGCCGGCCTGGGGCTGGCCTGACATGACCTGAGGAACCAGAACCTGTTACAGCAGGCCGCGCGAGGTACCCCGGCTAGCGGTTAACCCCGCGCTACCCCGCCCTCTGCGCACATGCTCCCGCCCGCGCGCCGCCGCGCCGGGCACCCCCGCCCCGCCGCCCTGACCCGCGCGCGCCCGTGCCGCTGCGCAGGCTACTACGCCGGCTATTCCTACTCAGGGTACCCCGGCTATGACGCCGCGGCCTACGCCGCCGCGTCCGCGGCGCCGGCAGCAGACCCTGCTGCCGCCGCCGCCGCCGCTGCCGCCGCCG
>JAABUY010005372.1_pt1 | contig 12916 bp, 11 predicted proteins | sample 5560271 | NCBI WGS metagenome assembly JAABUY01 (sample SAMN10711886, study PRJNA513374) | rock metagenome | isolation source: Antarctica rocks | place: Antarctica: Victoria Land, University Valley
TCAGCGGCAGGCCTTTCAACACGCCGCTCACCGTCTTGCGATAGGCGGTCAGCTGGTAGTACTCCCCGGTCGGCAGGTAAGGCACGTCCTGGAACGCCTGCTCTTGGATCTGCACCGCGATCGCCTTTTGAGCCGCCATGTCCGGCGCCTGGAACCAGGCATCCCGCAACTGCTCGAGCTTGGGCGAGCTGCACCAGCCGAACCACCCGGCCTCGCCGTTGCCGCGCAGGCCGAGATGCGTCGCCGGGGTGAACTGGTCCACGCCGAAGAAGCTGGTGAAGAACACGCTCCAGCCGCCCTTGTCGACCGGGGCCTTGCTGGCCCGGCGCTGGATCACCGTGCCCCAATCCGTGCTCTGCACGTCCACGTTGATGCCCGCCTGCTTCAGCATGTCGGCACCCACCTCGCCCAGCGCCTGCAACGCCGGCAGGTCGGTCGCGACCAGCACCACCGCGCGCTCGCCCTTGTAGCCGGCGGCGGCGAGGTCCGCCTTCACGCGAGCCATGTCGCGCTTGCCTCCGAGCACCGACACCCCGGCGGTGCTGGCCAGCGGCGAGGCGGCGGCGAAGAAGCCGACATCGTCCTTCCACAGCGAGCGGTCGGTCCCTGCCACCGCCTGCATGAAGTCGGCTTGGTTCACCGCACCCAGCAGCGCGCGCCGGATGGCCGGGTTGTCGAACGGCGGCTGCAGATGGTTGAACCGCACCATGCCCGGCAGCCTTGTCGGGTCCAGCGTGTCGGTGGTCAGACCGCTGTCCTGCCGCAATACCGGATACAGGTCGAGCGACGGCTCCTGCCACCAATCGACCTGGCCCTGCTTCAACGCGGCCATGGCGGTCGCCGGGTCAGGGATGGCGCCCCACTCGATGCGGTCCAGGTAGGCGATCTTCGGCCCGGCGGTCCAACTCGGCGCGCCGCCCGGCCGGGGCACGTAGCCCTCGAACCTGGTGTACACGCTGAGCGCCCCCGGCACCCGCTCGGCCGCGACGTAGCGGAACGGGCCGCTGCCGACCATCTCGGTGAGCGGCTGGTAGGGGTCGGTGCTGGCCAGCCGCTCCGGCATGATCGCGCACATGACGCCGGCGACCTTGCCCAGCGCATCCGGCAGCAAGGGGAAGGGACGCTTGAGGCGGAACACCAGCGTCTTGTCGTCGGCGGCCGAAAGCTCGTCGGTGGCCGCCATCAGCGCCTGGCCGAACGCGTCCCGTTTGCCCCAGCGGTTGACGCTGGCGACGCAGTCGCGGGCGAGCACGGGGGCGCCGTCGTGGAACTTGAGGCCGTCGCGCAGCGTGAGCCGCCAGGTCTTGCCGTCGGGCTCGGTGGTGGACCCGTCCACCATCTGCGGCTGTGCCTTGAACGCGCCGTCCTGCCCGAACAGCGTGTCGAAAACGACGAAGCCGTGGTTGCGTGAGATATAGGCGCTCGTGACGACGGGATCGAGCAGCGGCACATCGATCTGCGGGACGAACCTCAGCGTCCGGGCGGCCTGCGACCGGGCCACATGCGGCGCGGCAAGCGCGGCGCCGCCGGTGGCGAGCAGGGTGCGGCGTTTCATCATCGGGAGGCCTCGGTTCGGTGTTGGCCGAGGCAGAGCAAAAATGAGGCCACGTTCAAGGCGCCGTGCCACGGGCGGCACTCGCTGGAGCGGTCAATCCACTCCTGGTCCATTGCTTTTCCGCTCAGCGCCCATCACAGACGTTCGAAGCTCGGCACCGGCATTCCGCCGAGAGCGGACGTTCACCTGTGATCCGGGTCCTGTTCGGCGTTGGAAGATGCTGGCTTCGTTGCTTTGGAACGTTCGCTGTCGAGGTTCAGGAGTGCTGTCAGCAAGTTGCCGCCGGGACGGCCTTCGTCGCCAAACAGGCGCCGCTGCACGTCGACGGTGATCCGCAGCGCGCGGCGGAGCGCCGCCACGCCGGCTTGCGTACCTCCATGCGCTTGGCCCAGACATCCGGTTGGCTTCGCGGCCGAACCACCATGCCCCCCTAGGCGCCTTCAGCACGAGCGAGACCTGCATCGGGCGGTTGTCGCCGAACCGCGCCAGCTCCGCCTGCGTCACCGCCTCGCCCAACCGGCCCAGCCTGCACTCATTCTGTTGGCGCATGCAACACAGCCCATAGAGCCCGCCGCACATTCTCGCGTGAGCCTTCGGCTTCGATGCAACGATTGCTCGACAGCCGCGTCATCATGTGTGCTGATCTTACATAAGGTCCTGCCTTTTTGCAAAGTGGGTTGCAACTTGACGCGTGTCGAACACTTACTTTGGGGGTGTCCACCTGTGAAAGCACTCGCAACGACCAACCCAGGAGGCAGCATGCTGCGGGGCAGTGCCGCAACCCCTGCCGTCGACAACAGGCCAGGTGCTGACCTCAGCAGTGCCAGCCCAGTCCGTGATCCATAAGGCAGCGAACTCCATGACGACCCGGGAAGCAGGCCCCGGAGTATCAGCCACGCAAACTCGATCTGAAGGAGAGCACTATGCGAAACACACTTCTCTCAGCCACCCTTGTTGCAGCGTTGGCTGCTGGCATGCCCGTCGGGCCGGCGCAGGCCGCGGGCTGCATCAAAGGCGCCATTGCGGGCGGGCTGGCCGGCCATGCCGTAGGGCATGGGGTGCTGGGCGCCGCAGGGGGCTGCTTTGCTGGCCGCACGATAGCCAACCGGTCGGCGCGGCAGAAGCAACTGGAACAGCAGAACATGCAGAATGGCAACCAGGGCTACGCCCCGAACGGCGGACAGGCCCCGGACAGCTATGGTTCAGGCGCTTCGCAGAGCCAAGGCTATGGCGCGGGCTCGCAAGGCCGCGGCTACAATCCCCGCACGATCCAGCAAGGCTCGAGCTATGCCCCTGGCACGACACAAAACTGAAGGCATCGGACCCTGCGCCTTGGTCGCCTCCCGCCCTCAGTGGAGTGGACCCTAGGTGAAACCGACGCTCAAGTCTACGGATAAGAGAACAAAGGGATGTTCGTTGGCCGTGCCTTCCAGGCTTGTGTCTACGAGCCTTTGGTAGGCCCCAGCATTAACCACTTGTATCTGCGGCGCGGGCCGCAGGACTGGCATTTGAGCAAACAGCGCCTGCATGGGCAGGCGCTGTTTGTGTTCCCGGCGAGTTGCGCGTTCATGCCGGCTACGAGGCCCGAATATTAAGGTGAAGTCATGTTGCATTGCGGTCCATGTCGATTGCAATCGGAGGCACTTTCGATGGACTTTGGCTGTGCTCTGCAGAACATTTGAAATGCTGATCAGTACTGCTGTCCTACGGTTTGTAGAAGGCGCCAGATCGTAATTCCAACGTTATAAGAGAATATACCGCAGTATACGTTGTATTACTTGACCTGGGGTACGACGGGAACTTTTTAACCATCTGAAATTGTTTTACCTGAAAGTTTGCATGCCTAGTTAGAACATGAGCGCGAAGGCGGATTTTCCCTGATGACTTTGTTCATTTTTTGCTTAGCTGGCACTGCTCTCAGTTATTTCACAGGCCTCAAAACTCCCGGAAGGGGTTCCGGCACTGTGAAAGGATGGATTCTCTCATTGGCTATAGGTTTGTTTCTTGGACTGTTGTACTACGTTTACTCAGCATATGGGCTTCTTTTTTCATTAGACTCCTTGCTTTCGTTGGACTCACTTCTATGACTGTTCAGTCTTCGCTGTCTGACTGTGATATCAACAGGGCTGTTCAACGCTGCTGGGTCGACCGTGTTGAGTCCACTCCGCCACACCTGCGATGCGAAGTGAGGCGGCTGATCGCAAGAGGGATACCCGAGCCGGCCAATGTCTGACCTTTGCGACGGCAACTGGGTTGGAGGTTGCCGTGGCTGTGTTCTCGCCGTTGCTGGACGTGCTGGCGGACGTTCCTGATCCATTTCAGGGCAGATCCTGCATCCGCGGCCAGCCGAAGCGTTTCGCGCCGTCGCGGATGCATGCAAGGCAGCGGGCAAGGTTCTAGGAATGGGCGGCGTTTACGACGAGCAAGCCGCAAGCCGTTACATGACAATGGGCGCGCAATTTATCCTGACCGGGTCCGACCACGGATTTATCCTGGCCGGAGGCAGCGTCCGGACGGCGTTCTTGCGCCGGCAGGCGGGCACTTTACCCGCTGCAATCAAGACCTGATCGCCTGCCGAAGCTGCACCGGCATCAGGCGCGCGAGCGCAGCGCCTCTGGGTTGATCACGTTGTCCAAATTAGGCACGCCGTCGAGCACGCCAATGATGTTGCGGGCCGTCGCCACGGCCATGGCGGCCGAGGACTCCACCGTGATGCCTGCCATGTGCGGCGAGGCGAGCACCGTGTCCATTTGGAGCAACGGATGCGATGGGTCTGGCGGCTCAGGGTCGAACACGTCCAGCCCGGCGCCGCCCAGGTGACCGCGACGCAGGGCGTCGGCCAGTGCGGCCTCGTCCACAATGCCCCCGCGGGCGGTGTTAACCAGGAACGCGCCCGGCTTCATGCGGGCCAGCCGTGCAGCGTTGAACATGCCGACCGTATCGCCGTTTTTCGGGCAGTGAATGGAAACGAAGTCGGCACGCGCGAGCGCCGCATCAATGTCGATGACGGGCTCATAGCCGGCCTCGCGGATTGTCTCGGCCGGCATGAAAGGATCATACACCGTCACGTCCAGGCCGAGCGCCTTGCAAAGCGGCGCGGTCCGCGAGCCGATGCGCCCGAAACCGACGATCAGCACGGTTTTGCCGAATACCTCGCCCGGCAATCCGCTCCTGCGGTCGTGGCCGACGCCCTGGCGCACCCGACGGTCCATGTCGTGGGACCGCTTGGCCAGCGCAAAGATGAAATAGACCGCGTGCTCGGCCACGCTGCGGGCGTTGGCGATGCCGACAACCATCAGCGGGATTCCGCGCGCTGTCAGAGCCGGGATGTCCACTGTGTCGAAGCCGACGCCGATCCGTGCCGCCACTTGCAGCCTCGGCGCTGCCGCCACCGCCGCCGCTCCAAACGGGGTATAGGATAGCGCGATCGCCGACGCCTCCCGCAGGTGCTCGTGCAACTCCGCAGGCGCGATGGACGGGTGATACGGAACAAGATGCAGGTTGGCACGCTGCTCCAGCACGGCCACTCCTTCACGGCCCATTGCTACAGGAACAAGAACCGTCTTCATGTTCTGCAATGCCTGCGTCCTCCGGCCTACGAGGCTACTTCAGCACCGGTTCGGCGCCAACTCTCAAACGGCGTCGGGCCCTGCACCGTGGCTTGTCAGCACTGCATCCGAGACTGGCCTGACCGGGCGCTGATCTTGGCAGCCTGCATGTTCATCAATAGGGCATTGACGAACGGCGTGGATAGTCATGCCGAGCCGCCGTTTTGGCCGAGACGCTCGGTAGGGAATTCTTGGTTGTGCGCACATTTTGAAGCGAGCTCCTGAACAAGAATAGAGCCGAACTCTCAGAAACCATGCGCTCTCCCATCAGACATACACCGATACAGAGCCACAGGGCATTCCTGGGTCTTCCAGGACTTGACAGCGGTGAAATTTCACGAAATATTCAGGGCAAAGGGCGGCTTGGTTCCGGTCGTGCCCCAAGAACACCGACGATGGGAGAAACGGGCGTGTCGATAGCGATGCCGTATCAATCGGCCATGGATGGCGCCGTCCGCCATCTCGTCACCAACTACAATCCCCAAGGCAACCGGATTGGTTGGCTGATGATGTCCTCCATCCTGGTGGAGGCGTGGGACCTTTATTCGATCGCCTTCGTCCTCGTGTTCATACGCGACCAGTATCACCCCGATCCGCTGCTGCTCGGCTTGGCGGCGGCCGGCACGCAGGGCGGCGCGCTGATCGGGGCGCTGATCGGCGGCTGGCTGTCCGACAAGATCGGGCGCCGTGTCATGTTCCTGGCGACCATGATCCTGTTCATCATTCTAGCGCTCGTGCAGGCCTTCGTCACCAGCGTCGGCTGGCTCGTGGTGGTGCGCTTCGCGCTCGGCGTGCCGCTCGGCAGCGACATCTCGAACGGCTACACCTACATCATGGAGTCGATGCCGAAGGGCAAACGGGAGGTCATGGGCAACCGCTGGCAGTTCATGTTCGCGGTCGGCGAGGTGCTGACGCTCGCGGTCATCGCGGTCTTCATCGTGGCCGACATGGACCACGAGCTGATCTGGCGGGTGACGCTCGGCCTGGGCGCGCTGCCGGCGCTGATCATCCTGCTGATGCGCCATGACCTGCCGGAAACCGCGGTGTGGCTGATCCGGAAGGGCCGCTTCCGGGAGGCCAAGCAGGTGTCGATGGACATGTACTCCGACAACCTGGACATGCTGCCCGACCAGGATATCGAGGTGCCGAAGCCGCGGCCGACGGCGTTCCTGGCCGACATCCGCAAGGACCCGATCCGTTGGCGCGCGACCCTGTATGGCTGGATCGCCTGCTTCTGCCAGGGCAGCGAGTTCTCGACCTTCGCGTTCTACCTTCCCGTGCTGTTCATCATGGTCGGCGTGTCGTCCGTGCTCGGCACCGACCTGGTCACCATGGCGCTCTATGTCGTGGCGGCGATTTCCGGCTGGGTTGGCCCGCTGCTCACGCCGAAGATCGGCCAGCGCGGCATCAGCATCGCCGGGTTCGCCATCGTGCTCGTCTCGTTGCTGGTCGCGGCCTGGGCGCTGTATACCAACACCATTGCCGTCTTGCCGTTCGCCGCGGCGGCAATGCTGTGGGGGCACTATTGGGATGCATCGAACTGCATGACGATCCCGACCGTGGTCGCCAAGCCGGAGTATCGCGGCACGGCGGCCGGCTTCGCCTACATGTTCGTCAAGCTGCCGTCGTTCCTGGCCATCTTCCTGTTCCCGTCGCTGTTCGCCGCCATCGGCCAAGCGGGCGCGACGCTGTTCGTCGCCATCTTCCCGCTGGTCGGGCTGCTCGCGGCGATCTTCATCCTCCCCGAAATCTACGGCTTCGAGAACGACTGACACGCGGTTGCCCCTGCCGGATCGGAGCGCTGTCGATGCGGCTGCATGCAACGCAACCGCTGCTGCCGTCATGAGCGTCATGGGCCGGAGCGAATGACGGCGCGCATCGCCTGCATCGGCGAATGCATGGTCGAACTGCGGGAGCAGCCGGACGGGTCGCTGCGCCGTGGCTGGGGCGGCGACACCTTGAACACCGCCGTCTATCTGGCGCGTCTCGGGGCCAGCGTCGACTACGTGACCGCCCTGGGCGACTATCCCTGGAGCGATGAGATGCTTGCGCACTGGCGCGCCGAGGGTATCGGAACCGGTTTGGTGTATCAGTTGGAAGGGTGCCTGCCGGGCCTGTACATCATCCGGACCGACACTGGCGGCGAGCGCAGGTTTTCCTACTGGCGCGACAGCGCAGCCGCCCGACGCCTGCTCGACCACCTCGACATCCAGGCCCTTATGGCCTTTGAGGTGCTGTATGTCTCGGGGATCACGCTCTCGATCTTCGACGACGCGGCCCGCGGCGTGCTGCTGCAAGCCCTGGCCGACGCCCGGCAGCGTGGTGCCCAGATCGTGTTCGACACCAATTTCCGCCCGCGCGGATGGCCCGACCGCGTGCTGGCCCGCCGGCTGTATCAGCGCATGTTCGACGCCGCGCACATCGTGCTCGCCTCGGCCGAGGACCTGTCGCTGCTCTATGGCGAAACCAGTGGGGCCAGCGTTCCTGGCGAGGCCGAGCTTTTGCGTCATGCCGCTGACACGGAGATCGTGCTGAAGCTGGATCAGCCGGCATCGGGCGTGTTCTACGCTGGTATGGAGCGGCGCATCGAGGCAGCGACCGTCGACGGGGTGGTGGACACGACGGCAGCCGGGGATAGCTTTGCCGCCGCCTATCTCGCCGCCCGGCTGCGTGGCGCCACGCCGGAGGACGCTGCCCGCGCCGGGCACGACCTGGCGGGGGTTGTCGTCCGGCATCCAGGCGCCATCATCCCGCGGGCCGCCATGCCACGTCCCGCCGGCTTGCAGGAGTCCAGCTCATGACCGCCTCGCCGTCCACCCAGGATCAGCTCGCGGCGTTGCTTGCGATCGGGCGCGTCATTCCGGTGATCACCCTGGACCGGGTGGCCGACGCCGTGCCGCTGGCCCGTGCCCTGGTGGCGGGCGGGGTGCGGCTGCTGGAAATAACCCTGCGCACCCAGGCCGGGTTGGAGGGCGCCCGGGCCATTATCCGCGAGGTGCCGGAGGCTGTCGTCGGCATCGGCACGGTGCTGACGCCTGACGACATGAAGCGGGCCGTGGACGTCGGCGCCCGCTTCGCGCTGAGCCCCGGCGCCACGCCGGCCCTGCTCGACGCGGCGGCGGCATCGCGCATTCCGTTCCTGCCCGGCATCGCCACCGCATCCGAGGTGATGGAGGCAATGGCCCGCGGCTTCGATACCACAAAGTTCTTCCCCGCCACTGCCGCTGGCGGCCTGGCCGCGCTGCGGGCGTTGGCCGGCCCGTTTCCCCAGGCGCGCTTCTGCCCGACGGGCGGCATCACGGAGGACAATGCCGCGGAGTGGCTGGCACAGCCCAACGTCGTCGCGGTCGGCGGCTCCTGGCTGACGCCGGCCGCCGAGATCGCCGCAGGCCAGTGGAACGCAATCCGCGACCGGGCGCAGCGCACCCGGTCGCGTCTAGAGGCATAGGCCGGGACGCACCGCCACCGTCATGGCGCGGTTCCCTTGAGCTCAGCCGGCTTTGCGCATTTCGAGGTTGCAGTCGAACAGCGCCGGATCGACGCCGCGGCCCAGCACGTCGAACATGCTGTCGACGAATGCGATCAGGCGATCGGACGCTGCGACGGCGTCCGTGACCCGACCGGCGGCGACGGCGTCCAGGATCGACAAATGGCCGTCCAGCGTTCCCTTCAGGCTTTCGTCGGGGCGCACCCGGCTATGATAAATCCAGCCGATCCGGCGGAAGATCGTATGCAGCGGCCGCAGCGTATGCTCCAGGAACACCTCGCCCGCAGCAGCGGTCAGCAGCCGGTCGATCTTCCGGTCCAAGTGGTTGAACTCGACGATGGTCAAATGGCCGGCCTGTTCACGTAGCGCGCCGGCGATGTGCAGGAGCTGGTTGCGCTCGGATGCGCCAGCCCGTTCCGTCGCCAGGCGGACGACGAAACGCTCCATGTCGCGCCGCAGCCGTAGCAGAGTACGCTCGCGCGACAGGTCGATTGGGGCGAGCTGCAGGCCGTGCCGGGGCCGGATGACGATCAGCGTGTCCGAGGCAAGCCGAGTGACGGCGTGATGGATCGGCGTGCGACCCACGCCGGTGCGTTCCTGCAAATCCTGGATCGACAGGAACAAGCCCGGCGGCAGGACACAGGTGACAATCAGCTCTTCCAGCCGGTCGTAGGCGAGGTCGGACAAGTTCATGCTGTTGCTGCGGGGCGGCTTGGGCGTTGCCCTCAGCTGTCCTGCCGCGGCAACAAGGTGGGAACCCGGTTTCCGGCGTGTCGTCATGCTGCTCCTTATCACTGCACGGCCATCGGGATGCTAGGCGGAGCTTTTTCGAAGCGGAAGACACAAATTATATTGTGATATTTCACGACGACGGATAGCTTGTTTTCGCCGTGCGACGGCCCCTCGATCGTGGGCCTAAGCGCTGCCAATGATATTAATGGGTGGAGGGCGCCGGTGAAGATAACCTCGATCGAGACGTTGCGTACGGCTGAGTTCTCCAATGTCATCTGGGTGCGCGTCCATACCGACGCGGGCGTCGTCGGGCTCGGCGAAACCTTCTATGGCGCCGGCGCGGTTGAGGCGCACCTGCACGACACGCTCGCCGGACGCCTGCTCGGCCGCAATCCGCTGCATATCGAGGCGATCCACCGCGAGATGCTGAACCTGCCGATGGCGCAGTCCAGCACGGGCGTGGAATACCGCGCCGCGTCCGCGGTCGACATCGCGCTTTGGGACCTGTTCGGCAAAGTGTGCAGCCAGCCGGTGCACCAGATGCTCGGCGGTCTGTGCCGGCCCCGGCAGCGCGTTTACAACACTTGCGCCGGCTACGGCTATGTCCGGTCCCACAACATCAAGCCCGTCTCGACCTGGAACTTCGACCATGCCGCCGGGCCTTACGAGGACCTGCACGGCTTCATGAACCGCGCCGACGCGGTCGCGGAAAGCCTGTTGGAACAGGGCATCTCCGCCATGAAGATCTGGCCGTTCGACCCGGCCGCGATCGAGAACGACGGCATGTCGATCACGCCCACGCAGCTCAAGACTGCCCTCGAGCCGTTCGAGAAGATCCGGCGCGCGGTGGGTGACAAGATGCAGATCATGGTGGAGTTCCACTCGCTGTGGAACCTGCCGATGGCCAAGAAGCTGGCCAAGTACCTCGAGCCCTACGACCCCACTTGGTTCGAGGACCCGATCCGCATGAACTCACCCCAGGCGCTCGCGGAATACGCCCGCTCCACGGACGTTTGGGTGTGCGCCAGCGAGACGCTGGGCAGCCGCTTTCCGTACAAAGACATGCTCGACCGCGACGCGATCAGCGTCGTCATGGCCGACCTGTGCTGGACCGGCGGGCTGACGGAAGGACGCAAGATCGCCGCCATGGCCGAAACCTACCACCGCCCCTTCGCGCCGCACGACTGCGTCGGACCTGTCGGCTTCATCGCAGGCATCCATGCGTCGTTCAGCCAGCCCAATACGCTGATCCAGGAGAGCGTACGCGCCTTCTACACAGGCTGGTACAAAGAACTCGTCACAGTCATGCCTGTGATCGAGGACGGCCACGTGCTGCCTATGGAGGGGCCGGGACTGGGGACCGAGCTGGCTCCCGCGGTATTCGAGCGGTCCGATCTCATTGTCCGACGTTCGGCCATTTGAGGAATTTGCCGATGTCGACCGGACTTTTCGACCTGACTGGCCAGACGGCCCTCGTGACGGGCTCCTCGCGCGGCCTTGGGCGAGCCATGGCGGAGGGCCTCGCGACGGCGGGTGCCGCGATTGTGCTGAACGGGTCGGACCCGGGCCGGCTCGCCGTTGCCGCTGGCGAGATGCGTGGCCAGGGCCGGGTTGTGCACGAGGCCTGCTTCGATGTCACTGACGAGGCCAGGATCGTTGACGCGTTTGAGCGGTTCGACCGGGATGGGATCGCGGTCGACATCCTGGTCAACAACGCCGGCATCCAGTTACGCCGGCCGATGGTGGACCTGGCGACCGAGGACTGGCGCCGGGTCATCGAGACCAACCTGACCAGCGCCTTCGTTGTGGGGCGCGAGGCGGCGAAGCGCATGATCCCGCGCGGACGCGGCAAGATCATCAACATCGGGTCGCTCACCAGCGCCCTCGCCCGCGCGACCGTCGCGCCCTACACCGTGGCGAAAGGCGGCATCAAGATGCTGACCCAAGCCATGACGGCGGAGTGGGCAGCGCACGGCATCCAGGCGAACGCCATCGGACCCGGCTACATGCTGACGGACATGAACGAGGCCCTCGTCAACGACCCGGCCTTCGACGCCTGGGTCAAGGGCCGCACCCCCGCCCGCCGCTGGGGCCGGCCGGACGAGCTGGTCGGCACCGCCGTGTTCCTGGCCTCGGCGGCATCCAACTACGTCAACGGCCAGATCATCTATGTCGATGGTGGCATGCTCGCCGTCCTCTGACAGTCACGCCGGGAACCGGGCGCAGACCCGGCCGTGCCAACAATAGGAGGGAACGACATGACCAACACCATCACACGCCGCACGATCCTGGCCGGAACGGCATCCCTGCTCGCGTCGCCCGCGCCGATCGGCAGCGCCCGGGCGGCAACGGTGCTGAAGGTCTCGACCTCGTTCCCGAACGATCCTAAATACTCCACCGCCCGCATCTGATACGACCTGTTCCTGCCGCGCCTGAAGGCTGCGACCGATGGCCAGGTCACCACTCAGTTCTACCCGGACAACCAACTCGGCCAGGAGGCCGACGTGGTGAACCAGGTGAAGATGGGCGTGGTCGACATGACCCTGATCGGCACCCCGATCTGGGCCAACATCGTGCCGGAGTTCGGCGTGTTCGACCTGGGCTATGTGTTCCAGGACTACGACCACATGCGCCGTGCGGCGGATACGGCGGCGGGCAAGGCGCTGGGCCAGCTGCTGGTGCAGAAGGCCGGGGCGCACCTGCCGGCGCTCCGTGCGCCTAATCTCGCTGCTCCAACGCGGAGCCGGGCGCATCCGCGGCGGGCTCGACGTCGTGATGGTGCTCAGCATGGTCATCTTCTCCGGCATCTCCGGCTCCAAGATGGCCGACATCGCCGCCGTTGGCTCCGTGCTCGTCCCGGCGGCGCGCAAGTCCGGCCAGAAGCCCGGCGAGGCCGTGGCGCTCCTGTCGCGCGCCAGCTTGGGGTAGACCCGCTGCATTACGGGATCATTTTGGTCATCGGCATGGGAATCGGGCTGTTCGCCCCTCCCCTCGGCCTCGGCCTTTATGGTGCCTGCCTGATCGGCGGCGTGAAGCTGGAGGAGACGGTCTGGCCGATCCTGAAATACCTGGGGCTGCTGTTCCTCTGCCTGCTGCTGATTGCCTTCGTGCCCGAGATCAGCACCGCCCTTCCGCGGGCGCTGGGCTACTGAACCGGCCGGAGAGCCCGCCATGAAAGCCGTTATCATCCATGCCGCCCGGGACCTCCGGATCGGGGACGCCGAAATCCCGACGCTCGGGTCGCACGACGTCCAGGTCCGCATTCGCAACGGCAGCATCTGCGGCTCGGACCTGCACTACTACCAGCACGGCGGCTTCGGCACGATCCGCATCCGCGAACCGCTGATCCCGGGCCACGAGATCGCCGGCGAGGTGATGGAGGTTGGCGCCGCCGTGACCCGCGTACGGCCCGGCTCCGCTGCGCCCGGGTGGTGTGCTCGGACGAGACCAGCGTGCGCATCGATGGCCGCACCTGCTGCTGATGGTGTGGACGGCCCCCGGCGGCATCGGGTGTGCCAGAATGAGGTCGGTATT
>JAABUY010005377.1_pt1 | contig 12909 bp, 15 predicted proteins | sample 5560271 | NCBI WGS metagenome assembly JAABUY01 (sample SAMN10711886, study PRJNA513374) | rock metagenome | isolation source: Antarctica rocks | place: Antarctica: Victoria Land, University Valley
TGTGAGGATGCGCGCTCCCCTCATATGGCCGGCGCCGCTCTCACTTCTCACTTTTCTGGCCCTTCTGGTTGCATAGCAAGAGGGACATGCACGAGCCCGGCCACATGAGCCTGACGTCCGATACACCGGCGCTATCGGTAGCTAGCGCACGGCTGGGGTTGAGTGGGAAAGGCTCAAGGTGTAGGGTGTGGTCGGGGAGATACAGGCGTCAGGGGATAACGACCGGGAGCTGCCACGGGCCGGCTCCGACCGCGTTCGACACCGCGGCGTTCGGCGTGGCGGCGAAGGAGCGGATCGTGAGCATGAGCTGCGCGCCCCGCGACTGGGGCGGATACGTCCAAACCTGCCGGCAGGCGAGCCCCGTGTCGGCGAAGCCGCTCCCGCCGCACCCGCTGCCCTTGGTGTTGAGTGGCGCCACGCGGCCCCGCGCATCTGTCAGCGTCACGCCGCGCGTCTCGCCGAAGGGCGCGAAGCCCAGGACGAGGCTCGTGTCGCGCGCCGCGGCGATCCGGAGTTGGAGGCCGGCGCGCTGTACGAGCGGGCCGCGGTAGGCGCGCCGCTGCCGGAGCGCGGCGAGGTTCAGGGGGACGCGCACCGTCTCGCCGGTGATGAAGCGCAGCACGGCCGTCCGCGCGGTCGGGGGCAACGGCCCGAGCGTGACAACGCCGTGCAAGGGGCCGGGGGGCGGGCGCCACGGGACCCACGAGGGCAGGAACCGCGTCCAGCCGAGTGGCCCGCGTGGCCCGCGTGGCCCGTCGCCCCAGCTCGCCTCACCCCCGCCAGTCGCGCGGGCGCCAGTGTCGTCGAAGAGGTCGGGGAAGACCTCGGGGAAGCGGCCGAGCGCGGCCGTGGTGTGGAAGTGGAACTGGACGTAGGTGGCCGCGCCGTCGGTCACCACACGGTCGACCGCGATGGGCGCAGTCGGCTGGTCGGGGCCGGGCACGCCGGAAAGGCCGCGGGCGATCAGCACTTGTTCGTTCGGGATGCCTGGGTCGAGGGGGACGCTAGCGGCCACGGGCCGCACCGCCAGGGCGATCCCGGCCGCCGTGGCAACGAGGAGCAGCAGGAGGCCCACAACGAGGAAGGCCGTGCGCAGGTGCTGGGAGCGACGGGGTGTCATGGCTAGACGATACGCCGCCCGCCTCTATGCGGCAACAGTAGACGGCTCATAATTCGGCCTATCGGGTGTCAGCTTACGGGTGGAGTTGATAACAAGGGGCTCAATATTAGGGGTCTCCGCAGGCGTCCCTAGCGGGATGTGTCGAGGATGCTCACGCTTCCGTCCACACTCGTGAAGCTCTGCGGCGATGGCGGGATAAAGGGAGCGTGCCGACGGATGGTGGTAGGGACCCACGCCCAGGGGTCAGGTGCCCGGACGAGGCCGGCCATGTTCAGGACGAGGGCGCGTTTCAGGGGCGGGTCGGTCGTCACCACGCCCACGGGGGCCATGCCGACGTTTGTACGTTCAAGGACCGCGCCGCTACGCGCGTCGAGGACCCATACCCGGCCAGGACCACGCGTGTAGGTCGGACCCACGGCACCGAGGGGGGCCGTCGCGAGGACCGGTCCGGGTGTGACCACATAGACGCGCCTGGCGGCCTCGTCCACCTCCAGGTCCTGCGGAGCGATGCCCACGTCGATGGTGCGGAGCAGGCGACCGCTCGTCCCATCGAGCATACGGATGTGCCCGTCACGGTACGTCGCCGCGAAGACGCGCTGGGTGCGCGCATCGAGGCCGAGCGGGCCGGGCACCGTGCTGACCTTGTGCAGGGCCACGATCGCGCCCGTGCGCGTGTCGAACACATGAATCCACCCGTGGTCGACGAAGGCCCGGTGCGTCCGCTCGTCGACCACGATCGTGCCTGGGCCGCTCGGGAAGCCCCCAGCCGTGAGCGCGATGGTGTGCACGAGCGCGCCGCTGCGTACATCGAGCACGCTCACCGTGCCGTCCCGGCCGTTGAGCACGTAGACGCGTCCCTCCCCTGTGGCCAGGGCCATCCCGTCGGGTGACAGGCCAACGGTGACGTGGCGCAGCAGCGCTCCGCTCGTCGTGTCGATGACGCTGATGCTGCCGCGCGCGCCGGTGCCGTAGCCACCCGGCCGGCTCTCGACGAAGGCCCGGTGCGTCTGCTCGTCGACGAGCACGCCGACCGCCCCCTGACCAACGCGCACCACGCGCAGGAGACGCCCCGTGCGCGTGTCGATCGTGCTCGCGGTCCCGGCCGTGTAGCTGGCGGCGACAGCGCGCCCACTCACCGCATCGACGCCGAGGACATCGGCGCCGCCCGCGACGACGGGCGTGGCCACGAGCGCGCCGGTTGTCGTGTCGAGGACGGGGACGAGGCCCGCAGCGCCGATGACGATGGCACGCCCGTGGCGCTCGTCGACGGCGATCCCGGTTGGGTCCGTGGTGAGGGCGATGGTCCGCACGAGCGCGCCACCGCGCAGATCGATCATGCTGATGTCCGCTGGTCGGGACGCGCTGGTGACGAGCGACGTCCCCGCCCCCGTGGTCGCAACCGTGGCGCTCTGTGTCCCACCTTGGTCCACCACGAAGGCGTGCTCCGTGCGTCCGTCGATGGCACCGAAGCGCGGGCCTTGGCCAACGGGTACCGTGGTCAGCACGAGCCCCGACGACTCGTGCCGCACCAGCAGTGCAGGGGTGCCTCGTGCGGCCACGAGGAGCAGCAGGAGGCCTGCGCCGAGTAGGAGCGCACGTAGGCGATGGGAGCGACGGGGCGTCATGGCTAGACGATACGCCGTCTACCGCCATGGGGCAATAGTATGCAGTTGATACGTCGGCTTATCGCTAGCTAGATTAGGCGTGGGATTGATAGCAGGAGGCTCAAGGATGGGCGCGCCGGCAGGGCTGCCAGAGGATGATGAACGGGAGCCGCCAGGGACCGTGCAGGACAGGCTGGGCGCGCGAGGCGACACGACCCCGCCCGCACGGCGCGCTTCGCGCGGGCGGGGTCGTGTCTCGCGGACCACGACCGCCCCTGTGTTATATGCTCTACGTGCCGTTCCTCACTATGCTATCCTTTGCCAGGCGCGCACGGTCCTCTTGAGGCGGCGCCAGACCATGTGCCGTTCCTCACTATGCTATCCTTTGCCAGGCGCGCACGGTCCTCTTGAGGCGGCGCCAGACCATGCGGGCCTCGACAGCGGCCCCGCCAGCGGACGGCGGCTCGACGCGGTGCAAGCAAGTCGGCACAAAGCGCGTCCCGACCCCAGCGCAGGCCAGGCGATAGCCGGCGCGTGCGACGGCCGCCTCGACCCGCGCGTCCACTTTGCTGTAGGGGTAGGCGAAATAGTCGACGGGCGCGTCCAACAGCCCTTCGAGTGCCCGGCGCGAGCTCACCAGCTCGCGGTCGAGCGCACGGTCGTTGAGCGCGGTCAACGGCGCGCGGTGCGCACGGCCGTGGGAGCCGAACACGATGCCGCTTCGCCGCATCTCACGGATCTGTCCCGCCGACAACATCGTCGCGGGCTCGTACCCGGCGACGTCGCGGTCAAACCCGTTGTCGCCGCCGACCGCGTCGGCAATCAGGAAGACGGTCGCCGCGAAGCCGTAGCGCCGCAGCAGTGGCCAGGCGTGGGTGTAGTTGTCCTCGTAGCCGTCGTCGAAGGTGATGGCGACCGCGCGGCGCGGCGGCACGGCGCCCCCCGCGAGGTAGGCATCGACGTCCGCGAGCGCCAGGGAGCGATAGCCGCGCCGGGCCAACCATCGCAGGTGGCCCGCGAACGCGGCACTACTGACGCAGTTGCGCGCGGGGTCGTGCCGCGGCAGGGTCGGGACGACGCGGTGGTACAGGAGGATGGGGACCCACGGCGCACGCCCGCGCCTAGGAGGCGGCACGAGCGCCGCCGGCTCAGCGCTCGACATAGACCCTGCCACGGCAATCGATGGGGTGGCGCAACGACACGGCAATGCCGCGCCAGGGGTAGACGAGCTGGCAGTAGCCCAGATAAACGACTCTAGGGTTACGCCACTTGAGCAGCCCCGCGCCCACCCGGCGCACGCCTAACTGCCAGATCCAGGTGGCCAGTAGGACCAGGCCGTAAGGGTCGCCGCAGCGCACGTACTTGGCGAACTGTGCTCCCACCCCGATGCCGTAGGCGTGCTCCATCTTGCGCTGCTGCGGCCAGTCCTTCCAGTGCTTGTGGTAGGCAAGCGCGCGCGGGCTGTAGACGACGTGCTTGCCCGCCGCGAGGAGGCGGTAGAGGGCGTCGCTGTCCTCGCCGGCCCCGAAGCACGCGCCGGCCCCCAGCAAGGCGTCAAAGCCGCCGATCGCTGCCAGGTCGGCGCGGCGGAAGGCCATGTTGCCCCCATGGCCGATGTACCAGGGCGGGACGCGCCGCGCGTACTCTGTCCGCCGCTCGGTCGGCTTGAAGCCGACCTCCATGCCCGTTAAGGCGCGCTTGCCGTAGTCATAGGGGAGCAACCGTCCGCAGACGGCGGAGACGGCAGGGTCGTTGAACTCGGCGACGATGGCGTCCAGCCAGCCCGCAGCCACGATGCAATCGTCGTCGGTGTAGGCCACGATGTCGGCGCGGCTCGTGCGCATCCCGAGGGTGCGCGCCGCCGCCGCGCCGACCGTGTCCGTGCTCTCCACGCGAATACGGCGGTCCCCGTTCGCCGCCGCGCGCACCCCATCCTTGGTAGCGTCGTTCGCGCTCTGATCCACCACGACGATGTCAAAGCTCGGATAATCGAGGGCTAGCAGCGCACGGACCGTATCCTCGACCAGATGGGCCCGATCGCGGGTGGGGACGACGACGGTCACGGAGGGTATGACCCATCCCCCTGCCAGGCCGACGTGCTGGCGGTCCAGCGTCACAGCCTGCCTCCCTTCATCTTTCGACCCCGTTTGTCCACTCATGGCTGCACATAGTAACCAACGCACCCCCTCAGCAGTGTGAAACAGCGTGGAAGGAAGGCGACCGGCGGCCCCTGGCTATGTGCAGTCGGCGGCGCGCCGCTGTACGCCGGGCGAGAAAAGCGGTACACTCCGGGCAAGCTGTGCGGGGGGTGCCTCCGCACAAAAAGTGACGCCCCGCGCCGTGTGCCCAATTCTTTGCTGGAAAAAGCACACGACGCGGAGCGTCACAAAACCCAGTGAGGTCCTGCTATGAGTCTATCCAGCGCGCCCGTGTCCGTCAATCCCTCTTTCGTGCCCACCCGGTCTACCGCCACCCCCACGGCCACCACCGCCACCCCTGATTGGGTCTTCGACGACGTGGCCCCCGACCTCGACAAAGCGCCCTTGAAGGTGCTGCTCTACATCGTGCGCCGCACCTACGGCTTCCGCAAGGGTGCCGATGCCATCAGCCTGAGCCAGTTCCAGCACGGCATCGTCACCCGCGACGGCCGCCAACTAGACAAGGGCTGCGGCGTCACGAACCGCTCGACCCTGCTCCGCGCACTCGCCGACTTGGAGGCCCGCGGCCTGATCAGCCACCAGGACGTGATCCGCGCCGACGGTGGGAATGCCACCACGATCTACTACCTCCGCGGGCCGGGGCAGGGGGGTAGTGCGGCCAGCGCACCACCCCCCCCTGCCTCACACAACGACCCGGGGGGGGTGCCGTCAGCGCACCCCCCCCGGGTGCGGCCAGCGCACCCACAACAAACAGACGTACCAACAAACAGAGAGATCGAAAGATCGGTACCCCCTACCCCCGTTGCACCAATCGTGGACCCACGACCCGGCGCTAGGGCCGGCCAGTTCGCTGTCGATCCCGCCCCCGCCGCCGGCGGCGTACCGGCCGCAGCCGCGTCCTCACAGCGGCGCATCGACGCCGACTACCAGGCGCTCGCCGGCCCGATCGCGGCGCTGGTGGAGCGGCTGGGGGACGGCGCGCCGCCGTGGGCCAGCGTCAGCCGCGGCTACGGCCTGATGACCCGCGCCGGGCTTGCCGTGCCGGCGTTCCTCGCGCTGCTCGCCGAGGCCGAACTGCTGATGCGCCCGAGCCTGCCCCACATCGAGAAGCCCATGGCGTACCTGTTCCGCGTCGTCGAAAGCCTGATGCGGCAGGACGCGCCGGCGCGGCCACCGCGCGCGACGACCAGGCCGCGCCGCTCCCCCCCGTCGCCGGCGGCGCCCGCGCCGGCCCCCCCGCAGACGGCCGACGCGTGGGGCCAGGTGCGCGCCGAGATCGCGGGGGAGGTGACGCCGGAGAACTACGCCCGCTGGTTCGCCCCGACGCAACAACTCGCCGACGACGGCGACAGGCTCACCGTGGCGATTACCGGTGTGGAAGCGCCCGCCTTCCATCAGCAGTGGCTCGACCGTCGCCTCCGGGGCCTGATCGAGCGGTGCGCCGCGCGCGTGCGGCCGGGGCTCCAGTTCGCCTTCGTGGTGCAGCCCGCTCTACCCCCTCTTGACCAGGCGCTATGAACGTAGGACAATCGAGACATGAGTATCACATCGACACGGCCGCCGGCGGCCGTCGCGCCGTGGGCGGAGATCGTGCCCGGCTATGGGCCGGTCACGGTCGATCTTCTGCTGACGCTCCCAGACGACGGCTACCGCTACGAAGTGGTCGAAGGGGTTTTGGTCCGCATGGCCGGTAGTGGATTAGACGCGACGACCATCGGCGGGCTGCTCGTTATTGCCCTGGGGTCTTTCGTCTACGCGCGGCGTCTCGGCCTCGTCACGCCGTCCGATGGCGTCTACAAGTTTGCGGGTGCGGAAACGGGCCTGCTTCCCGACGTGGGCTTTGTGGAGGCGGCCAAGGTCGCGCAGATCGCGGATCGTCGCAAACCTGTGCCCTTCGCGCCCGATCTGGCCGTCGAAGTGGCGTCCCCTTCCCAGGACGCCGACGACATGGCCGCGAAGGCGCGCACGTATCTGCACGGGGGTACGCGCCTGGTGTGGGTCGTGTGGCCGCAGAGCGGCCATATCGACGTGTGGCACCCTGGAAACCTGGCCGTTCCCGCGACGGCGCTCCATGGCGGTGACACCCTGGACGGCGAGGATGTGATCCCTGGCTTCAAGCATCCCGTCGCCGCTGTCTTCGCCGACCCGCTCGCCTGACTTTATAGGCGACGGGGCTACGCGTGACCTTGACGCAGTAGACGCCGGAGGAGCGAGCGCCGCGGCGGGAGAACGGGCGCGGGCTCCGGCACCGCCGGCGCAGGACGGACATGAGCGGCGAGCGCGGCCCACAACGCGCCGGGATCTTCCGGACGCGGCGTATGGCCTACGGGCGTATCTGAGCGCCCCTCAACCGGCTGCGTTGTCCTACCAGCCTCCGCATCTTTATCTTTCTGGCGCTCACGCAGCCGACCCAACTCCTCAGCCTGGCGCATCAGTTGGTCGGTCAGCCGCTCGTTCGCGTCCTGTAGCCGTCTGTTCGCCTCGACGAGAGGGACTGTCGCCTGCTCGATGAGCGCCTGCACACCGGCGACGCCTGCCGCAGCCGCGCTAGCGGGGCTAGTGGAGTCTCCCACCTCGCTCTCACCGGACGCGCCCACGCGCCCATTGTACTCGTAGACGCCCGAGCGACTAGACGCCTTGGCGTCTAGTCGCCCATGGGTGAGTGAGTGACTAGACGCCAAGGCGTCTAGTCGCCCGAGTGAGTCGAGCGCGTCGCGCACGTCGGCCTCGCGTAGGCGATACTCTAGCGCACGGGCACCGTGAACCTGCTTCGCGGGCAGCTCACCTGTGCGGATAAGGCGGCGCACCGTGTTTTCCGAGCGGCCTAGTAGCGCGGCTGCGGCGGCCACGTCCAATATGTAGTCGCCCACATCCTCGTCGTCGTGGGCGCGTGGGCGCGTCGTGGGTGCCTGCACAGGCGGCTTGGGCGGCTCTTCCATAAGGTCACATGCTAGCACATGGGCGCGTGGGCGCGTGAGTGAGTGGACGCGTGAGTGAGTGGACGCGTGAGTGAGTGGGCGCGTCGTAGCGGTCAGACGCCCAGGTAGCCGCGTTTCGTCGAGGGGCTGGACACGACCGCCTCCACTACTTGGAAAAAGAATGGACGGCGCGCGGCCCCGGCGAGGGGTTGCAGAGCAAACCGGTACTAACTACCGGTTTACACTCGCTAGCGCTCGCTTAAACCGTGCGCTCGGCACTGCAAACGAAGCATTTTGAGGGAGGCCCCCAGGGCTGATCCGACAAAATGTGGAGTGAGTCCACATTGCTCACGCAATGCTCGCCGGGGCAGGAGTGGCGTGCTTACCCCGATGTGTGCACGTTCACCGGCTCATTGGTGTCCTCCCAGTATCCCCAGGCGCTCAGATCGGGCACAGCGATCTCCCGCTGACTCAGGATGGTCAGCACTTGCGCGCGGTGCTCGGTGGCGTGGTTGATGGCCTGCACCAAGAACACGACCGCAGGCACGTCATACACATCCCCGTTGTCCCATGGGACCTGTAAGACCTCGCCGGGTTGGAATTGCTCCGCTACCTCGATCAGCCCGTTGCCGCTGCAACTCGCTCGCTCACGCAGTTCTTCGATACCTGGGAGGTCGCCTGTTGGGCTTCCTAACTGCCTGGGTTGTTGGCTGCGGAGGTTGTAAGATCCCAGAGTTTTTGAGCCACGTGTGAGTGTGGACAGTGGCGCACATCCCAGAGTTTGTGAGCCAGACATCCCAGAGTTCGTGCGCCACCCTGCAAAAAATCCCAGAGGTCGTGCGCCGATCCGTCCGCCCGGTTCCCTGGGGACGGGGCGTTTCACACAGGCGGAGGGGACATCTGTAGGATGGCTCACAAACGGTGGGATTTCTGGCGCAGGAACTGTGGGACAGGGCGCAAAAACTATGGGATCTTACAGAGGTAGCGGCGAAGATAGCCCTCCTCGGCGTCAACGATATGCTGCAAGGTATCATGTACCCGGCCAAAGGTGCCGGGGGTGCTAGCATCCAAGAGCTCGTCGCCGAGTCCCGCGCACAGGTCCAGCAGGCGTCGATTCGCCCAAAGGTTATGTCTGAAAAGCTCCGCTAAAGCCGTGTTCACAGATGTATCTCCCTTGAATTACTGGGTACCTCTACGAAATCCGCGGCCCGACTAGGGGGGGTGCGTTTAACGCACTACCCCCTCCATAGCTCGCCTTGCGCTGGCGGTACGCCTGGGCGCGCAAGGCATTCTGCTCGCGCTTCACCTCATCACGGCACAGGTCACAGTAGATCGAGGCTGGTCCCCGCTCCCCTCTCATCACCGTCTCGCGCTCACCACACCGGGCGCACGTGATGCGCTTCTGCTTGACCGCCATATCTCCCCCTTTTGGACCGTCACGCAAGTATTATAAGAAACCTGAGTGACGGCTGTCAAGCGCCCCTTTCTCCCGCCGTGGCGGCCCTGTGTGACCCCCGTGGAGGGCGGGGAGCAAGGTGTGTTTCCGTGACACGGAAACCCCCCGCCGGCGCTGCGCTTGGCGGCGACGATGCGCTACACTAGCGCCATGCCCGACAGCGCCATCCTCCCGCCGGCCGCCCCACCCTGCGACGACTGCGGGCGGCCCCTCACTTCTGCGACCTATCGCCACTTCCACGACCTCAACGAGGGGACGCGCGTGCTCTGCCTCCGCTGCTGGGATGCCCGTAACAGCACCTCCTGGCGACGCCTAAGCCTGCGCCTCCCCACGCCCCTGCGCGCTGACCGCCCGCACGAAGGCGACGCCGCGCCCCCTGTCCCCTACCGTGACACTCCCTAGCGCCCCGTGGGCCTCCGGACGCCGTTTATAGCCCTTGTGTGCCCTCAGAGGGGCGCTGCGCCGCTAGGGAACGCCCCAGCGCCCCAGCGCCCCTCTGAGCGCGTCACGCGGCCTGTAATCGGCGGTGTAGGCTATGATGAGCACTACGCCCCCGCCCACCGGGCCGCGGATTTCGTAGGGATACCCAGCCATCGACCCCTCACGTACACTCATGTCTGTATGTTACTTCGCCTTATGTAAGTGATTGGAGGACGACATGACACTGGGCCGCAAGGTACCTGTGACCGAGTTACCGCCACACTCGATCGGCTCGGTTGATTACGTCGATGCCTTCGAGATCGACCGGGATCCTTCGGACACTCGCACCGCCGAGGAGTCCACTCGCAGCGCTTTCGACCATCCACCGTCGATCCTGCGCTCATCAGTCCTATCCGTGCACCGGCATGTACTCCGTTTCGAACTCGGGCCCTGGTCATCGCCCGAGCACATCATCGGGTGGCGGGTCATCAGGCGGGAGCCGGAAGCCATCCACATCGAAACCCAGGGGACGCTGATGAGCGGCCACCTCGTGGTCCGAACGACTACCAAGACGGTCACGGTAACGACGTTCATTCACTACAACAGACCTCTCGTCGGAAAGGTAGTCTGGGCAGCGGTCAGTCCCCTCCACCGGGCCATCACCCCCTACGTTCTCAAATGGGATTCGGACCGAATGACGCAGCTCCTGTAACTCGACCGAATGACGCAGCTCCTGTAAATCGACGCCTAAACAGCGGCGGCGCCCACTGCTTTGGATTAAATGTGGACTCACTCCACATTTTGCCCGGTCGGCCCTGGGGGCCTTCCCGCAAAATGTTCCGCTCGCACGACCGATGTCCCCCGCTCGACCTCTTTTGCGTCCCTTAAAAAATACCGCGTTGGGAGGGGGACAAAGTGTATTTTCGTCAACTGACACCCCCGCCTGTGCTGCGCCTGACGGGCACGATCGGCTACACTGGCGCCATGCCACCCGCCACACCTCTTCCCGCCTCTACCCCCCGGTGCCAGAGCTGCGCGCGGCCGCTCACCCCCGCGACCTCTCGCCCGTTCCACGACCTCGCCGAGGGGACCCTCGTGCTGTGTCTTGGGTGCTGGGAGGCCCGCAACAGCACCGCCTGGCGGGGCCTGAGTCTGGACCTGCCCCGCGTCCCCTGAGCGCGCCAGGTCCGGCGTTGCGCCCGCTGCCCTCGCATCACTGGTAGCGCCGTGCCTGTTCCTAGCGCCCCAGGAGGCCTAGGAGCCGCCTATAGCCCTTGTGCGCCTCATTGACCACTACGCCGCCAGGAACCGCCCTAGCGTCCCTGAGAGCGTGTCACACGGCCACGGGGCGAGGTAGAGGCCGCGTGAGCGCCCCGCCCGCCGCGCCCCGCCGCCGACACCTGAGGCTCGCCCCGCCGCGCTAGCGCCCGCGCCGTCCCCTCCTGCAGCGCGGCGCGCGGCCTGCGCCGCCGTGGCCGCTGGGACCACAGATGGTATAGGGGTGCCAGGGTCATTCTTTTCCAAGTAGTCCGAGCCGCCCGCTTGCGAGCGCCCGACGCGACCCGACCGTGTAGGCAGATGAGGGGGCCGGTAAGCGCGCTTGGGTAGCCCACTACGCAAGCGGGCGCGGGGCGCCCCCTTACTACGTTCGCAGAGCGAGCGCCAGCGCGCTTGCATAGTAAGCTACGCGGATGGCCAGCGGGGACGGTGCGCGGAGCAAACCTGGACTCACTACGGGTTTGAGCGAGCGCCAGCGAGTGCAAACCCTGCGCTCGGCACGGCGAACGAAGCATTTTAAGGGAGGCCCCCCAGGGCCGATCCGACAAAATGTAGAGTGAGTCCACATTGCTCACGCAATGCCCCTTCCGTTGCGACGTACCGTCACCCTGTACTAGGGGCTGTCGGAACGGAACAGGTATGAGCCCCTGACTTCCCTCGTTGGGATCGCACCCCGCACGAAAAGCGATCCGGTGAGCATGCGGTTGAGTTCCGGAACATGATGCCCATACGTGATGATGTCAACAATAGTAACCGCTGCTATCTGGTCATCGAAATGTACCTGGTCCCCTACGCACACGTCTTCATAGGCGCGTCCGTCCACTCGCATAAGATTGCCGTCGGCAGGCGTAACTACATCGATAGCGAAGACAATAGTCCCATTCATGGTGTTTTCTTGGTACCCCTACGACATCCGCGGCCCGGTAAGGGTGCGCGCAGCAAACCCGTACCTACGACATCCGCGGCCCGGTAAGGGTGCGCGCAGCACACCCGTACTCACTACGGGTTCTGCTCGCTGGCGCTCGCACACCCTGCGCTCGATGAGCCAGCCGATGACTCCTCCGCGCCTTTGATGCCCAGGAGCCCCAACCGGAGCGCACGGACCTCCCCGCCCAGGCGCTCCACCACCACCGCGAGCTCCGCCGCCGTCGCCGCGTCGAGCTGCCCGCCCTCGTTGAGGTGCCGCGTCACTTGGTTCAGGTTCGCCGTTGTCCGCGCCAGCTCCCCATATGCCTGGATGTTGAGCGGCGGGACCGTGGCGCGCGGCGATCGCTGCGCCATGATCGCCCGCCGCACGTAGGCCCCCACATCCCGCCAGCCGGTCAGGGCCGTGCGCCGTTCCAGTTCGGCCCGCTCCGCCGGCGTCAGGTACAGCGCGACCCGCTCCGTGCGCCGCTCCTCTGCCGCCTTGCGCGGCCGTCCCCCCCGCCGCCACGTCGCCATCGCCCCCCGCCCTTTCTCCCGCCGCAGCGGTCTTGTGTGGAACATTACCGCGTTTAGAGGGTGGGGAGCAAGGTGTGTTTTGCATGCTGCAAAACCTGTGGCCCTCGCTCCGCTCAAGGCCACCTACGACCCGAGCGCGCCTATACTATCGTAACAAGGGGACCTCCACGAGCGCGAGGAGCGATGCGCCCAGGAGCGGGAGGCGGATAGGCAGCGGGCGCAGGAGCGGGAGCACGACGGGGGCCGCGATCGCGGCGGCTGGGACCACGACCGCTAGCGCGGGGACGGCTACAACAGGTTACCCCGGCGGTGGACCCGCGCGGCGGAGGAGCCACCAGCCGGTGCCGAGCACGCCCGCATCGATCCCTAGGAGCAGTCCTACGCTGAGCACGCCCTCCGGTACAACAGTGTCCAGGAGGACCCCTGGGCCCCACAGCCCTACGACCGCGAACAAGCACACCCACAGCCAGGGGACGATGCTGCCCGCACGCCGCGCGCAGAGCAGCGTGAG
>JAABUY010005379.1_pt1 | contig 12907 bp, 7 predicted proteins | sample 5560271 | NCBI WGS metagenome assembly JAABUY01 (sample SAMN10711886, study PRJNA513374) | rock metagenome | isolation source: Antarctica rocks | place: Antarctica: Victoria Land, University Valley
ACCTGACTATGATTCTGACAAATGTCACTGGCCATGTCATCAAAGACAGACACCAGAACATCTTTTAACTACTTGTTGTCATTTTAAACATGAACAACTAGTTTTAAGAAGAAAACTTAAAAGTTTACCACCAGGAATCAGAACTCTTTTTATCATAAAAGAAGAAATTCAGGCTGTTTTACAGTTTCTGAAAGAAATCAAAGTAGGAACCAGAAAATGGTTATTAGGGGAAGAAGAAGAAGGAGAAATTGACTAAAGAAGAAAAGAAAGATGAAAGAAAGTTGGTTAACAATTAAGGAAACAGCCTGACTGAAAAGAAGTGATCAAAAAGCACATCAGCATGTAAATTTCTTATGTTGAGAGTTTTATGTGCTATTTCTAGTGTTAACCGCCATAGCCTTATAGGCTGCATGCGATGTATGAAGAATAAATAAATAAATAAATAACTCATGCTTTTTTCTTCTTTACTTTTATTGTTGAACTTAATCAACAAATGTTCTTGTTCATTCTGTGATTTCAGACTGTCAACTGTATTATGTAAACAAATATAAACTTTATTAATTTTACATAAAAAGTAAGTATTTGCTCTGTCTAAGCAGTGAGCACATTCTAACTAAATAGCTCATTCAGTAAACTATTTCTCTGTTCTTTACTGAGTGTTACTGACTACATCTAATGTGAAGTTCAGTAATGAATCATTTAGAGTTAAGATTTATGCTTTTACTTCTTGATATACAAAGAAGAACTTGTCTTCATAAAAGATTCATTTTATATTCTTCACTATTTTCATTTTCAACTAAATCTCAATACAAGCTTTCCGAATTCATTCTTGTATATATTGATTTTGAAGCTATTTCTATGTCTTAAGTAACTTTACCTAATCTTTCAAAATAAGTAAATTGTCTCACTGTATTCTATCAACAAGTGCATCTGATATTGAATCAAGATCTGTAACTAACACTGCAGTGAGAAATGTGTAAGGTAAGTGTAATGTATAGATGAGATGATTTATTCTGAGTATAAAAATTACTTTTATAAGTCTCATCACTGTAAATCAACAGCTGCTGAAAGAACTGTCTCTGTAAATAAAGAAAAAAGAGTGTTACTGACAATAAGAAAACATTAGTGAGAAATGAAAGCAATATTATGTAAGTTATTATGTGAAAGAAGATTAAATCAAAATGCATGTACAATTCTGAAAACAGTTAACAGACAAAGAAAACAACAATAATAGTTTATCTTTTCTCTTTACAATTAAGCATTCTCACTTGACATTAACTGAGTTCATCTTCAAAGTCATAGCTTTTAAAGTCAATTTAATATACATTGTTAACTTTCTTTACAAGAACTCTTCAGCTCATCAATAACATAGAAATCTCTTACTCATCATTATCTTTATTAACAGAGCTGCTTAACTCACTGTTAATTATGTTTATACAATCTACATAGTCTCTCATCATCTTTACTGTTTTAACATAATAAAGTTTAAGTCTTTTATCTGAAATTATTTCACTTCATTTTGATCTGTCAAGTTTCACAAGAATATAGTTACTCTTTTTAAAATTAATCATTGTGATGCAGTAAGACTCTAGTTATTAGAACTTAAGTTTTCTATTTGATGAGTAGTTGTTCTTATAATGTAAGTTATAGAGTAGAACAAGATTTCTCTCTTTATATAATTAATTCTTTACATCATTATAGTTATCTGCATACTTCTTGCTTTGCTTTCACATGCATTGCACTTTAGCTATGACTTTCTCAAGATCTACATCTCATCTTAATAGTTACTTTACTTACATAACTAGTAAATCTGCACATATCCTGACTGTTTGTTATGCTAAAACACTTCATAAGAAAATTCTTGTTTTGACTGATAATACACACTGATATTTATATAGTAACTTATACAAAGTCTTCTTGATGCTGCAGTGAATCATTGTTCTGTTTACTCAGACTATCAGTGATAAAAGATTTACTTAGTTATCTTTTTCTTTAGTTGTGAGTTTTGAGAAATCATCAATGATGAATTAATACTTACATTTCATCATTCTGTTTGCTTTTGAGTTATATGTCAACATTATGACTCAATGTATGTTGTATAGCTTCATTAAATTCTTCATTCATTTCTTATTTTCTGACTCTTCATCACAGACTAGCTTCTCAAACATATTATGTCTTGTAGTTGTATTTTCTCAAAGAAACTTCACAATCACTGCTGAAGTAATCTATTTCAAGAATTATGCTTCTATTCATTCTGATAAGTCTTCTCTTACTATTATAATGTAACTCTTTTTCTTACACTTCAGCATCTTCATCACATCAACTGTGATCTTGTTAAACAGAACTGAGATGTAAATGAAGAATATAATATTGAATTGAATTCTGTTTTCTCATTATTGACAGTCTTTATATATCTTGCAGTGTCTTTTAATCATGTTAAATATATCTTTTTATCAGTATATTGCTGATATTCACTTATAAGTGAACTCAACTTCTTTATGCTCAGATCAGTTATGCTGATATGTAATTATTTTTATTTAATCTTTAAGTTATAATACTACTCATTACAGAGATATGTTCTTACTTCTGCAACAAAAGAGTTTGCTTTCTTAAACAATGAACTTAAATGCATTCTTTTTAAACTGAGTGAACTGTCTGCTGTTTAGATTCTTAAATCATTTAAGAAAGATAAGAAACTTAATAAATTGCTTTTGTTCTTCTATGTAGTCTGACTTCAGATTTAATATATTGATTATTACAATTCTTTTTTTTGCTCTCTCTGCACTGACTCAATAAGAATGAACTTCAAAGCAAAATAGCTCTGTATTGATGAAGTCTTTTATGTCATTCTTATTCTTCTTGTCATTCTCAGATATTCATAATCATCACAATAGATCATTTACTATCAGATGCTTCTTACTTATTATGTAATGTACATCAAAATCAAAGAGCCTTATTCAAGCAAGTCAGTGATTGACAAATGCTTCAGATACATTCACAGGACTTTTATTAAGTTAATGCATCAGAGTTCTAGCATTCATCTTAATTACAAACTTAACTTTATATAAATAGAATCAGATCTTCTTTAGTGCCTTAAAAAGATCTTAACATTTCTATTTTTCAGCATTGTACTTAAATTCAGCTTTTAACTACACATCACTATCATATCTGCAGACATGTCAGCACTTTTCATTCTTAACTATCTGCATCAATGCAGAGTCTCAATCTTCTTTGCTTACATTCATAATTAGTATAATCTCTCAGTCTTTTTCATAATTAATCATTTAAATGACAGACAAAGATGTCAGTTCTAGCTTTAACTAATTTATAGCTTTCTGCTGCTCATTTATTTAGATAAAGAATACATTCTTCTTCATCAGTGCATATATGAGTTTAACTATACTGATAAACTCATGAATTCATAGTCAGTAATATACACAGATATTAATAAATACTCTTGTTTCTGTTACATTACAATATAGAGATCAATTCAGTATCTTAAGAATCTTATTTACAACAAGAGATCTGCTCTCTGATTTATAAACATAATTTACAATCTTAATGTACTTCATTATAAACTGTAACTTCTCTTTCAATATACTTTCTTCAGTGCACTTAATGTTCATAAGTATCTTATTTAGATTCTATATGATCTTCAAAATATATTGACAAATTCTTTTGTGCATCTTCTCTTCATTATAATATATGTTCAAATTCTTAATTCTAATGTTATCAATAAATACTCTTACAATGTTCAGTATAAGATCTTTAAGTAGTTGCATCATCACATAACAGAATTACACTACTAAATTTGTTTCATCTTATATGAGTATACAGTTTTGTAGCAAGCTCAATGATGTAAGAAAGTCAATAAGATCTTGTGATGTCTTGTTTAAGATAATTTAATCATAGTCAGACTGTAAATTCATTAAGCTGACTGTTTTTAGTTCTATAAACTCTTTAACAAACTGTTTAATGTTTAATCAAATGTTTGTATCTTAAATTGTGATCTTGTTGATATGTATGGCTGCATTTATCAGGCAGTATTTTTCTTTCTGTGACTTTCATATTAGAAATTATGAATTTCAGTATGACTCATGACATTGCTTAACAATGTCACAGTTAAGTTGCTTTTTTAGCATCTATATAATCCTTAATGTAAATGCTCAAGACACATAAAAAATTAATGTCTGTTATACTTTATAATTGATGATCTGAATCTTCTGCAGAGACATAATCTTAAATTGAAATCTTTTAATGTAATTAAAATATTATGTTAAATATTGAAAGAAAGTAGATACTCATGCTATACTATGCTGTCTAGTGAAACCTCTAAATTGTGTTGCCTATGGGCACATCTTAATCAAGAGAGTTACAGAAGAAGTAGAAAGAATGTTGACTACAGTTAATGTAAACAAAGTCTTTACTCAGTCTCTAACACTAGTTCTATCTTGCTTCATAGAAGTAGCTAGAACACTGCTTCTCAACACTTTCACTTAATGAGGCTGCATCTATTGACTCTCACTGACAGCAAACACCAGATGACTAAATGCATCATTAAGAGTTTTACAAATCATTTAAGAGTTTAATTAATCATTAACAGTGAGTCTTATGAGTTCAATGAATCACTTAAAGATCTGTTTAGACAGAGACTTGATAAGCTCATCAGCAATCATCTCTTAACTGAGCACAAAGTCTATCTGAATCTGATTGCACTTATGCAGATCACAGATGTTGTAATAAAAGACATTGATGTGCTTTAACTGTTTATATACATATGCATTCTTAATTAAGATCAAAGTGACTTGATTATTTTCTTTGAGCTAAATGAGTAAAGATGCTCAATGAGCTTTGTTCTTTTAAATGCTTATGTAGTGTAAATTGACTTCAAGATATTTACTTATGTTTATATCTCTTAACATCTATTCAAGTCAGATCTTAGTCTTTGTGCACATTGACATAGTCATGTATTCAATCTCAGTGATTAAGATGATGATGAACTTCTGCCTTTGACTTGCTCACAACACTGATTCATCTTTAAGCATATAAATGTGTTCTAAAATTAATTTCTGATTCTGCTTGTCTGAAGCATAGTTAAAGTCAGAGTATTTAAGCATTGCTTGACTCTCATTAGAACTGTACATGATGTTGAGATTGATGATTGATTTTACATATTGCAGTAGTTTCTTAAATGTGTGTTCATGATGCTCTGCAAAATTGCTGAGATATTGACTTAATTAATTTAGTGTAAAGACAATGTCTAATTAAATATGAATTGCTGTGTACATTAAACTTTCAATTGTCTGTTAATACTGTCTTTAATCTATTCTTTAATCAGTTAAGTCAGCAAAACAAAGAGCATCATATCTGTTAAGTGAAATGCTGATGACTCTGTGCTTGTTAGATTGCATGTGAAGATTCTTTAATATTTTGTTTACATAATGAGTCTGATTCAGGTGCAGAATCCTCATTTTGCAGTTGTGTATGACTTAAATGTTAAGAATTTTCTGTGTCTTTCTTAAGTTCTTGACTTTGAACATGTTCATAAGAGCTTGCTTAAATCAGAGAATGTGTAGCAGATTTGTTGAAGTCATAACAATATTGTTTATATAAAGAAGCAGCATGATTCTTTTAATGCTGTGAAGAAGAAGACAGAGATCAGTCTTGCTTTAATGAAAACTTAACTTAAGCAGTTCAGTGACACATCATTTATGTCAGTTCTGTGCAGCTTACTTAAGATCATAAAGGCTGTGCAGTATGTGCAGAACACAATTAAATGCAACATTGACTTCAGAAGAAAGTGCTATATAGATTGTTTTCTTTAGAAAGAATTTTGTGAAGATGTTATTGACATTTACTTGATGACACTCTAGATTCTTGAGTGCAATGATAGTCAGAAAAACTTGCAGAGTGTTAAATTTAATAGTAAAAACAAAGATGTTCTTATAGTCAACACTATATATCTGTGAGAAGTCTCTTGCCACAAGTCTTGTCTTGAGCTTATTTAAGAATCTGTTGATGTTCAGCTTAAGTTTAAAGACTCATTTGCTGATTACAATGTTGATTTTTCTTGATAACACAGTCTCTTTTCATGTTTCATTTGCTGTCAAGGCTGTCAGCTTTGCATGAATAGCATTCTTTCACATTTCTTCTCAGATTGAGTCTCTCACTGCTTCAGCATAGATGACAAATGTTGAAATGTCAGATCTGATCACAGAGTCTTCTTTGTTTACAGAGAATGTCATAAGTGTTAGTATGACTCTTAATATTTTAATTGAGAGCTCATTCACATCTTGATTGTTGTCATTGTTATTTCTCTTTTATTTTGAGATCTTGACATGCAGAAAGGTTCTGACTTCTTTAAGTGTCATCATCTTAACTTAATCAGTGTTGATCTTCTTATTTAACAACTTGTCTAGATTGACTGCAGTTAACTTAATCTCATGTTGTTTATCTTAAGACTTGTCAGCCTTAACTGTAATCAAGTTAAACTGTATCTTACTGTTCTAAGTTATGAATGCCTAACCTAAAGCTGTGATCTTTACAATAATTGACTTCTTCTATAAATGTTTAATAGATCTTCTGTTCAAAAGAACATTTAATGTTTACTGTTGCAGTCTAAGATTAATAGTGTCTTTCTTCTCACTTTTAGCAAACTTCACAATGTAATTCTTAATGATGTGCTTAAGATCTGAAGCTTAAAGGTGATACTGCTTTGTGATTTTCTCAATGTAGCTTATGAAGACTCTTACTTATTCTTAATTCATGAACTTGTTGTATCTGTCTTTAGATAGTAACTTGAAATCAATGTAGCTGTAGCACTTGCATCCTCATACATAAATGTAATTAATGAATGACTTTACATCAGTGAAAGCTTTCTTAGAAGTTGTCTGCTTATCATTAATTAAGAGATTAATTGCTGTTTAATTATGAAAATAAATATCTATCTGTGCTGTCTGCACTCAGAACTCTATTGACAGTTGTGTCTCTTTGATTATGATGTGTACTGAGTTCTCAGTGATTTAAATGACTCTTTTGACAACATCATTCTGAATTGACATGTAAAGCATCATGTATTGCAGTGTAATGTTAAGAGATCTGCATCAGTCATTTAAAGCGAACTTTAACTTTGTTCTGTTGTTGCTTTGTACAGCAAGAATCTTTGCACTGATTTGAAGTTCAGTCTTTAACTGTCATTCTTACAGTATCTGTAAAATCTCATTATGTTGCTTCAGCAGTATTATTTATGTCTTTTAAGAATGATTATCTACTATCTTCAGAAAGTACTGATATTCATTAAATGACAAGAGTAATGAGCTGCATATGTTAATGAAGATAAGAATGAGAATGTTAGTCTTTCTTTTGCTTACAGTGTGATCTCACTTATTGATGAACTTGATCAGAGCACAAATCTCACACATGTTCTTGTTGTTCTCAATGATGAAAATTGACTTTTCAAGAATTGTCACCTTATAAAGATTATGCAACTTTGCAGAATCAAGATGAGCAAATTATCAATGTTAAAGTCTGTAAGTCTTGATCTTTTCATTTAATGATGCAGTGTTGACATCTAAGAAGTCAGTTATGAGATTATGCTCATGAATCTAAACATATGAGCTCACTTCTGAAGCAGTAACAGAAAAGATGATCTCTGAATGTGATGTGTGCACTGTAGATATCAAAGCAAATTCATTAAGACTCTTTACAATATATTTAACTATATAGACTTCATCTCACTCTGATGCTTCTATTATAATCTTGCTGTGCTTATTACACATCTAAAGACAGTGTTAATCAAAGCTTTTATGCAGTTTCATTTTGCACATCTGCTTTCCTGACAGAAGATTGATCTTAAGTTCAGATATATAAAGTGTTAAACTCAGTCTTACAGAATTTTCTGATCTGACTCATATAATGATCACTTTACAATAATGAGAGTATAAATATCTCTTCTTAACTCTAATTCATCAATGTCTCATTCATATGAGGAAGTCACTGAAGAGTTAAAGTTAATCAGTTATATATAAGAAGAATTCAGAGTCTGCAACTCATTCAGATTTAAGCATCTTATTAATAGTCTTCTTAAACAGAGCAGTGATTTCATTATTAACTTTTTCTTTCTCTTTAAATTCAGAGAAGAAGTCATCATTGTTACTGTCATTAATTTCTGCATCAAAGACTCTGTGTCTCTTTTCTTTTTCTTTGTAAACTGACTTCTAATACAACTTAACTGCAGTCAATCTGTGCAGCTTGACTGCAGTTAATCTGCTTGTCTTCTTTTAAGTATCTTACTTGACATCAGAAAGAAATTTGCAATCTTTAATGAAGTGAGAATTGTTGCAAAAAAAGCACTTAATAAAGCAATAAGAAGAATGATCACTGTCTGAGCTGAATGATCTGCAATAATGTTGCTTAATATTAGCTATGTAATGATTTGATGAACTGCAGTTCTGATTCATTAAACATTGATCTTCTTTCTGTTTATCTGTTTACAAAACAATGACAGTCTCATCAGTCTTAAGCTATGTCTCTTTCTTCTAAAGCTTTTATAAATCTCTTTTAATGTCTAAATTGTTCTGAGTATTGATGACATTACAGATCACAATGTACTTAACTGATAGCACTTAAAGCAGTGTCTAAAATTGTTGTTCTAATTTAAACAACTCAGTCATGTCAGACTGAGTTGCAGCAATCTTTTTGCTGAGTTTGCTTAAATAAATTTATGCTTCTTTAATAAATATGTTCTTTAACATTCTGTATTCAACAAACTTCATCAAATATTGTCTTTTAATCATCTGCAGCTTCTTCTTATACTTGAACTTTAGTATATCTCAAACATTCTTTGTGCTGATTTTGTTCATCAGATATTCTTAATTATATATGTTTATGCAGATAATAAGTCAATATAAAGTCTTTATATTGATTTTCTGACTTTCAAAGTCAAGACTGCTGAGAAGAAATGAGTCTGAGAATCTGTTGATCAGTATATTGACTGTTAAGACTTCAACAACATTTTATAGATTTTCTTTTATTAATTATCTTCTCATAAGAGTGAATCATTGATTGCAGTTCTTGCAAGTAAGAATTGAGATGAGTCATTACTTTGTAAAGAAGTTGTTGAAGTTCATGATGATGATAGTTGACATGTAGTATAAGAAGTGAATAAAGTAAAATAACAATGTATGCATTGAAGATAATATAAATAAAATAAATAAAAAGCTTTTGTATCTCTTATTCTGTGAGACAATAATGCTTATTTGTCTTAATGACTTATATTAAGCTGTCAAAGAACAGTGCTTTCTGAGTAATTATGAATACTGATTTTTGTTGAGACTGATTCTTTATGAATCTTTTAAGTTAAACATACTCAGCTGTCACAGAATACTGATTCTGCTAAAGTTAAATTTATTACAAATCTCAATAATCAGTGATACTGTTAAAGCTGAATTGACTGTGAACCTCAATAGTTAACATACATAGCTGCTGTCAGTGTGCTGATTCTGTTAAAGTTAAATTTATTATGAATCTTTCATGAATCTTAAAAGTTAACATACTCAGCTATCATCACACTAGAAGTATGCACTTTCTCTAAGAAGCTTCTTGCTAACTTAGACTCATAATCTATTGAAAGAAAGTAGATATTTGTGCTATACTATGTCATTTAGTGAAATCTCTAAACTGTGTTGTCTATGAGCACATCTTGATCAAGAGAGTTACAGAAGAAGTAAAAAGAATGTTGACTGCAGTTAATGTGAGCAGAGTCTTTACTCAGCCTTTGACACTAGTTCTATCTTGCTTCATAGAAGCAGCTAGAACACTGCTTCTCAACATTAAAGAGACTTCTCTATTAAATAACACTGTCATTAATATATTTTTCTATTAAGAAAATAGCTACTCATCAATCTTTAGCAACTCTACACACTTCAAAGTCAATTAAGTTTCTTTAGACATATTTAAAAACTTAAATATAATTAAATAATTAAATAAATTGAGATCTGACTGTCTTGTTGAAGACAACAGCTTTATGAGTATCTTGTTCTTTTAATTACTTATTTAAATGATATTATTATTTAAAGAGTCTACTCTATTTATAAGTTTTACTTTATTCATCTTTCATTTGTACACAGCATTTATCAAAAGATATTGCAAAACATTAAACTCTGAATCTCATTGCTTTGACAATCTCATCATTGTGATTTTATGTGATGATACAGATCAGAAGACACAAGCAATGTTATATAAAGTGACTGATTCAGAACTCAAGATCATAAAATTATAAGTTTCTTTCAGCACTGTTTCTTTGTCTCAAACTAATACACTGATTGCTTTAACTACATGTCTTATTTCTTTTAACAATAATGATGAAGAGACATTATCAGATATGTCTTTTCTCATACTTTTAAATTCTTAACAAATTCACAGTCAGAAAATAGATAAGTTAGTGTTCTCATTTTAAGATTTATCTTTGTTGCTTTAAAATTCATTATCTTTCTCATGTCTAAACAGATTGTCTTACAATTCATTATTTCATTGTTACAAGTTCTAAACACAAGCTCAGTTCTTACAATTTAAGATATTTCTAAAATTAATGACTAACTGACTTTCTTAATAATCAGCATGAATTAAGCAACACTAATAAGATCAATAATGACTTTCATATCTTCAACAATGTCTTTCAAGACTATTTTTTCTTTATTAATATTTATTAAATGCAGTTAATCATTCACAGTGAATAATATCTTTAATGATTTTATCAACTTCATCTTTATCAAGTTAATCTTCATCTCAGTGTTCAACAACACAGAAATTCTTACATTTTTGATTTCTATAACTGCACACAAATTAACTGAAAAATACAATGACTTCTTAATCTTAATTTCTGTGCTGTTTATCTGAATCTTGCTCAGATTCAGAATGCAATTAATAATATTTGATTTGACTGATTTAAACATCATCTTGTGTGTTATGCTGACTGATGTCAACAGATTCTTAATCATTATATTTGACACTGTAATCTTCAGTATTTTCTGCAAAATCTAAGTGAGATTCTCTTCAGTCATTTTATGCAAAATATTCTACAACTTAATATTCTTAATCTTAAATACTGAAGCTTGCCTGTTAATTATCTTTTTTTTGTCTTTTGAAGTGACAAACTTCATAAACTTAAAATTAAGCATTAAAGATACTTCATTCATAATTTCATCACTGTTGTTGTTTTGAAGCTGATTACAATACAACTTAAGTTATGCACTAATAGAAATCTCAATTTATGATTTCTTTTAATCATTAAATTTCATAATCTTAAAAATAACATAATTCTTTTTCTTTTCTGCTCATTCTTTTGTAATCTTAACTGACTTATTCAATACATTCTCTTTAAACAGTCTTTCACAGTCTCATTTTTTCTGACTATCTTACATAAACACTGAAATCTTGTGTTCTTTATTACTTAATACACTATATTTAAAGATAACAAGAAAGTTATTCTTCTCTTCATTACTATTTAAATTCTTCTCTCAGATTTCTAAGAAATTAACAGTATAATAAGCATTTTAACTATCTTTCATCATCATTTTAAGCTTCTAATCATATTTCTAAGCAGTTTTTGTACTATCTCAATCTGCTGAAGATTTCTGTCTAAAGACATTGAGATTCTCTCATCATCTTTTAATTCTTAAATAATATGTATTTTTTTGTTCAGATGCATCTGACTCTCTTAAATTAGTTATTTAAGCTCAGCACAATTCTTTTAATAGTGATTGTAACATTACAAAATTGATAAAAGTTGTCATTAATGTTTGCTGCAGCTGACTTACTCATTTATTAAGACTATTATTATGATGATAATTCTTATAGAGTGTTTGTCATGTAATAATTATTTAATTAATTTAAATAATTTTGCTGCACTGAATACTGCTGTTGCTGTGAATAAGAGTCAGAATTCTGATACTGAGATTAATATTGTAATTAACTGAGAAACAGATCTTAAAATTAAACTGAATACTGACTGATCTGCATTAATTTTTTAAACTGATCTATCTTTATCTGTAATGATAATACTAGACTTTTGAAGATCTTAATTAATGTATTTATATCTTGTCTCATCACTTCTATACTATTTACTGAGATTTTAGCTTTCTTTTAAACAGTAAGAGAATCATTTCTTTACTTATTAATTCAGATTTTTATCTTCAACTTAATCTTAAACTTTGTTCAGAATTTCAACAGACATTCTTCTTTCTTTTTTAACTTCATGACTGCATTAAATGTCTTATTCAGATTGTAAGTCTCAAGCTGAACTGATTTGATGTCAATCTTGTATAAAACTTTATAAAGACAATTCTTTAAAAGCTTTTTCATAAATTACAGACATTTTATATAATGATTAAGCTTATCTTTATTCATTAATTGACTAAAGATGACTCTAAACTGTAATACATAGTTCTTCAAGCTTTTCTTCTCATCAGCAGCTTTGATTTTATATATCTTAAGATAAGCTTTCAAGTAGTACTTCTACTTAATGTTATGAATTTTATAGTTCTTAATAAGCTTCACTTTCATCTTCAATGTTAGATATATAACTCACGATAGCTGTGGCTAAAAGTGTGGTGCCACCTTTTAACAGGTTATGAGCCTGAGTTGATGTAATGGTATTGAACATGTGTTGGCTGCCTTATCTGCATAAGCTCAAGGTTATGATTTATTTATTTATTCTTCATACATCGCATGCAGCCTATAAGGCTATGGCGGTTAAAAACAGAAAATAGCACATGAAACTCCCAACATAAGAAATTTACATGCTGATGTGCTTTTTGATCACTCCTTCACAGTCAGGCTGTTTCCTTGGTTGTTAACCAACTTTTCTTCAAACTTTTCTTTCAATTTAGTCAACTTCTTTCTTCATTTC
>JAABUY010005380.1_pt1 | contig 12905 bp, 11 predicted proteins | sample 5560271 | NCBI WGS metagenome assembly JAABUY01 (sample SAMN10711886, study PRJNA513374) | rock metagenome | isolation source: Antarctica rocks | place: Antarctica: Victoria Land, University Valley
GAAGAGCAGGGAGGAGAGGCGGTTGAGGAAGCGCAGGACGTGCAGATTCGCATTGTGCCCCTCATGGACAAGGCGGGTTACCAACCGCTCGCCGCGCCGGACGACCGTCCGTGCTACATCGAGGGCCGCACCGGCCACGGTGTCGCCGGGCACGACGAACTCCCGTTGCACGGGCACTTGGGCGGTAAAAACGTTAGTTAATTCCTCGACGCGCGCGACATCCGACTCGGTCATCTCGTAGGCGCTCGTCTTGCCCTCGATGGTTGCCAGTTCGGCCATCAGGCGGTAGAGGGCGCGCTGCATTTCGAGGATCGCCGCGCGCACGTCCGGTAACGTCGCGGTGGCGCGGGCGAGACCGAGAGCGGCGGAGGCTTCATCAAGGGTGCCGTACGCCTCCGGGCGCGGATCGTACTTCGCCACCCGCGCGCCCCCGATTAGGCTCGTGTAGCCGTCATCCCCCCGCCCGGTATAGATTTTCTGCATGTCAAATGGTCCTTTCGCGGTATCGCGCGTTACGGCTCGCGCTGGATGAAATGCTGGGTCACCGCTGGTAGGTCCCGTAATGCGGTGCGCAGGAATGCCGGATACAGGATGACATCAGGCAATGACGTGACCGGAACCCACTCGTAGATCAATGTGTACGGCTTTCCTTCTGTGGATCGGTCTTCGATGCCATAATGAGGGTGTGTTTTGTCAAGGAATGCGTGACCTTCCGGGAGGTCAATCGCATAGAGAAGGGCGAGTTCGTGACAGGCCATACCAGCGAGCGTAAAGAAGTTTTCCACGACCCAGAGCAACTGCCCGACTGTGACCGTGACATGCAGTTCCTCTTCCATCTCCCGACGCAGCGTTTCATCCGAAGATTCACCGAGTTCGCAGCGACCACCGGGCAGCGCCCAATAATCGTCCCGTTCCGCGCGATGCAGCAACACGTACCCATCGTGGATACACACTCCAGCGACGCGGTACTGGAAGCGGACGCCGTCTCGATCGAAGGTGATCATCGCCGGAACGCCGCATCGCATGCCGCGTGCTGGTGGCGCACTTTATCGCCGTCCGCGAAAGCATCCGGGTGGAGCAGGCGGGCGAGGATTTCCGTACCGTCTACAATGCGCGGGCCGGGGCGAGAGATGTAGGCGTTGCCATCCATCACGAAAACGCACCCGGTGCGGACGGCAGGCAGGTCGCCCCACCACGGCGGGAGCGGGGCTGCCGCGAGATCGGCACGGGCGCGATCCGCGTCATATCCGCAGGGTGCGACGACGATCACTTCCGGCGCGGCCCCCCGCAATTGCTCCCAATGAATGTGCGCGCTCTTCTCGCCGACGCTGCCGAGCGTGTCCATGCCGCCCGCAGAGGCGATCATCTGCGGCCCCCAATGTCCTGCAACGAAGGGCGGATCGAGCCATTCGAGGAGCGCGACCCTCGGCCGCTCCCGACCCGCCACTGCCCGCCGCACAACATCGAGCCGTGTCCGCAACCCGCTGACGACTGATGCCGCGCGCTCCGACACCTCGGCAGCAGCCGCGACGCGGCCAATGTCGCTGAAAATGTCCGCAATGCCGCCCGGTTCGAGCGAGAGGACGACCGGATGCATTGGCAGTGTCCGGGCCGCGCGCAACACGTCCGGCAGGGCGATAGAGCAGACCTCGCAGAGCGCCTGCGTGACGATCAGAGTCGGCTGCAATGCGCGCAGCACGGCGTCATCGAGCGCATATAGCCCCTCGCCGCGTGCCAGCCGCTCTCGCACGAGCCGGTCCGTCTCCCTGCTCGGTAGCCCCGCCGGGATCGCCGCGCTCGTCAGCACCGGCAGCGTCCGGACGGACGGCGGCCAGTCGCACTCATGCGAGATGCCGACGAGTGCGTCCCCGAGACCGATCGCGCAGACGATCTCCGTCGCGCTGGGAAGAAGTGAGATAATACGTGGTGTTGTGGCGGCCATTAACAAATCCTCACGGACGTGCGACGCTCCATGACGCGAACAGTATACCTCACCCCCGACCCCTCTCCATCGCCATGAGGATACATTATGCGTCAGTTCCGTCCGGCGATGGAGAGGGGAGAAATGCGGGACGTATGAGATGTTGAGCGAAGATCACGGCACTCGAGGCGAAATCCCCTCCCCTCTCCATCACCGGACAAACCTGATTGTTTCCCTGATCGCGGGGCGATGGAGAGGGGCCGGGGGTGAGGAAACATGAAAACACTGCTCGTGCTGCGGCACGCCAAATCAGATCGGGGTGACAACGCCTTGCGGGATCATGACCGCCCGCTTGCACCACGCGGTGAGGCGGATGCGCCGCGAATGGGTACGGCCCTCGTCGCCCTTGCCACAATCCCAGACCGCGTCCTTACTTCGACCGCCATGCGTGCCCGCGAGACGACTCGCCTCGTCACAGCGGTAATGGGATATACGGGCGAAATCATCGAGGCGCCCGCTATCTACGCCGCCGTGGACGCGCTGCTTGATGTGCTGCGCGATGGCGGCGATGCGGAAACCGTGTTGCTCGTCGGCCACAATCCGGGCCTGGAGGAATTGATCTGCCTGCTCACCGGCGGGATGGACGCGGCGCCGATGGTGCGATTGCCAACAGCGGGCCTCGCCTGCCTCGCCCTCGATATCAAGGCTTGGTCGGAAATTCACGAACGTTGCGGACTGCTCCGCTGGTTTCTCACACCGCGCATTGTCTATCCGCTCCTGCATGTCTCCCGCGATCCCACGCGCCAAAAGGAAAACGATTGAAAAGGAGCCGCGAGTATGGTTCGTACCACCGATCCACCGATTGCCGTTGTGCCGCCGTTCGTCTTGCCGAACCGGGATGGGAAGCCATACAACACGGCGCGATTGCGCGGGCGACGATACGGCCTCCTGCTCTTTCTTGCGCCCGACGACCCGGACGCCCCCGCGTACCTTCAATCCTTCGCCGCGCGGCAGGCCGAACTGGCGTGGCTGCATACCGAAGTCGTGGTGATCGTCCCTGCTGATGCCGCGATGGAGACGCTACCCGCATTGCCTTTCCCCATCCTGCGGGATGACGGCCACGTTCGATCCCGTGTCCTGCCCGCTGTCGTGCCGGGGATGATGGCGCTCCTTGTCACCGATCTCTCCGGGCAGGTAACAACGTGGCGGACGGCCCGGCGCGTCGCCAGCCTCCCCGATGTTGAGGCGGCGCTCGGCTGGGCGTGGGAAGTCGCGCAACCGACAGGCAGTTGCGGCGGCGTTACCTGGAGCGCCACCGCGCAGCCCGATCCATCGCCACCCCCGCCCACCCCCGTCGGCCGCTTCACCATCGGCGCGCCCGCTCACCACGGCTATCGGCGGCGGAACACGGACTAATTCACGCGACGCGCTTCGTCTTGCCGGAGAGATAGTCCACAAGGACGTATTCGCCCAGCCGTTCCGGCGTTGCATAGAAGGCGCGGCCCTTGTTGATCTGCGTCATCTGGTTGACGAATTCCATCAAACTCCGGCCCCGCTCCAGCATAAACGTGTTGATGACGATGCCGTCCTTGGTGCAGCGGACGACCTCGCGGAGCGTCTCCTGAATCGTACGGAAGGTAGGCGGATAGGAGAAGTACGGTTCGCCGTCCTCGATGTGCGCGGTCGGCTCGCCGTCCGTGATGACGATGATCTGCTTGTTGCCACCCCGCTGCCGTGCAAGCAGTTGCCGCGCGAGCATCAGGCCATGTTGCAGGTTTGTGCCGTACTCGTACTCGCTCCAATCCATCTCCGCTAACTCTCGCGGCTTCAGTTCGTGCGCAAGGTAGGAGAAGCCGACAATGTGCAACTGGTCGCGCGGGAACTGGCCACGAATGAGGCTGTCGAGCGCCATTGCGACCTTCTTCGCCGCCGCCCAGCAGCCCCGCAGAAGCATCGAACGGCTCATGTCAATCATCAGGACGGTGCTGGATTGAGTCTGCAACTCGGTGCGGTAGACCTCGAAATCCTGCGGCTGAATGCGCACAGGCGAGCCGACGCCGTTCCGTTCGATGGCGTTCATCAACGTCTCGCGCAGGTCGAGCAGGAAGGGATCGCCGAACTCATACAGTTTCGTCTCGTCCGTCCGCTCGCCGCCCGCGCCGCGTCGCTCGGCATCGTGCTTGCCGAAACGGTCCTGCTTCATCTGCTGAAAGATGTCCTGCAGCGCCTTCTGGCCGATCTTTCGCAGGCCGCGCGGCGTCAGTTCGAGTTTGCTTCCCTTGCGTTCGAGGTAGCCCGCGTCTTCAAGCGTTTTGACGAGTTGCTGCAACTGGTCGAGCGACTGCGCCGCGTCGTCGCCCAAGAGATCACGCAGTTGTTCTTTGTCAATCTTGCTGAGATCACCCATGCTCTGGGCGGCGCGGAGGTCCGCTTCCAGTTCGTCCATCCCCTGCATGTGGCCCATCACATCGAGCGCCTCGCCCATGCCGACCGACCCGTCGCCACCAAAGCCGTAGCCGTCCATGTCCATCGGGAAGAGTTGCTGGAGGTTCCCACCGAGGCGGGCGAGGTCAATCTTCAGGCGGTCATCGCGCAGCAGGGCATCCATCACGCCCTGCAACTGGGCACGCTGCTCCGGCGTCATCGAATTCATGAGGTTCTGCATTCGCGCCATCTGCCTGGCGAGATGCTCGATCAGGTCGTCAATCGTGTTGAGACCGGGCGGGAAATACTGCCCGTGCTTCTCCATGAACTGCGCGAACTGCGGCTCCTCGCCGCGCTGGTGGCGTTCGAGCATCGCGTTGAGATCGCGCACCATCTCACGCATCGCCGCCATGTCCTCGGGCGTCATATTCTTGATCGAGTCCATCATCCCCTGGAAGGTATTGCCGAGCATGCGCTGCTGTAACTCGCCCATCAAGTCCTGGAACATCTGCCGCGCCTGGGGGTCCATGAACTCGTAATCCTGCAACCCCTTGATCTTGCTGCCGGCGTCCTTCGGCAGGTCATCCAGATAGCGGTTCTTGCGGTTCGCGATATTCTCGAACATCTTTCGCATGCTATCGTCCGGCGCTTCACCCTGCCCGCCGGGCTGCTGGTCGCCATCCTCGGCTGCTTGCTGCTCGCTGTCCGCCGCCTGCTTCTCCACCGCATCATCGAGGCGCTTCTGGATACCGGCGCGCTCCTGATCCACGATGTCGTCCAGTTTCTGCTGAATATCATCGAGGACGGAGCCCATATCGTAGCGGGAGAGTTCCTGCTGGCGCATCTGCTTCAGGCGTTCCATCATGTCACGCATGCCGGGCATGCGGCCATTACGAAGGTCCGCGCCGCGCTTCATGATGCGTTCGAGCGCGCGGCGTAGGTCGCCATCCTTTATCATATCGTCGGAGATCGCCTCCAAAAGATCATCGGCATCGAACGAATGGACGTTCTGCGTGCCGTCCCAGTTGCTATAGCGGAAGACCATGGAAAGTTCCTTTCCGAGGGCGAAGGACGAAGGACGAAGGACTAAGTGGGGATTGGCGCCTTCTTAGTCCTTCGTCCTTCGCCCTTCGCCCTCCCCTACGCCCGGTATCGGTACCGCGCGCCGTCCTGGTTCTTGTTGAGGCGGCGGTTGAGGTGCAAGCCTTCGAGGATGAACTCGACGGCGGAGGCGACGTGCGCCGGTTCATTCGGTACGCCGAGTTTCGTGATCGCCGCATCCATTCCGGCGAGGGACTGCATGTGGCGCAGGTAATCCCGCGCGGGCATGCCGTCCGAGACATCGAGGCTCATCCCCTTCTCGAAGGAGTGGATAACGCCTTCCAGTTCGGAAAGGCGGAAATGGCGCTCGAAAGTCGTCGCGGTCGCCTGCTGGACGAGCCGTTCGACGACCCGCTGCTCATCAATCTCGCCCATGCTTTCCAGTTCGATCTTGCCGGCGGTGGAAGCGACGACGGCGGGCAAATCGCTGATGCGCGGTACGGCGGTATCTTCGCCGAGAATGATCGCGCGGCGCAGGGCGCTGGAGACGAGGTTCTCGTAGTTGGCGATGGACACACGCACGGAAACGCCCGACTTCTGCGAGATCTGCGGCGACTTACGCGCGAGGTGCGTCAGCTCGGCGACGATCTCCTTCATGTACTGCGGCGTGTCCACGGCGATACCGTCATCCGCGAAGTGGTTGCGCTCGCGCTCCATAATGTCCATCTCGTACTCGATCGTCTTGGGGTAGTGGGTGCGGATTTCGGAGCCGAAGCGGTCCTTGAGGGGTGTGATGATCCGGCCGCGGTTCGTGTAGTCCTCCGGGTTTGCGGAGACGACGATGTACATATCGAGGTCGAGCCGCACCTTGTAGCCGCGAATCTGGACATCGCGCTCCTCCATGATGTTGAGGAGGCCGACCTGAATGCGCTCGGCGAGGTCGGGCAGTTCGTTGATGCAGAAGATACCCCGGTTGGTGCGCGGCACCATGCCGTAGTGGATCGTCAGTTCGTCGGAGAGGTAGCGCCCTTCAGCGACCTTGATCGGATCCACCTCGCCGATCAGGTCGGCGATCGTCGTGTCCGGCGTGGCGAGTTTCTCGCCGTAGCGGCGCGCGCGCGGCAGCCAGTCAATCGGCGTCGCATCGCCCATCTCGGCGACGATGGCCCGGCCTTGCGCGGATTCGGGTGCGTAGGGGTTGTCGTTCAGTTCCGTCCCGGCGATGTAAGGGACTTCAGGATCGAGCAGATTGATCAGCGAGCGGGCAAGTCGCGTCTTCGCCTGGCCGCGCTCGCCGAGCAGGACAATATCCTGCCCGGACAGGATGGCATTCTCGATCTGCGGCAGGATGGTATCCTCGTAACCGAGGATACCGGGGAAGTACTCTTCACCCTTGCGCATTTTGTCTATGAGGTTCTTGCGCATCTCTGTTTTGACAGGCAGAACCTGGTAGCTGCTCGCGCGCAATTCTCCAAGTGTCGTGGGCCGTGGCACCGTTGCCATTCCGTTGTGCTCCCATCTGTGCGAACGATGACCCGATGCCTCCCGAACCGGCAGTGGTCGGAAGCGGTCACTCTCAGGCAGTTCCATGTGCGTGTTCCATCCAGCACGGCCCCTTAATCCTACCGCGCCCAGCGAGGAGCGTCAACGCGTACGCGGGATAGGAGATAGAGCACTTCGAAATGCGTCCCCCCGCGAAGCATCCCCCGGCCCGACATCCTGCTCGCACCTCCTCCATCCAGCCCCCACCCCGCCCGCGACAGAAGATGCGCTTCCTGTCACGTCTCGTCCGCCGCTGCCGTATAATGGCGAGCGTCGAACGTTGGACTGACGGATGCTTCGCGGGGGAGCGCTTGATGTCGCAGCCGGGGAGACCATCCGGGACAACTCGCCTCGATCCGCTAGAGTACTTCACGGATCGTGAGGAATTGCTCAGCGCCTTCCGTACGATGTTGGCCTCGGCAAAGGCGAAGCGGTTCGAGTTGCTTGCGGTGAAGGGGAACAGCGGCGCGGGCAAGAGCTTCCTGCTGCGTTACCTCTGTGAACGCGTCTGCCCCGGACTCGGCTGGATGCCGGTGAGTATCACGTTCTCGCCTTACGGTGTGCCCTCGTTTCGGTCGATTCTTGATCAACTTGAGGACACGTTATGTAGGTCTCCATTCCTTCCCCGCGATGCTATCGAGGCTTATAGGGCGAGACGAGATCAGCATGTCCGCACTTTTGACGAGTACCGTACGACCGTGGCAGTGAACCAAAATATGAGCGCCATCTCCGGTGGAAGCATCGATGGGACTGGGCAGTCTGTGGAGATCAGTAACCAGCTGCATGATCGGGAGCGGCACCTACGTTCCGAGTTATTGCGCGCGCTATCCGAACTTTGCGACGTTGTCACGCAACCAGTATGTATATTGGTAGACGGGTATGAACGCCTCGCTGAAGCCGATTCTGAGCTCACTGCGTGGTTATTTGAGGAGGCGTTACCGCGCCTCGCGGCGCGATCCTCACATCCGATCACGGCCATCGAGTGTGGCTGGCATTATCCACAGACGAGCAACGCTGCCCACAATGTATGGCGTTGTGAGTTGCAGGACTTCTCGGAGACAGACATCGCGAACTACCTACGAACTCGAGCGGTGCTGGGGATGGACGCCAGTATACCCGTTGGATCCGATCAGGAACTGGTAGCAGCGTGTTGGGAGGTAACGCTAGGCCATCCTCTTTTCCTTGACCTCGCGTGCACGTACTTACTAGAATTCCCTGAGCTTGAGCGCACAGCGGAGCGCCTGCGGTCTGCCCGCCCACTCCTCGATGACGAAGCACGTGTAAGTTACCTCACCGATCGAATCCTCAATCGCCTAGACGAGCCCTACCGTCAGCTGCTCGAGCGCGGGGTGGTGCTGCGGACGTTCGACAAAGCTTCTCTCCAGGCTCTGTTGCCTGCGGGCATGGATTTGAGCGACAGCAACTATGATCGGTTCCTTGACTACCCGTTCATCAATCGGGCCGCCGACGTGGAGCAGTTCGGCAGACGTAGTTTCCATCCGCTGGTGCGGCGCGTCCGGCTCGCCGCGCTACGCCATCATCACCCTGATACGTTGGAGAAGCTGCAATATGCTGCGTCTACGTTCTATTCAGGGCTAATCGGGCCCTCCTCGCAGGATGAGACCGACGTAACGCTCGAGCTGCTCTACCATGGCCTGCAAGTGCCGACACTGGAAACCTCGATCTTTGCCGCATGGGATCGTATCTGCCGCGGGGCGATCAGCAGATGGCGGGCGCCTCAGGCGGCGAAAGCACTCCTGGTGACTCAGCAACTCCAGAACGAGGGATGGCAACCGGTCGCTCCGTGGCAACAGGCGAAGCTGCTCATTAATCGTAGTAGTTTTGTAGCTAGGTTCGAAACTCGATGGGACGAAGCGATACACCTATTGGAGCAGTGCGGTGATCTCTACCACAATGCAGGAGACCTGGTTTCGTATGCAGGCGTCCTGAACGATATGGGTTACTTGTACGACCGAAGGGGGGATCTGAAGAATGCACTGGAATCATTTCAACTATCTCTTTCGCTGCTTGAGGAGCATGAAGAGCCTAGCAGACGTGCTCAGTTACTGAATAACATAGCGCATGTTTACCGACGACTGGGTCACGTCGATGATGCCTTGCGCCTTCAGCAACAGGCACTCGACGTTACTGCCGATACCGGTACAGACGACGAGCGCGCCCATTTATTGAGCAGCATGGGCAGCATCTTTCAAGAACGAGGAGAGTTTGACAAGGCCCTGAATTTCTATGGACAGTCGCTCGAGCTACGTCGTAATGCGGCAGATGAATCATATCGATGCCTGTTACTTAACAATATGGCCAAAGCATACCAAGGAATGCGGCAGCCCCACAAAGCTTTACGATACCTGCGGGAGTCACGCGAGCTTGCCAAGAAAATCAATAATATTACCCCTGAGAGTGTTGCTCTAAGCAATATAGGGGGTATTTATCTGCAATTGGGACATGTCGGAAAAGCCTCTAGATATCTTCAAGAATCGCTTCTGTTGAAGGAAATTATCGGCGACAAGGCCTCGCTTGCCGTTACATTGATCCTCATGGGCTGCGTTCATCGTCGCAGGGAGCAGGAACCCGAGGCATGTAAGCTCTTCGACCGCGCCAGAGCTCTGGCAGAGGAGGTGGGCGAACCGCGTCTCATCGCGCAGGCAAATGAAGCTTTGCAGGCAACCGGCGCATGAATGCACCGTTCAGCTTATCCTTGCCCCCGAACTGTATGATGTATGCTGTTGCGAGGGACACTCCCGTTTATCAGGCTTCTGATTTAGAGGTTGCCGCCGGGAACGGTCGGCGCTTTGCGTCCAAGTCTTCGAGGGTGTAAATCGTCTGCGGTATCGGAACTTCCCGAGAAGGAGTTAGCACGACATGGCCGAGAAAGCGTCCATACAAAAGATCAACGATGAGACGCGTACGCGCATTGTCACGAGTCTGGGTAGATGGTTCGCGCGCCCCATCGGACGCAAGGTCATAAACATCGTCGTGCCCGGCGCCCTCGCCGCGATCCTCTGGCCAATTGTCGGGCCTGCTGTAGGGACGGCTGCGGCGGTAGTCGCGGTACAGAATGGGCTAAAGGCGTTGGGGATTGGTGTGAGTGATGACACCGCAAAGAAACTGGTCGAGGGTACTGATCTCGGCGAGGATGATTATCACTCCTTCCTCGAGCAACTCTTCAAGAACGATCGGGAAGCCAACAAGGATGCTGCGAAGGTGCTCGCAGCGACCGCTCCCGCGATCATCGACGTGCTCAAGGAGCAGGAGCCTGCTGAGCAGGGGGAGCTAATCGCACGTATCCAACAAAGCATGAAGGATCAAGGTGGGGCGCTCGCCGAGACTGCCGAGGAGTACGGTGCGCTCTTGCAGAAGGGCGGAGAGACTTTCGATCACGCACTGGCTGCGTTGCAACAGCGGCTCACAAAGATCGAACAGGTAATGATCGCCGAAGGAGGTGGGACCATCAGCAATAGTCAGCAAGAGGTAGATCGCGCTACCGCGGGCAACATCGGGCAGGGGATGCACGCAGTAGGAGAAGGAAGTCGGATTGATGGATCTTCACAGCGCGTCTCGAAGGATTGACGCTACACCGAGTTCCCAATGAGTTACCCTATGCGCGAAGCCTATAGATGAAGCCGGAAAGCAGCGAGCAGCGGCAGAGTAGCGCCAAGAAGCACACGAGAAGGGCTAAAGGTCCTTCTCGATCACCGTCGTGTCGGCGATTTGCAGGTGCCGAGCGCTTCCCAATGTCGCGGATGCGGCACACTCAGGCCTCGCCGAATCAGCGAACACGACCGCTTCGATAGACCCGTCGCTGCCATCAGCGCATTGAGCGGCACGTCCTGTATCTTCGGCAGAATCTCCCGCGCGAATACCGCAGGGTCAGCCCTTTCGGGATGCTCCTGCTCCCGCGCCGCACAAACTGCTGCTCTCGCCGCTTGCGTGGCCGCTTCGGCGAACGTGCCTTGCCGGTCGCGGGTTTGCGACCGGGCATCCCCGCCGGTCGTCCCGTGCCAGCGGCGTCATCGCGTGCAGCGTCTACTGCCGCCAGCAACTCCTCCACCCGCTGTGTCAATTGCGCCACCGTCGCTTCGAGCGTGGCGATTACCCCGCGCAGTTCGGCAATCGTCCGCTCCTGCTGCGCGATCGTCTCGTGCTGGGCGATGACGAGCCGGATCAGGTCATCCCCACTGGCGCTATGCAGATCAATCATGCGATTAGCATACCCGTTCCCCCATCCCTGAACAGATACGGTCAATGGCTACGTCTGGACTTTCTGCACGTCGAGCGCGCAATATTTCTTGCAGGGAAGCCGCGCTGGGGCGATGGTGGACGCGGTGCTCGGGGAGGCGTTTGCCAGGGTATTGGTGAGCGACTTCTACGCGGGGTATGCGCACTATCCGGGGGTGAAGCAGAAATGCTGGGCGCATCTCTTGCGCGATGTGCATGACGTGCAGGTGGCCCATGAGCAGGATGCAGCGGTGCAGGCGTGGGCGGCGGGGGTGCATGATGTTTATCGGCAGGCGGTGACGTGGAAGAATGGGCACGCGACGGCGGGTGAGGAGGAGCGGCGGCAGGCAGAGACGCTTTTCATGCAGGAGTTGCAGGCGGTCTACGCGCCCGACACCGAGGCGCATATGCCCCAGCGGGTGCTCAAATGCGCGGATGGCGAAACATTTGCACGAGTTGTTCGTCTTCGTGCGGGAACCGATGGTGCCAGCGGATAACAACGAAGCGGAGCGGGCGTTACGGCACATCATGACGAGCCGGAAGATCAGCGGCGTGACGCGCTCGGCGGCGGGGAGCACGACGAAAATGACACGGGCATCACGGTTCAGGACATGGCGGCGGCAGGGCCTCAATCCTTTCCTCGCCTGCCGCACCCTCCTCGTTTCCTCTCATCCCTGAACAGGTACGATGAACGAGGGGAAGAGCTGGATTCATGCCCGCCCCCGCTGCGCTACCGCTGTACCGTCTGTTAGAAGACGGGCAGCGAACGGGCGGGTGCCCCGTTCTACCGCCGCCCCCCTGCCGAGGCGATCATCACGCTCGTCGTGACGCTGGTGGCACACGAGGGCCCGATTGCCGCCATTGTTGCTGCCTGCGGTTTTCCGCGACAGACAATCGTGGAGTGGACGGATGCCGCCGGGGTGCAGTGGGCGGCGGTTGATCAGCAAGGTGGTCCACCAAGCGCGCGACCTCGGTGCAGTACAGGCGGACGAGATCCGGGTCACGCAACAGGGTTGGCATCATCTGGGTGGCATTGACGATGCCAGTCGCGACCCGACGCTGGCTCGGACGCTGGCTCGGTGGGGCGGTCAGCCCACGCCGCAACCGCGCCCGACTGGCGAGTCTGGCGCGCCGGACGCGGGCCGGGGGCCGGACCGTGGCGCGTGGAGCGGGCGGGTACCCTCTGGGCGGGGTGGCTGGTGGGAACAGGCGACAACTGCTGCCCGCCGCACCGCAGTTTGGCGCAGAGGCACAGCCCGGCGATGGCGGCGGGGATCACGGATCACGTTTGGCGCAGGGATGAACTGTTGCCCTCCCGCGTGCCTCCCACATGCTGGCACCCACCGAAGGAATGGGGGGAGACGCACGAAAGCGGAAGCAGCGCTCAGTGCGCGGTGGGCAGCATGACCATCGTTCCCCATATACCTACCGGATGAAGAAATAGGCAAAATGTTGGACTTTTCTACGGACAACGACACGATTATCGTCTACGCCCTGAGCCATGATCGGTGAGAGAGAAGTGGGTAAAGCCCGTGCTGCCGAACAAAACCACATCCATCGCTAGCATCAGTGCAATTTACAGGCAGAAACATATGCAGTTACTTACCTCGACACTTGGCATCTAACATGCAGCATCAGGGCAATCGCATCTGAATGAGCGGGGTCTCCGGTAGGATGAGGGTCGATAGATCGCTTATCCTACCGGAGGCTTATCATGGCAGGATTGCCCGGCTCCACGCTC
>JAABUY010005381.1_pt1 | contig 12903 bp, 11 predicted proteins | sample 5560271 | NCBI WGS metagenome assembly JAABUY01 (sample SAMN10711886, study PRJNA513374) | rock metagenome | isolation source: Antarctica rocks | place: Antarctica: Victoria Land, University Valley
CTGTGTCGCGTCCCCCTGGCAGTACGGGCAGCCCATCGTCCCCTCCTCCATGCACCGCTATAAAAGGAGAAGGATACCCGACCCGTTGGCTCCCCACCACCCATGATTCTGAGTCCTGACGCATCCTCCCGGCCCAGCTCGACGCGGCCGAGGCGTGGCTGGCGGCGACGATGCTGCGCGCGGTAGAGTTGAAAAATTTTGGGCGCACGGATGTCGACGAATATCCCTTGGCCGCCTTAAGAGAGATCGTGCTCAACGCGCTCGTCCATAGGGATTACCTCGCCTCCGGTGATCGGGTGAGGATCTATCTCTTCAGCGACCATTGTGAGATCGTCTCGCCAGGGAGGTTGGGCGGGCCAATGCGCATGGATAACCTGCTGACCGAGAGGTGGAGCAGGAACACCGTGTTGGTGCGAGGCCTCGCCGCGCTCGGCGTCATGGAGGAGTTGGGTTTCGGCCTCAACCGGGTGGCGCAACAATTCAAGGAACAAGGCCTTCCGCCACCCGAGTTCCAGCAGACCGAGGGCACGTTCGTCGTCACGCTCCGTGGTTGGGGAGCCCGGATGCTTGTGGACGCATCTCCCAAGCGCGAGACCGGGGCGTCCCTGCTACGGGGCCGCGCGAAGCGGGCCGACCGTCAAGCGCGTGCGCTGGATCACCTGCGCACGCGAGGACCACTCACCGCACGAGACTATGCGGCAGGGCAGGGCGTGTCCGAGGACACGGCGTTGCGCGACCTCCGCGATCTGGTCGAACGGGGCCTCGTCGAGGCGCGAGGTGAAACTAATAATCGGCACTATGTGCTGCACCTCGACGAGTGATAGGCAACTCTCCGCAAAACTTTCCGCGAACTCCCCGCAGTGCGGGGAGTTCGCGGGTAGCTGTGTTCGTGGCGGGGATGGTCATCTCGTACTCCATAATCCATGCCGTCGTCTTCCACATGACCGACGTATGGTCATACCTATTCCACGTACCACCGTCCCGCCACATACGCGATGCGGCGTTCCCCGCCGTTCAGTGGCCGCGTCCACCACAATACCGCGCGTACGCGACCCGCCAGCAGGAGCAGCGCATCGGCCAATTCGGCCCTCGATCCCGCCGTCACGCTGGCGAAAGCGCCCACCCCCTTGAGCTGGAGCGTGGCTGCCACGCCTCCCGCACGCGCCTCTCCCTCGGGGTAGAGCGCGGCGGCAAGGGCCGGACCCAGGCCGGACGGCCCCGCTGGCGGTGCCACCAGGCCGGACGGCCCCGCTGGCGGTGCCACCAGGCCGGACGGCCCCGCTGGCGGTGCCACCAGGGCGACGAGCGCGGGCAGGGGGCGCTCCAGCGCGAGCAGCACGATGCGGCGCGGCTCCTCGGCCGACACCCGGACAAACGCGCTCCGCTCGACGGCGAAACCCTGAGCGCGCAGGAGCGTCGCGATGTCCTCCACGGCTGCCGTCGTGGCGTCGTCCGTCGTCAACATGACGCGCTCTCCCGCGCCCTCGTGTGCGTTCACGTCGTCTCTGGCTCTTGCGCGCGGGCCAACGCGGCCTCGGCCTCGTCCACGACGCTGTACGTCCGCCGCCTGAGCCACCGCCGGCGTTCCTCGCTCGCCGCGCGCTTGACCCGCTCATGCCCCTTTATGGTGCGGTCGACCCGGATAATCACCATGCACAGCGTCACGTAGACGAGGAGGGCGGCGAGGGCCGTGCGCGCATCGCTCATCTGTGTGCCGCCCCCCGTTAGACTCACGCCCAGCAGGCCGAGACCGACCACGCCGACGAGCGTCAGGATCGTCCAGGTGAGGCGTGCCCACATCCCAGGCCGACGCGTTGCCCTCTGGTCGGCATCCTCGGTCTCGCGCCAATAGGCCATCGTCCCTCGTCTCCCTTCTCCCTTCAAGTGTACGCCTTGCCCGTCGTCGCTCAGGCCGCGTGGCCGAGGATGCGGCGTGCTCGTTTCTCCCGGCCCCCTGGCCGGCGCTGTGTGATCCACGTCGTCAAGGACACCGGCGACACAGGGCCACGCGGGGCGCGGGGGAAAGGGTGCGGTCCGCTATCGAAAGGGGAAGTGCAACTTCTCGACACCCTGGCGCTTGGCGGCCTCGCCGCGGCGGTCGTAACGGGCAGTGGTGACGACGGAGGCGTGGCCGGCGAGCTGCTGGGCGGCCGAGAGGTCCACGCCGGCGTCGAGCAGATCCGAGACAAACGAGCGCCGCAGGTCGTGCGGCGAGACGTGCGGGACGCCGGCCTGCGCGGCGCGCTTCTGGAGCATGTTGTAGACGGCGATGGAGCTCAGGCCGTCGCCGTGGACCGCGCCGACCTGCGAGACCGGGAGAAAGAGCTTGCCGGGGCCCTCGCCACGGCGGGCGAGCCAGGCGGCGAGGGCCGCCCCGGCGGTGGCGGTCAGGGGGACCAGGCGCTCCTTGTCGCCCTTGCCGTGGCGGACGCGCAGCGTGGGCGGGTCCTCCGTGTAGTCGGCCGCGGCAAGGTCTACCAACTCGGTGCGGCGCACGCCTCCTATATAAAGGACGGCCAGGATCGCGGCGTCGCGGGCCCCGGCGGGGCTCGGGTCGCGGCGGCAGGCCTCGACGAGGGCCTTGAGTTCGCCGCCGGGCACGGCGCGGCCGGCCGGCAGCCGGGAGCCGCGCGCGCCCTTGACCTCGGCGATGCGGCGGTACTCCTCATCCGTGAGCAGGTTCTGGTTGCGCGCCTGCTTGAGCACGCCGCGCAGCGCGGCCAGCGTCAGGTTGATCGTCGCCGGCGCGCGTTTCTTCTTGGTCAGCGGGTCCTCCTCGCCCAGGCGGCCGCGGATATAGTCGAGGTGGTGGGCGCGCAGCTCGTGCCAGGGCATCGCGGCGGGGTCGACCCCGATCAGCCGCGCCACGGTGACCAGGCGCTCCTTCACGACCATCTGACTCTTGGGGGCGAGCGTCGCTAGGTACGCCGTCAGCGGGTCGACGAGCGGCCGGGCCGGCAGCACAGCGGGGAGGGTCGGAGAGGGGACCGAGGGTAGGACGTGGGCGCGCGGCGCCGCCAGAGTCTCGGCCGGCACCGCCTCGGCCGGCGCCGACCTGGCCCCGCGTGCTTTCGTCGTCGTCTTGGTCATGTGTCATTTCCGTCTTTGGTTGGCGTAGTTCTTTATCTTTTGATTGGCGTACTGCAAGCGGCAAATGCGTGCGCGCATCATGGTGGCAAGCCCTACGAGGGGTGGGTGGCGAGGTAGCCGGCGAGGCCCTGTGCCACTTTCACCAGGTCTTCCTCCGCTGGCGTGTACGCCTCCTGCTGCTCTTGCACCTCTCGTGGCACGCGATCATACAGGCTATACACCGGCAGGACATGCACATGAACGTGCCGATTATCGATGCCTGACGTTTCCATCACAACTTGCAGCGGCTGGAACACGGCCTTGATGGCCAGCGCCATCCGCTTCACCAAGAGCATCAGCGGCGTGTAGAGCGCGTCCTCGACGTCGTAGAAGCTGGCGACGTGCTCTTTCGTGACCACCAGAACGTGGCCTGGATTCCCTGGGTGAATGGTCAGCATGACGATGAAGTTGTCGTCCTCGTACACGCGGTACGTGGGCAACTCACCCCGGCTGAGGCGGCAGAACAGGCAGTCGGTGTTCGTGTTCACTATGACAGCTCGCGCCGACTCATCCGGTACTCGCGCCAGACGTGGTAGCCCAACTCGCCGTAGAGGCCGATCATCCAGGCCCAGCCGATGAAGCAGTGGCGCGCGCCACGGTCCCGCACGATCTCCGACGCCCGCGCCACCAAGGCATGGCCGATGCCACGGTTCCGCTCCCGCGCCCTCACCCCCACGACGCCGATGGCGCCGGCATCGTTGCCCAAGAGCGTCTTCCACCGCACATCCATGCGTTGTGGGTGTGAGAGCGGGCTATACATAGTCACGGCACCGATGATATGTCCGTCGCCGTCACGCGCGAGTAAGACATCGGCATGGTCGCCGAGCGTGGCAACGGATTGGTAGGCGGGTGCCCACGAGGGAAACTCCCGCGCCACGAAGGCCAACACCTCCGCTCTATTCTCTGGCGTCCCAACCTCCAGGACGATCCCCTGCTCTCCAACGCGCCGGTGCATCACTGGGGGAGCCACGTAGCCGTGCAGATCTTGCACCAGGTCGTAACTCGTTTCGGCGCAGGCCCACCCGCACGAGCGGAAGAACGCGAGGGCAGGGGCCAGCGTGCTGGGGACGCCGGGCCAGAGGTAGGTCTCGCCGCCGCCGAGCTGCACCCGGTTGACACCGACCTCCCGTAGGTGTGCCAGGGCTGCGTCATGCAAGGCTCGCCCGATCCCGCGCCGCGCCAATGTCCGCGCGACCAGCAGTGCGAGGATGTGCCCGGTGCGGGGAGAGGCAGTACCTGCATGCGCTTGCGTCGCAACAAATCCGACGAGTGCGCCGCGTTCCTCAGCCACGAAATGGTCCCCGTCCTTGTACGCATCGGTGCCAACCGTGACACGCCGGAAGATATCGCGCGTGAGAGGCCAGAGCGGGCCGAAGGTCGTTTGCCACAGGTCGAACACGCCCGCTTCGTCGACGGCCGGTCGGTAGGGGCGGATTGACGCCATGCCCACTCCTTTCTCACGAACCCGGATGCCATGTTGGTGCTTGCTTCCGTGCTGCCTCTCATGATACCGTAGAGTCACTAGACGGAGTGCCCCTTCTGAGAAGTGAAGTGCGACCATAAGCTATCCGAAGCCTGGTACAAGCGCGCCGTAATCGGCGAAGTTCACTTCACGGAAGGTGCGGCTCTTACCCCGCTACGCCAACCAAAGTCTACTGACCCCCGCCATCCAAAGTCGAAAGTGACAGTCATGCGGACAGTGTAGCACGCGGGGCGCGGCTGGTCAACCTAATGGCATTTAGGATAAGGGCTTGCCCCAAAAGAAAACGAGCCGCCGGGTTGATCTATCCCGTCGAACTCGCTACTTCTCCAGTATATCATCTTTCGCCCCGCCTTGTCCAGGTCGATTCAGGGCTGCGGGTGTACCCCAGGGCTGCGCGTTGCCGAGATGGAAGATCCAGCATTCATCGTTCGCGCAGACATCGTGCTCCGGCCACGAAATGTTGCTCAACCATGGCCGCCATCTCATTGAGAGGCGTCGTGCCGTCGACCTCCACGACCGTTAAGCCGAGATCGACCGCGCGTCTCTTCACATACGCGGCGAGCATATTGTCGCGCTCGATCACGTGATCGAGCGCTTGGACCGGATTGCTCGTGTCCACGAACGCGCCAGCGTCGCGCTCCAATCGAACCGTGCGACAAAATGCGGGCGTTGGCACAAGCCAGATCGCCTGATTGGCGTCGTCGATGACCGGCTGCACACAGTCAGGGAACAGACCCGGCCCTTCGGCAACAACGGGGGAGGTCACGGGCACTGCGCGCATGTCGTCGACGACCAGACGGAATCGCTCGGTCCACATGGCAATGACCTGCGCCGCCATCTCGTCGGCTGGCCGCAAGAGCCACCGCTGATCCATCGTCAGCGCGCGAAACGAGGTGTACGCCGGATACAGGGACGCCGCGGTCATGCGGCGCTCACCGTGGGCCGGTTCGTGGTGATCAAAGTCGTAGAGAGTGAGGCCATGGTCGCGGGCGAGCATCCGCGCAATGGTGGACTTGCCGGCGGCGGGTGCCCCACCGATCCATAACACATGGGCTACGTCCCGCTTTCAAGCGGCCCACATGGTCGTCTAGTGAGAGGTGGCCCAACCGTTATCCTCCTCCGTCGAAACCGACGACTGGTGGAACTGCGTTTGTATGTGCAGTAACCGGCAGGCCGTCGCAGCCAGGCCCACTGTCCGTCCGCACGGTAGAAGCCCGTCGCCCCCGTTTCTCGCGGCCCGCCCGCCGGCGCCATGTCCTCGACGACGCAGGCCACCCGCCACACAGTCCGGCGCGGGGCGCCGGAGAAACGGGTGACACGCCAAGGAATCGAAGTCGCTACCTAACTTAATGTGACCGCTGACGCCCTAACATCAAGGATATTACGACGACGTTTGCATCCACTAAGGTTGTTTGTGTTTTTGATAGGGGTACAGCCAGGGTACGTGTAATTTTAGGACATAGCGGAGGCGGATTTTGCCTTCCCAACGGTCTCTACCCGCTCACAAGCCGTGCTCTACGTCCGCTAACTGCCCAATGCGGACATGGACGGGCCGGAAAGGATCTCCTGATGTCTGCTAACCCCTCGTATAACCCCTTCTGGGCATATCTGCTAACGGATTTGAGCCAACGTACTATGTCTGAAAGGTCAGACAACGGCATTTCTATGTCCTAAAATTACACGTACCCTGGCTGTACCCCTACCCCTCCCCCCATGAACTCCGCAAATCCTTTGCGCTCCGCGTCAGACAGCAGCAGCGCCGGGCCCACCCCGTAACCCCGTGATCATGGGCAGCGTCAAAAGGGAGACGGGCGGGCAGGTGACTCCATGCCACCCATCCGCCCGTCCCCTTTCAGGAGATTGTCGTCCCTACTGGCCTACTGCGCGAGGCCCTGCGTGGACTGTAGCGTGCTGTGGTCCGGCGCGAAGACGGTCTGCTCGGCCACGAAGCCGGCGCCGCTCGCTGACGTCAGCACGATGCCGTGCTGCGCCGTGAGTCCGGGGAACAGCTGACCCACGTCGATGTTGTAGCGGACCGTCGGCGGTACGGCGATGCTCTTTGTGAGTATGCTGCCGTTGCTGCCGTAGGCGGTGACGTTGATCGGTACCGTTGTGGCCGAGGGGTTGTAGACGAGCAGGAACTCGCTGTGTCCCTGCGTGTCCCCGCCTGGGAAGCTCCAACGCACGCCGGCGCCGTTGCGTCCAAACACATCCGAGCCGGCGATGCGATAGCCGTTGGGCGAGCCGAAGTACTCGGGCCGCTCCACCACGATCGGCTGGTTGCTCGTGACGACGCTGGCCACGCCGCTGGCGTTGAACAGGTCGTTGAGCTTGAGGTTGGCGCGGCTGCGGCCCGTGACCAGGATGGTGCGGCTGCCCAGGCTCGTCCCTGTACGGCTGTAGAAGCTGGCCGTGACGAGCGCGGGGGTCACGTTGGGGTTGAGGACGGTCAGGAAGGTCTGGAAACGGTTGACCGTGGTGCCCTCGGCGAAGAGCCAACTCGTGGCGGGGCCGTTGCTGCCCGCCCGCGTGGTCAGGCCGTAGCCGTTGGTACTGAAGGTCAGCGTGCGCTCAACCACGACCGGGCGGTCGGAGGTCGCGATGATCGAGAGCGACTGGCCGGGCAGCAACGCGTTGATGACGGTCACGCTGTTGGCGTGCGGCGCGACCGTGACGGTCACGCTCTTCCCCGCGCGTCCGCCGAACGGCAGCAGTTGCAGCTGGACGTGCGCGGCGACGCTCGGGTCGGGGTTCATGATCGAGACGTTCTCATGGAACGTCAGGCCGGTGTAGCCCTCGGCGAGGTACCACGTCGTGCCCAGGCCAGAGTTGCCGAGCAAGGTGTCGCCATCGCGGCCATCGCGCTGGATCGAGAGTTGCGCTGAGACCTGGCGGTCGACGTTGAGCTGTAGCCCGAAGGTCCCGGATGGCAGCCCGAACTGGGACACGGGGATGACGGCCTGCGCGTGCGCCGCGACCGTGGCGGTCTTGTTGTAGGTCGCGCCGTTGTCGAAGTAGAAATGCAGGCTCAGGTCGGCTGGTTGGTTGTTGGTATTGAGCACCTGGACCACGGAGTGCTCCGTCGCCGTGTTGATCCCGCCCGCGAAGTAGAACAGCGGCGAGCGTGTGAGGTTGCCGGTGAGCGTGCTCACGGCCGTGACGCGGCTCTCGTTGCCAACGGCGCTGATCGTGTTTTGTCCGTTCAACACGGTACCAGGCACGGTGAAGCTGACGCTGAAGGCGCTGTTGTTCGTGGTGATGGGGGTGGTCGTAGAAATGGCCGCGCCATTGAGCGCGAGCGTGACCTGCTCCTGGCGGCCAAAGCCCTTCCCGGTGACGGTGACGGTGGCGCCGGGGGCGGCGGCGGAGGGGCTCACCGAGATGCTCGGCGTGAGCGCCGCGATGGTGATGCCGGCCGTGGCCGCGCGCTTGCTGATGGCGCCAGTCGCGCGTAGTGTGTGCGGGCCGACCGGGAGGCTATAGGGGATGCTCACGCCCGTCGCGGAGAGCGTGCCTTGCGCCGTGGCCGTGATCGTCGCCAGCGGCGTGATGACGCCGTCGACTGTCACGGTGACGGCCTCGTTGGGGGCGAAGCTGCCGCCGGAGAGCGTGATCAGGCCGCCGCGGTTCGTCGCGGCGGGCGTGACGGCGAAGGTCGCGGCCACGGTGGCCAGGGTCAATGTTGCCGTCGCGGTGCGCTTGCTGACCGCGCCGGTGGCCGTCAATGTCTGCGTGCCGTGCGTCGCGCTGTAGGGGATGGTGATGACGGTGGAGGGGAAAGCGCCCTGTGCCGTCGCGTGGACGACGGTGATCGGCGTAGTGACACCGCTCAAAGTGACGGTGATGGCCTCGTCGGGGGCCCAATTGCCGCCGGTCAACGTCGTCGTTCCGCCGCGGTTGGTGGTGGATGGCGTGGCGACTAGCGTCGCGGCGACTGCGTTAAGGGTGATGGTCGTCGTCGCGGTGCGCTTGCTAATCTCGCCCATCGCCGTGAGCGTTTGTGTGCCGCGCGTCGCGGTGTAGGGAATAGTCACGACGGTCGACGGGAAGGCGCCCTGGGTCGTGGCGTGCACGACGGTGATCGGTGTGGTCACGCCGCTCAGGGTGACGGTGATGGCCTCGCCCGGAGCCCAGTTCGCGCCCGTCAGGGTCGTCGTCCCGCCGCGCGAGGTCGTCGCGGGCGTGGCGACCAACGTCGCCGTCACTTGAGTAAGAACAACGCGCGCGGTGGCTGTGCGATGACTTGTCACGCCCGTCGCGGTCAACGTGCGCTCACCGACCATCGCCGTGTAGGGCACTATCACGGAGGTGGACGGCAGCGCGCCGACCGCCGTCGCGATAATGGTTGTGATCGGCGTCGTGACGCCGTCGATCGTGAGGGCGACGCGCTCGTTTGCTGTGAAGCCGGCGCCGGAGACCGACACCATGCCGCCGCGTGTGCTAGTCTGGGGCGTGACGGTGAGCGTCGGCGCTGGAAGGGGCGTCGGCGTCGCGGCGGGGACCGTGGCCGCGGGCGCGGCGCTCGTGCCAGTGGCGGCCACAGCGGGCCGGACGGCGAAAGCGCTGAGTACGAGCAGGCTTACCAGGAGCGCGGGAAGGGCCACTCCCAGTCGTTTCAACACTGAATACATCATTCGTTCCTCATATGTGTCGCGCGTTGCCGGTCACTACCATGACCTCAATGTAGCGGCGCGCCGGGCGCTGGGGATGCACAGGGGAGACGCCGTGGACGGTTGGGCGGCAGGAGTCGTACCCTATGTAGACCCCTGCCGCCGGTTACCTTATTGCGCGAGGCCCTGGCTGGACTCGAAGGTACGCGCGTCGATCGTCGTGATGCCTTGCTCGGCGATGAAGCCCTGGCCGTTGCCAGACTGCAAGACGACGCCGTGCTGCGGGCTGAGCCCAAGCGCGTTCACCACGATGTTGGTGTGCGCGGTCGGCGCGATGGTGTAGTGCGCGGTGACAACCTTACCCGTGTTGTCGTAGTAGGTCGCCGTCACCGGGACCGTCACGCTCGAGGGGTTGAAGAGCACCAACGCCTCATCGACGCCCTGCGTCGTGCCGCTGCCTGGCGTGGTGTTGCCGGCCGGGAAGGTCCAGCGTACGCCGGCGCCGTTGCGCCCGAACACGACCGAGCCCGACTTGGCCGTGGCATACGAGCCGGTGTACTCAGCACGCTCCACCACAACCCCTTGGTTGCTCGTGATCACCGCGGCGATGGTGTCGCCCTGGACCACATCGCCCAGGTTGATCGTCGCGCGGCTGCGCGGGCCCACACTGACGGTACGGCTACCCAACGCGCCGCCGTTGGTCGCGTAGAAGCTCGCTGTAACCGTCGCCGCGCTGTCGCCGGGATTCAGCACCGTGTAGAGGGTCTGCACGCCGTTAGCGGTCGTACCGGCCGAGAAGAGCCATTCCGTCGCCGGAGTGGTCGCTCCCGCTCTGGCGGTAAGGCCGTCGGCGTTGGCGCCGAAGGTCTGGGTGCGCTCCACGAGCACTGGGATATCGGAGAGGGCCACGACGCTCACGCCCTGGTTGGGGACGATATTGTTGATGTTGACGACACTGTTCGTGTGCGCGGGGACCGTCACCGTCTCGGTGCGGCGCGCGCTGCCCGTGACGCCCAGGAACTGCATCTGCACATGCGCGGCGCGCGTCGCGTCGGCGTTGAGCACCGAGATGGTCTCCGTGCCGCCTTTGGTCGAGCCCGCGGCGAGATACCAGTGGGTGTTCAGGCCGGGGGAACCGGGAAGGTTGTCACCGTCGGTATGGTTATAGCGGGCGATGACGAGTTCGGCCGCGACCTGGCGGTCGGCGCGCACCTGCACACCGAACGTGCCTTGCGGCAGGCCCAGCGAGCTAGCTACGAGGCGCTTCGTGGAGTGCGCCGGAACATCGACCGTCTTCGTCACCTGCGCGCCATTAGCGTAGTAGAAGATCATGTGGACGCTGGCCGACTCGGGGTTGGCGTTGAGGATGTCGATGTTGGTGCTGTCGGCCGCCGTGTTCATGCCGCCGGACATGTAGAACTGCGTGGCGCGCGGCAAGTTACCCGTTAGCGCTGTCACCGCGCTCACGCGGCTCTCGTTGCCGATGGCGCTGATCGTATTGACGCCGCGTAGGAGCGAACTGGGGACCGTAAAGGTCGCGCTGAACGCGCCGTTGCTTGTCGTAATGGGCGCTGTCGTGGAGATAGCCTCACCATTGAGGGAAAGTGTGACTTGCTCCTGAGGGCCGAAGCCCTTGCCGGTCACCGTCTCGGTCGCGCCCTGTGTCTCCGTGGTGGCGCTGAGCGAGATGGACGGCGTGAGCTGCTGCACGGTAATGGCCGCACTGGCGGAACGCTTGCTCGTCTGGCCGGTCGCTATAATTGTGTGCGCGCCCGCCGCTGTGCTGTAGGGCACGCTAAAGCCGGTCGGGGGGAGCATACCCTTACCATCGGCCTTGGTGGTGACGGTTGAGGTAATGCCGCTCAGGGATACGGTGACCGACTCGTTGGCGTTGAAGCCAGAGCCTGTGACGGTGACAATGCCGCCACGGCTGGTCGTGGCTCCGGATGTCACCATCAGCGCCGCCTTCACGGGTGTCGCCGCGGGCGCGGCGGCCGTATGCGAGGCCGCGGGCGCGGCGGGGGCGGCGGCGAGGCCGCTGACCGCCATGCCGCCGGCCAATAGGACGGCGAGTGTACGTGTTGAACTCATTGAAAGAATTCTCCTAAAACTATGCGTCAGTGGGGACTGGGCTTATGCAAGGACGGGTGGAGGCGGCGGACAATCCCGGGTTACTGTCCGTGCCCACCCGTTCGTAGGGGCTCGATACCCCTCGCACCTCTCATGTTACCGCCTCAACATGGGAGTTGTCTGTGAATAACATGAATATCACATGAAAGTCTATCGACGTTTGCTCTTTGGGTCGCGCCCTGCTTTGTATAGATGCCAAGGGTGGCGCCATGACCATCATCGGTTGCGCCCTGCGATTGTGCCGGTGAGCGCCGCTGGCCTGCGCTTTCAAGCGCAGGCCGCCTCTCATAATCGTGGAGTACACCCTCCGTCATCTCTTTATGGGGCGACCATGGGATGAATATGGGACGAATGTAGGATAATGATGAGCGAATCGGCCTAATTTCACATGAGTTTCACATCTTGCATTGTTACAGTAGTATGAGAGAAGGGGGCGGGCGACGGATGCACATCTTGATCATCGAGGACGAGCTGCGGTTGGGACGCCTGCTGCGCCGCTCACTCGAAGCCAACATGCACGTCGTCGACGTCGTGACCGAAGGGGCGGTCGGCCTTGCCAACGCCCGCGAGCGAGCCTACGATGTCATCATCCTCGACCTGGGCCTCCCCGACATGGATGGACTGGATGTCTGCCGGCGTATGCGCGCGGACGGCGTCGAGACGCCGGTGCTCATGCTCACGGCGCGCGACGAAGTCGAGGACCGCGTCGGCGGCCTTGACGCGGGGGCCGACGATTATCTTGGCAAACCCTTCGCACTCTCCGAGTTGCTCGCCCGCGTGCGTACGCTCGCCCGCCGTCCACCGCCGGCCCGCGACAGCAACGCGTTACGCTTGGCTGACTTGACGCTCGACCTTCCCGGTCACCAGGCGCGGCGCGGCGACCGCGCGATCGCGCTCTCGGCCAAAGAGTTCGCCCTGCTCGAGTTTATGCTGCGCCACGCGGGGCAGGTGCTGACGCGCCAGCAGATCATCGAGCAGGTGTGGCGCTACGACTTCGCTGGCCTGGATACGGTCGTCGACACCTATATCCACTATCTGCGCGACAAAATCGACGCCGGCGCTGACACGCGCCTCGTGCGCACGGTGCGCGGCGTCGGCTACGTGTTGCGCGCGGAGTAGCGGAGTAAGGGGGCAGGCATGTTCACCAGCGTACGCCGCCGCCTCGCCCTCGCTTACGCGGCGATCTTCACGGTCAGCCTGCTTCTGCTCGGGCCGATCCTCTATCTCACCTTCGCCTCTCAGTTGGCCGCCGCGTCTGACGCGACATTGCGGCTGGCCGCGCAGCGACAGGCCTTTCTCGCCTATGTGCCAAGCACCGTGCAATTGGGCATCAACCCCTACTTCACGGCGCCGGCGTCGTTGGCCACCAGCAACAACTTCTATTTGCTGCTCAATAAAAACGGGACTGTCCAAGCCAACACTGTGGGGGTGCAACACGCCGGGGCTCTGGCACACATTTGATGATGCTGGTTGGCAGTCTGAGTGCTATCTATAGTGAGACCGCCTCCCACACACGCTTGAGGAGGCCAGTGAGCCCTTTAGCCCGGCTTT
>JAABUY010005383.1_pt1 | contig 12901 bp, 18 predicted proteins | sample 5560271 | NCBI WGS metagenome assembly JAABUY01 (sample SAMN10711886, study PRJNA513374) | rock metagenome | isolation source: Antarctica rocks | place: Antarctica: Victoria Land, University Valley
TACTACTACTACTACTACTACTACTACTACTACTGCCTACCTTACTTACCTACCTACTTACCTTACTTTGCTGCCTACCTAGTACCTATCCATCACTTTAGATCCGGGATAGGCAAGCCTAGCCAAACCGGACTGCTATTAACGCCAATTTGGACTTCCATTTGACAACACTCCACAGCCGATCATGCAGGCTCAGCAGCAACACCCCGCAGCAGTGGACGGCCCTATCTCTCTGATCACTCCCTTGGGTAAGCTACTTCGTTCAAACCCACCACTCCGGCTGTCCCTTGAATCTCGTGCGCATTTGGCTGGCTCATGTTGTTTCTATTCTTCTTCTTTATCGAAACAAACGGCAAAGTATATCACGACACTGACCGACCTGTCTGCAGGATATAGCCAGTCTTCCTGTGGCTACTGTAAATCAAAGCCAAAGCGCACACGTCAGGCTCTCAGCACCTCTCACAAGTCACAACCAATCGTTACAATCGTCAACTCAGTCGCCGTTTGTCACTGACGATTTTTGGGTTTCTAGGTGCTTCTGTGTTTGCTTCCTCTACTTTGTTACTCCCGTCCCATTACCAAGCCTTAGTGAATCGAGGATGGCGTCGGTAAAGCTCTCAATCCTGACCTCTGTGGGTCCAGAAGCAATCATTGGCTTACGCATGGATGTTCCTCAGCTCCGGTGATGTCTATTACAAGCCAGACAATTTGAACTCCTGCTGTCCGCATTACACTATCCGGTAACTAAGGCTGACATGTCTCTTTGATAAACACATGTTGACAGACGACCGTTAGATTAGATGCATCTGCTTTTGACCCAACAAAGGATCAGAGGCAAGCTGTTCATCGATGGAACAAGTATATTCTAGGCTCCCAATACAGAGAACAAGCCGCTAGGCTTTGCCCAAGGACGCGGCAGTACGTCACCCAAATATATAATATATAAAGTCTAGTGACCATGTTTCCAACTAATGTGTCATTACATCTGTCTCTAGAGAGAAGAAGCGCCGGCGAAATCACTTCAACCTGCGCGATTCTATATATGAACCCGAATACAAGAATGTCAAAAGACCAATTCATCCTAGAACAAAAGACCCCATAGAACCAGCGCACAGATTCGAGATCACACTGGAGCCGGATGAATTTACAAATGAGAAGTTTGCACCACTGAATACATTATTGAAAAAGGCTTGGAGCTGATATAGAGTCCAGATATGCTCTATTCGCGAACTACCAGAAGGTTGTCCACCATGAGAAACCTTACGAGATTTCCAAGCCTGGCTTTAGAAACTTTCTTTGCTCTGGCTTACGACGTAGTGTGCAACTCAAGAATGGAAAAGAACAAAAGCTTGGCTCTTACCATCAATGCTATAGATTGGATGGGCGACTTGTGGCTATTGGTGTATTGGACCTTCTGCCGGATTGTGTTAGCTCGGTCTACCTCATGTATGTGTTCCTTAGCTGCTATGGTTCGTCTTCATCATATGCTCATAGCTATGTAGATATCATGACTGTGTCAGTGATTGGAGTTTCGGCAAGCTTAGTGCATTGCAAGAGATAGCCTTGACGCTCGAAGGTGGCTATGATTGGTACTATATGGGTGAGTAGATCACCCTAATGTAACTCACCATATGGCCATACATCTCAGACGGTTAGGATACTACATCCATTCGTGCGTCAAAATGCGCTACAAAGGCGCCTACCGTCCTTCGTATCTTCTGGGTCAGTAATTTCCGGATAGTATAGCATCTTAGAGGCCACACTCATTCCTGGCTTCTAGACTCGGAAACCAACGGATGGGACCCCTTGAACCAAGATTTGCTTAACCGCCTTTCTGCTAGGAAGTATGTATCAATGTCCCACGAGCATCGTTTAGAGATCCCTACGACATCAATCTCTACTTTCCTTCAATCTGATAGTATGACCACCTCCAATTTTGAGAAGGAATCAAGACTTGGTCTAGAAGCTTTCAAGGAAGCTTTCCAATATGTGAAAGGACCAGAGGATGAAGCGGCTTCACTGAAGGTCGCCCAGAAGTACGCTTCTGCTTTCGATGCCGGCATGCCAGGGCTTATCACAACGAATGAACTTGCTGCAAAGGAAGACCTCCTTGGTCAATGGATGGTCAGTTTAGGGGACGTTATAGTTACTTTGGAGGTAAAGGCCGTGCCTAAACAAGATAAGATTCAGTCCCCAACGATAATGTCTTATCTAGGACCTAGAAACCTGGGACGAGTCTGAAGTAACAGATCACTTGTCGATCAAAGGCGTTGCTGCTGAGCTAGCTGCTTGTATTGGACTAGACATGGTCAAGCAAACGATTTTCAAGTACCCAGCTTGAGTGACTGCGAGTCGAACTACGAGCTAAGCAAGAGAAGCCTTCAGGCTTTAAGACAGACCCAGTTCCTGGCTAACACCAGGTACTTTAGCCCTAAATAAGATATCCTCTCGTATTAAGACGTGGAGTTTGTAGCTAAACAACTAGTTCTTGTGCTTCAGGCTTCATCCCTCACTCGAGGATATCGAGAGTCAGTAAAGATTGAGCGGTCTTTATAAGGAGTGTGGTCATAGGCTGTCGAAAAAATCGTCAGGCTCTGCCGGCGAAACTGTACGGAAAGCAGCACCGGAGCCGAGTGACCACATATCCCATTACCACACAGTTCATTGGATACCTAGTTAGTCTCATTAACTACTGGCGAAAGCTTATAATCCTAAGATCAGGAAAAGAAATGTATGAAAGTTCCTGCCCCCGTTCTCTGATAGCTGGACTAGCTATCGATTGCTATTGGCTAAATTTCGACTTGTGCTGGTATTCATGGCTAATCAGGCATCATCAATGTTCTTAGATGAAGAAAACCATGAATTGTTTGCCGTGTTGGTTACTTTGCTTCTCAAACTATGAGTCTAAGCATTAATTCATTCATTCTCATAGACAGCCTCATGATCATGTCGAGCCCGCCGGTATATGAAGCTAGTGTGCTTTCTTTCACGCCTCTTTCCATCATGTGCGCCAAACATTCTGATTGTTCTACCTTTCATCACTCCCTCCAACCCCTCTTTCCACGTGAGAATCTGACTCCTTGGTGTCTATGGATGGTTTCACCAGTCATGAAAGGGGTACATAAAGCCCCAAGCTGTTCCCGAGTTTCCTTCTTTCTCTTTCCTTCTAACATAAACCCATCAACCACTTCATTATTCAAGCCAACCGAATTACGTTCTCGGTAGCTCCTATCGAGACACAACCTTCCTGACAAGCACTCCCTCTTCTTTGCACACAACAACCAGTAACGACTTGTACGCTCGAAGTTCACCCTACGCCATGTCCCATCAGGGTGGTCATTTCTCCAGACGCTCTCCGGGTGCGTTCCAACCAAGCCAAGGCCGCTCTGGCTTCGGTGGCTTCGGTGGCCGCTCTGGCGGAGGTGGACGTCGTTTTAGCTACGGCAGCGACAACGGCAGCGATAGTGGCTCCATCGGAAGTGCAGGTAGCGAAGACCCCCAAGACAGCGAAGCATCATACGGCGGTGGATGGGGAGGGGCCACATCTGCGGGACGAGGCGGGGGCGGTTTTGGTGCTCGTTACCCTTGGTCAGCTAGAGGCGGCGGTGGAATTGGTGCTCCTGACTACGGATCCGGACGCCGATACTCGGATTACGGAATGGGGGGACGCGGCGGCGGAGGCTTTGGGCGTGGAGCCTCATTTGGAGGAGGGATGGGTGGGTCAGGGGTACCTTATGGAGGACGGTCTCCATTTGGGGCAGGCAGAGAAAGTTCGAGGAGCGGTGGGATGGAGTTCCGCGGCCGGAGCCCGATGGGATACGCCAGCTCTGGTGAAGAATCAGAGGGAGAGGAACAACCCAGAGCTTACTTGGGAGGGCGGGGAGGGTCTAGGGCCGGTGGTCATTATGGTCGTGGCAGCTGTGGGCTGAATTGTGGTTCCTGTGGGAGAGAGATGTATTATGGTGGTCCAAGATCCCCTCCAGGACGGTACATGGGTGGTCGACGCCCACCTCCTTATCGTAGACCTACAGGAACACCGGAGGCTCGTCGAGCGTACATGCAACCTTGTTCAAGGAGAGTGTACGGTGCAGGGCCCCCCTATGACGATGAAGATGACTGATAGTACTTTGCTGACGGGCAAGCCATGCTTTGATTGATAGCGACAGCTTCTGATTGATGGTGTATTGAGCATGCGTGCCGTATTTACAAGCTGCACATTAAGGTACACATGGAGAGCATGCATTTGCTATATTTAATGAAAACAATCACATCTGCCTATTTGATATCGAAGCCTGCCCAGGAAACCTCAAATGAAACTTTTCAACTCACAAACCTATTACATTAATTGAGCTGCTCCAAGGATCATGGCTCTGCGAGTCACCGTCGTTGAATATATGAGTGAATATAGCCATCATATACGTACGCTTGCTCCAAGATACAAACACTCACTGGAACTCTAAAGAAGATGGTGGCTCTGAGCAGATGGATCTAAAGTCGAACTCTTCTAGAACGTATGCTGTTTCCTTTTTTAAGTACCTTAGATTGTTGGAAGATGTTTCACTACCACCGGGGCAGTGAAGAATGTTCTTCAAGTACGGCACGTGCAAGAAAGAAGGAGATAATGAGCATTCTCGAGTGCAATATATCTCCAGTGCTACTTGAGACTGTTTACCTACTTGAAAGTTCTGAGGATGTCGTCGGTTGGGGAACAGGAAAACCGACATGATGATGGTTGACGATGGACATCGACTAGCGCCATCTATGTTTGGCCTGCCGCGTCAGATTGATGTTGAATCGTCCGCAAAGGCACAGCCTCCCCCTCGGTCGTCCATTCCCTACTTCTCGGTGGATTTTTGGCATCCACGTACTCTCGTTCACTGCGACCTTCTTCTTGTCATCAATCTCGACTGTTTGTATCATTGCCGCCATTATTGCATTTACCTCCCCGTTAATTGACATCGTCTATTGTTTATGCACCGCTTTGCCTTGTCGAAGGATCCGGGAACCTCCAATATCCCACCACTATCGCTGCCTAAACTCTAATCGTTACTTTTGGTGATCTCTTGTCTCGGACACATACTGTAACATTCGCAATTATACCTTTCCTCAAAAAAGGAGCGATACTGCCAATTGTGGAAGCGGTGCCCCGAGGCGCGACATTGAAGTCTACATGGGTTGGGACTTGCAAGACGGTGTGGTATTAGGAACATTGAAAACATTCTGCGAGGCTTTCACTGAGGTGAAAGAGCTTCAACAATGGTCAGCTATTCTGCGCCTACGGCAGGCATCTTTCGCTGACTTGCATAGCGATATCTACTTGCGTTGCCTATTGCACTCTCCTCGACATTACTCGCTTTCCTCTATTTACCTACAGCCTCATATGGACAGTACCCTCTACCAATAACGCAAGACTCTAATATCACCATTATACACTCTCCTGTTGACAGCAATGTAACCATCCGCTTTAAATCCCCTCCGATTGGCACTTGTACAACAGCCTTCTCCACTCAACAGCAGTACGCCGGTTATGTCACACTTCCACCGTACACTCTCGCACCAATTCAGCAAAATTACACAATTAACACTTTCTTCTGGTTTATTGAGGCCAGATTGGATGCCCTCAATGCTCCGTTGACAATTTACATGAATGGTGGGCCTGGAAGTAGCAGTATGGTTGGCATGTTCCAAGAATGTGGGCCTTGTGAGGTAGTCGAAATTGCACAAGGCCAATTCGGCACGCAGGCGAGAGACTGGGGCTGGGACCGCAGCTCCAATATCCTCTTCGTTGACCAGCCGAATGAAGTCGGTTTTTCCTATGATACTCCAACTAATGGATCTCTGAACCTGTTCACCTCGGAGATTACTCAACCACCCTCAAGCCCACCTCCAAACCAACCGGCATCCACCTTCCTCAATGGCACTTTCAGTTCCAACAATGGTAATACGACCACCAACACCACCGCAATAGCTGCACGTGCAATATGGCACATGTTACAAGGATTTCTTGGGACATTTCCAGAATACAATCCTGGGAATAGGCCAAATAGCACCCAATCTGGTGGTGTAGTAGGGGTTAATCTTTTTGCTGAGAGCTATGGGGGAAAGTATGGACCTGCGTTTGCTTCCTTCTGGGAGAAGCAAAATGCTTTGCGAAGGAATAATTCTGTAGCCAGAAACAAGACATTGGAGATACGTTTGGCTTCACTGGGTATTATGCAAGGATGCGTCGACGACCTTGTGCAAGGGCGCTACTATCCAATTTTTGCCAACAACAACACCTACAACATCCAGGCGATCTCTCTTGTTGACGAGCAAACCGCAGCGAACAGCTACATCAACGCCAACGGCTGCCAGCAACTCATCCAGTCATGCAGAGCAGCGGTAAAGTCGATGGATCCTCAGAGCAATGGCGGCATTGCAACGGTGAATCAAGTCTGCCAAAATGCCCAGCAGAACTGTAATCAACATGTAATTGGGCCTTACCAAGGTTCTGGTAGAAATGTGTACGACATTACGCAAAAGACGCCTGATCCCTTTCCACCGAGCACTTATCTGGAGTATCTCAATACAGCGGAGGTGCAGGCCGCAATTGGCGCTGTCGTGAATTATACTGAAAGCAATCCTTCGGTCTCGAATGCATTTCAACAGACTGGAGACTACCAGCGCGGCGATCAGATCAACCAAATGGCTTACCTTCTCTCCCTGGGTGTTCGCGTTGCTTTGATCTATGGAGATCGTGATTACATCTGTAATTGGCTTGGTGGACAGGCAGTTTCGTATGCTATTGCCGCCCAGTCACCGGCGCATTCATCGTTTTACAATGCTGGTTACTCGGCAATCGTGACGAACAGCTCCTATGTTGGCGGCGTTGTGCGGGAGTACGGAAACCTTTCCTTTTCGAGGATCTACGATGCTGGCCATCTGATACCGGCGTATCAACCGGAGACAGCTTTCACAGTTTTCACCAGGATCATTATGGGCACAGACATTTCGACTGGTAAACCTGTTAACTTGGCTAACTTTGCAACGGGCGGTGACGCAAACGCCACGTATACGAATACCGTCCCTGCTGCTTCAGAACCAAAGTGCTTTATCCGAAATATTGATGGCTCTTGCACCGAGCAGCAAAAGTCAATGCTACAGCAAGGCCATGGTGTGATCATTAACGGAGCACTGTACAGTCAATCGAACGATTGGAAACCACCACCTTCCTCTATCTCTGTAGGAGCAGGCTATCCAGGCACGGTACCCTCATCCATGACAGCTACTGCAACGTCGTCGCCACCTGGCAGCGCTGGTGCTACCACTAGTACGAGTGTAACTCTGACCGGTGTTTTTGTGGCCACTGGCACGCCGAGTACGACAAAGAAAAGCGCTGGCTTGGTTGTTCACAAGATCGACATGGGTCTTTCTATGTTCGTGTGTGTGTTCATGGTTGCAAGACTTGGTATAACATAAATGGGAGACAAAAAGGATTTCCCTATGATTGAGGGGAGTCACTATGAGGTGGAAAACATGAAGCAAGTGGATAAAAAGTTTCCCTGTAAGGATTGGAGGGTTGTGGCATCTAGATACCCAATATAGTAATGCATTGTTGATACGTTCGATATCTATTCCCCTCACACGAAGCCTGTGAAAATGCGATATCGTTGCATGCTTAGGAAAGTACTCATAACATTTAACCGTAAGGCTGAGCCGACAATGGCAGTTTCGGTTTTCGATACCTGACCTTCTAGAGCATTCGACACTTTCCCCAGTACCGGTAAGACGACCACGCTTTGTGCTTGTGTGGACCTCTTGCCATCTTGTCCAGCTCTACCATATTTCAAGCAAGCTTCGAGTTATCATGTAAGTATGTCTCCGCAATTCTGCGTTCATTCGGAGTTTCACATGATGAGATACATTAGCTGGCACCAGTCCTAGAAGACTTGTACTCTTTTTGCTGCGGATTAGCTCTGCTGGAGCATAGATCTCCTTTTTCCTGACACGTTTTCATTTCCAGCTGCACGCATACATAGCATTGCTTCATGGATATTAGGCTGACCGCCAGTCCAGCTTTGAGCTTCCTGTCAGATCCAGCAAACCCGTACAATGGTTCTTCATAACCCCAACAATTGGCATTGGGTCAACAAAGATGTTTCAGAATGGGCAAGAGATTACCTGGACAAGACTCTGACAACCATCTCGGCCAAAGAAGGGGATGTTTCGGCTAAAGTGTCAAAGATTGTGAGTATGGATGGAGATGTAGATGTTAGCCAGCGCAAAGGCAAGGTCATTACGCTCTACGATGTTAAACTGCAGCTGGAATACGAAGGTACGTAACTGGGGTTTTGGCTTGTTATAGCTAACAAACTCAACGATGTGTAGGCGAGACGAAGGAAGCTGAGGAGGTCAGCGGGACTATTACAATCCCTGAGGTAGCCCACGACACCGAGGAAAACGAGTACGTTGTACGTTCCCGATATCCCGTTCTGTACGCTTCCTCGAGGTCCCTAGCTTACCGTAAGCGATCCAGTTCGACATCGACATCTACTCCGACGCAAGCTCCAAACAGCCCGTGAAAGACCTTGTCCGCTCAAAGATCGTACCGCAACTTCGTAAACAGCTCCGAACCCTAGGTCCTGCTCTCATTGCCGAACATGGCAAGGACATTCAGCATGCTCCTGACCAAGAGCCCCCGCCACTCAAAAACAGCACCATCTCCTCGACCGCCGCCCAAACAAACGCAAAATCTACCATCTCAAAGGCCCCAACCTCTCACAGCAGCGCTGCCTCATCCATTAACACCACCACGGTTAACGACACCGAAGAATTCCGCACCACGGCCGCGGAACTTTACACCACTTTCACCTCCGCCGAACGTCTCGCTGCCTTTACACGTGCACCTCCTAAGCTCTTTGAAGGCGCGCATGTCGGCGGTAAATTCGAGATCTTTGGCGGCAACGTCAGTGGCGAGTTCGTTGAGCTGAAAGAACCGACGTTGATTGTGCAAAAGTGGCGACTGGCGCAGTGGGTCGAAGGCCATTATTCGAGACTGGAGATTAGGTTTGATCAGAATGAGAGGGATCAAGTCACTGTGATGAGGGTAGTGTGGAAGGGGGTGCCGATGGGGCAGGAGGAGGTGACAAGGCGAAATTGGGGGGAATACTACGTTAGGAGTATTAAGACGACTTTTGGGTGAGTTGCCATGTTGTGCGAGAAACTGTGTGCATAGCTGGCTAACATGATGGTGACAGGTTTGGCACCCTCCTGTAAAGACGACGTCGACGGTCATGCATAACGATATCACACTCTGTCCGGGGATGAAATGGGAAAGAGCTGCATGTATTAGGTCGATAGATAGCAATTGAGCAATTCATTCTGACTTGGTGTTTCCCCGATCATTACACAAGTCAATCTCTGAAAATACCCGATTCCTATCTTTAATTCTATTTCATCCGCAAGGAGCATTCGTATAGCATACTCATACTACAAATGGCCACCCCGTATCCTCAAGTAACGCTAGCCTCCATGAAATCGAAAATTGCTCTCTCTCCCATCTACCAAAATCGAAACCATCGCGAACATCCCAGAATAATACCAGCAAAGTCCCGCCATCGAAACCCTCCTTTGCAGTCGTGATCGAAAGGGGGGGGAACAACCATCCCTCCTGCCGAACAGCCACTCCGCGCTCTTTATTGGGGGAAGGATATGTTTTTGCGATTTGATGGATTATTTTCTCGTGGTGATGCATTGACTGACTGACTGACTGTTGTGATGTGATGTGATGTGAACGGTTCGTTTGTTTTTTTGTGGTCTTTTGCGAGGAAAAAGGGGGAAAGGGGTTGTTGATCGCTTTTTTTTTTGGCGGAGAGTGGACGTTTTCAGAGCGATGAGGAGGAGGGGGAGGGGCTGGGGATCAGGATGAGTGGGTTTGTTTTTTCTTTACCGCTTGATTCTTTTAGGAACCCCCCCCTTATTTCTTTCTTTCTTTCTTCCATTCTGATCGTGTTCGCGGCAAGTAGTAGATTTTGGGGAAAGGTTGTGATGGGGATGTTTTGAGGAGCCGTTTTTTGTTTGTTTGGGGGGGGTGTGAGGATCTGTGGGGTAGGGCAAGAGGGGGAGGGGGAGGGGGGGTAGATGGGCATGCAGGGGAGGAAGAAGGAGATGATGGGTCGTTGGTTGCTTTCCAAAAAGGGGAGATTACGGTCGTTTGGGTTTATGATGAGCGCTGGGAATCGGGACGGAATTGTTGGGGATTTGTGGTGGCGTCGATGGGGATGGTTCGAGTAGGTGTGGGATGGGTTGTGGAGGGGTGGAAGGGAAGGTTGGGGGGGGGGGGGGGGGGGGGGGGGGGGGGTGGACAAGAAGGAGGACTAAGGAGGTTTGGGGGAGCGAAGGGGGTTTTATTCGGAGGTGGAGGGTGTTTAGATTATGAGGGAATGGTCGTAGATGATGCACTGCCGATTGTAATCACTGACAAGACTTTGGCCTCCAGAAACCTAACAGACAATGTATACAAATATAAATACACACATATAGAACACCAAACATTCAATGCTGATGCCTCTTATGCATATCAATAACCTTCTGCACCTCGTCATAGCTGCCCATGAAAATTCCAGATCGATCGTGGATATGCTCCGGTACGATCGTCAGCATTCGTTCCATGCGGCTGTTGACGGCTTGGCCGCCGGCTGGGGAGGAAGTCAGCTTCGGGTTTAAGTTCCATTGAGGGAAGGATAGGATCGAGTGCGTGATGGGACATACCATTCTCAAAGACCATGGCCATGGGGGCACATTCGTAAAGAATTCTCAGTTTCCCCTTGGGGCTCTTCTTGTCTGCTGGATAGGCGAAGATGCCTCCGTACAACAGTGTTCTGTAGGCGTCTGCCACCATACTTCCGATATACCGAGCGCTATACGGTTTCCCGTCCTTCTCAATGGGATACTTCAAGCTGTTGAAATACTCCTTCACCGGTTCTTCCCAGTACAGGCTGTTTCCCTCATTGACGCTGTAAATGGCGCGAGATTTGGGGAGCCGCATGTTCGGGTGCGTAAGGATGAATTCGCCCAGGGCGTTGTCCATGGTGAAGCCATTGACGGAGCCGCCCCTCATGGTGATAACGAGTTGGGCGCTGGCGCCGTACATGGTGAATCCACTAGCCACCAGCTCACTCCCTGGCATAAGCAGTTCTTCCTCTTTGCCCTGGCTGCCCTCTTTGAGCTTGAAGATGCCAAAGATTGTCCCGACGCTCACCCCGGCATCCAGATTGCTACTTCCATCAATTGGATCGCAGACCACCGCATACCTCGCCTCGGGATTCTCGTCGAAAACAATACAGTTTTCTTCTTCTTCGCTGACCAATAGTCGGCATTTCCCCGACGTACGCATGGCGGCCACAAAGAGATCATTACCAATGACGTCGAGTTTCTTTTGCTCATCGCCGGTGGTGTTGGAGGAGCCAGCCAAGCCTGTGAGGTTGATGAGGGTGGCGCGGCGGATGTAGTAGGCTATGGATTTAAAGGAGAATTGGAGGGCATGGCAGAGGAGGCTGAAGTCGTGGAAGGGTTAGCAATGGACTGTGCAGGGAGGGGAAAGAGGAATGTTTGAAGGGAAAGAAGAGGGTTTACGTAAAATCTCCGGTGGCTTCGCGGTGCTTGGATTGCTCTTCGGTGAGAAAGCGGGTGAGGGTGACGATGTCGGTGTTGATCTTCTCTTGGGGTAGAGACGGAGCGTCGCCATTTGCATGAGCCATGGTATTGATCCTGACTTAGCAAGTGTCGAGCAGTGGGCGAGGCGGAAGGAGTCTATTGGAGATTTTCTGATATTTCACAAGGTGGAGTACTTGTTCTTTCAGCGATGGGCGTAGAGTGTTATGGTATGTGATGGACTTTGGAATGAGTTGGAGTAGTGACAGGAGCCCGGTTCCATTGCTGTCGGTGGTATATTACTGCCAGCAGTATCTATGCCATGACGCTGACAGATGTCAAAAAGCTCCAGTGCTCCGCCTGGAGAAACCCCGCGACCTCGGCCCCACCTCCGGACCCTCACCCACCCGGTTTCAGCCGCGTGCTCCTACAAGCTCCGAGTACTACGCTCAATTCGGGCGCTTGGAGATGTCTCGCATTTCCCTTTGCAAGACGAGATAGATTCGGATATAGTTGAAGGTTCAATGAGCTATTGCAGATGATCGTGCATGGCGCGAACAATTCGTTGGCTTATGTAATAAGAAAAGGTGATGTCCGAAGAGTTCTTCAACGCCCCAGCGGAACACTCGATTTGTATAAACTCTGGAGGTCTCGAGGTCTAGTTAATAGACGGATCAGGGAAACTGGCGAGGAAAGGAACACTAGTAAGCAAGGTGTAGATAAGTGAAATGAATATTTGCAAAATGAGGAGGACAAGCTGGCCCCTTTTCGAGATACAAATAATCATGTGCCCAAGCGTCAAGGGATTTGCTCGACCAAAGTGCCGGTGGTACAATGTTGCATTAGAGGCTAGGCGTGTTGTTAACAAGGTGTCTGGGAATAGATGGCCTGGGGGGGGCGTGCATCAGGAAAATGCAGGTCGGGATGTGGATGCAAGTCGGTAGGGGAATGGGCCATACTTGATGAAATGGGTGATTGACTGTGGACGAAAGTCTGAAGACTGCTGAGAGCCAGTTGATAAAGAAACACGAGGTAGGAGAGCGTCCATGCGCCAACGGACCACTCAAGTCGGCAACCCTAGTGATTGACAAGAACAATAGCAGCAGATGAGTGTCTGTCGATGTATGTCCGTCGGCATCGCAAGTGGCCTACAGGGAATGAGAAAAGGTTCTTCAAATTGAAACGGGTCACACCACACCCAAGCCATGCAATCAACACGCCAACTCGGGTTGACGCCAACGTCCTTCGAAGGAAGAACGAGGTAATGACT
>JAABUY010005384.1_pt1 | contig 12899 bp, 14 predicted proteins | sample 5560271 | NCBI WGS metagenome assembly JAABUY01 (sample SAMN10711886, study PRJNA513374) | rock metagenome | isolation source: Antarctica rocks | place: Antarctica: Victoria Land, University Valley
CGCAGAGCTGGATGCGGAGCCCTGGCGGGCGGCCTGGTGCAGCGGGGGCGCCGCCGCCGCCGGCCTGCCGCTCGTCTTCGACGAGGCCCGCTTGCGCGAGGTGCCCCTGCTGCTGCGCATGCGCTGCATAGGGTGGGGTAGGTTGCTTGCGACCATGCAGGTCTGCTGAACGTCTGCTGGCAGCTCGAGCACAGCGGTCTTTATTGCTGTAGCGCTGCGCATGTCTGACCCTGCAAACGCCCGGGCGCGCAGGTCGGCGAGGCCCAGCGCCTGGCGGCCCAGCGGCGCTGGCAGCAGGCGAGCGCCGCGCTTGCGGCGCTGCCTGGCAGCGGCGCGCCCGCCGCGCTGCCAGACGGCCATGACAGGCGCGGGGCCTCCCGTGGCGCGCTGGCGCCGGGGTGCGCGCCCAGGCGACGCTGTGCTGACACTGACGCTGTCGCTGCTCCGTGCGGCAGGTCGCCCCATGCAGCGCCCCGCCACCATGCCACCAGCCCCGCGGCGGAAGCAGGCGCCGCCGCGGCGTCAGCCCGCGCGCCTGCGAGCGGCCGATGCGCACCCGCCGATGCCGACGCCGACGCCGCTCCGCCACACCCCTTCGGCCCTGCAGGCGCTGCGCAGGCGGGCTCCCCCGATGAGAAAACGCAGCCCGCCGCCGCCGCTTGGCGCCCGCCGGGGGCGCATGCGCTGCTGGTCGGCCAGCTTGCTGCACGAGAGGCACAGCACGCCGATGCCCGCCCCGGCAGCCCAGGCAGCCACCCGGTCGCGGTCAGCACAAGCCCGTCATGCGCCAGCCGGCTGCCCAGCCCCGAGCCGGGCGCTGCGGGGACCGGGAGCGCGCGGGGGCGGCCCGACGCTGGAGCGGCCGCCTCGCCCTCGCACGAGCAGCGTGCGGGCGCGGGCCAGGCGCAGCCGCGGCCGCCGCCGTCGCCGGCCGAGCGGCACGCGAGCTGGCGCGCCGCTCGCAGCGGCGGCCTGCGCTTGGACCCTGCAACCCTGCCCGCCGCCGGGCGGCCGACCGGGCCGCCGTCGGCGCGGCGCCCCGGGTCGGCCTCGCCCGGCATACGGCGCTCTGTGGGCGCCTCGCCGTCGCGATCGTCCCAGCAGGGCAGCAGCCCGCACAGCAGTGCGGGTGGCTATGTTGGCGGACCCCTGAGCACCACGCCCACGCGCGCCGGCGCGCCCAGGCGCGCTGGCGCGGCTGCCTCCCGGGGCAGCAGCCCCTGCGGCGAATATCTATTGGCCAGGCAGGACGCCACGGGGGGCACGCCGGTGCGCGCCGCAGCGCCGGGGGGCGGCCCGTTCGGCGGCGGCAGGGCCAGGCTGCGGTCACCGTCGCCCATGCCGGGGGCAGCGGCGGCCGCCAGCGACCCAGGACCTGAGTGGCTGGTTGCGCTGCTCGCCGACGCGGCCAGGGAAGCAGCGCCGCCGAGCGCCGCGCTCCGCGCCCCAGCTGCTGCTGAGGCAGCTTCTGAGGGCGGCGCCGCGCCGCGGCCGGGCATGCGCCGCCGCTGGGAGCTGCCCGGCGCGGGCGAAGCGCTGGTGCTGCACGGCAATGCCGGGGATGCGCCGGAGCCGCTGGCCTTTGCTCAGCGGGGGTGGGCCGGAGGGGACGCGCTCAGGCTGGCGGACAGCGGAGCGGCGGCCGATGCGGTGCTCGAAGGGGTGGGCGGCCGTGGCAGCTGCGCCGACGATGCCCAAAGTGAGCATGCGGACGCCCGCCCCGACCCCGCGGGCGCAGAGGACAAAGCGCGGGACGGGGATGGCGGCGGCGCGTGGGTACCCCTCTCGCAGGCCGTGGACGCGTGCGTGCTGGCGGGCGTGCGCATGCAATACGCGTGCGCCAGCCGCGCCTGCCTCGGGCGCGCCCCTGTCCCTCTGCAGGGCCCTGCGGATGCACTCTGCTGGCCCTGCGAGCACGCCTGCACCCAGATGATCATTATGTGCGGCCCTGCATGCTTGTTTTTTAGCGGGCCGCAAAGAACCAGTCCCGGCACCGCGCGCTGACCACAATGTTGCCCAGCAGCCCTGAGACGGCAGGCTGTGCGCTTTAGCTCGCGTCCCAGCGGCTGACCACAGATCGGCGCCTACCGGGTCTCGCATCACGCCCCAGCTGCAGCGGACGTCAGCACGTCTGCCAGGAGCAAGGCCGCGGTGCCGAGCCATGCGCGCCGCGCGCCAGGCTGCTGCGCGGCGCGCTGGGCCTGGACGCGCTGCTGGCGGCGCTGCGCCGCTTCTACTGGCAGGGCGCCGGCGACTGGGCGGCCGCGCTGGCGGCCGGGCTGACGCGCGCGGCCGCGCGTGGCCGCCCGCTGGGCGCGCTGGAGCTGCAGGCGCTGCTGGACGAGGCGCTGCGGGTGCGCGTCACATGCCAGCGCATTGCGCCCTTGACAGAGGCGCAATGGGGTCCGAAGCCAGTTACAGCCTTGACGGTTGGAGCTTGCCATTGTATACAAACAAGCACGACACAGGGCGCGGCATTCCTGCTTACACCTGGATGTCCGCACAACCTACCGAGCGCCAAGCTGCCGCTGTCGGCGGAGGTCCGGATCCGATGCTGGCAGCACGCTGGGCGGCCCCTGCGATGCACGCACATAGTGAGAAGCAGCTGCACGCGGCAAAGCGTAGCGGCCCGGCGGGTGCACACGTGACGCAGCGGGTGGTATGATGCAGGGGTCCACCGCCGAGGCCGACCCGTACGCCGCGGCGCTGCGGCTGGAAGCGCCTGCGGAGCGCGCGCGCGCGCCGGCGCGCCTGCTCCTGCCCGATGGCGGGCCGGGCGCGCTGGACGGCGCGCGCCTGCGCCTGGACGCGCCCTGGCCGCTCTGCATCGTCGTGACGGAGGTGCGCGCGCTCGCTCCCCAGCCTGCGCGCTCCCGCCTCATGCGCCATCGGCCATTTCGCAACATGAACCATGTTCTGCGCGCCGTCGCCGTCAACAAGCAGCCACCGCGAGGCATCTGACAGGGGGTGCCGGTGCGCCGTGAGATCCAAGCAGCGCTGCAGCGCGTCAGGGCGCTGCTGTCCGGGGCCAGCGGCCCAGACTCACGCGGGACGCGCCTCGGCAGGAAGCGCTGGCGGGATACCAGCAGACATTCAGCGCGCTGCTGCGCGTGCGCCGCGCGGCGCTGCTGCTGGACGAGCTTTGGCGCGACCTGGTGCAGGCCGCTGGTGCGCAGACGTCATTCACCACTTCGTTCAGGCTGTCATATGTGGTTGCCGGGCTGCGGGTGCACGATGCGGCAGTGCTATGGCGCTCGGCGATGCGGCGTGCGCATGGGTGACCGGCCAGCGCGCTGGCAAATGTTTTGGGCAGGGCGCGTGTGCTCCAGGCGAGGGGCGCCTGTGCCAGGATTAAGCCCACGAGGGCCGCATGCACTGACAGGCTTCCATGCACCAACCGTTCTCGCCCGCGTCCGCTTCAGCGGCCACGCGTGCTGACAGGGGACAAGCAGTGTGTTGAAACAAGGCCGTCCGGGCGCCACAGGCGCAGCGGGCGAGCCTGAATGCGAGGGGCGGCTGCGGCGGCTGTGGGCCTTCCGCGCAGCCGCCGCTGACGCGGTGGCCGCAATGCATGCGCACATGGTTGCGCAGCTCGCTGCGGGCGGCCCCTGGCTATCGCGGCGCCTGCAGGCATGCCGCCGCGCCCCTGTCCACAGGCAGTTCGAGACAGCACCTCTCTCTGCTGGGGCCATGCATGGTTTGCTGCTGAGGTACAGCTGCTTGCCGCCCAGGCCTGCTGGCCGTCCTGCTCCAGCCTATGCGGAGCACGCCTGCGTCTGCCGCCAGCGAGTCTTCTGGCCACTCTGCAGCGCGCACGGCCAGAGTCTGTCTGTAAGGCGGCCTCGGAGGCTGCGAAGCGACCCCGCTCATGGGCCGCGCCGCGCGCGGCAGGGCGCGCGGGATGTTGCGGAGGCGCGCGACGCACATGAGGCGGCGGTGGACCGCGCGCGCGGCGCCTGCCTGCTCGAGCCCGCGGCGGCGGGCGCCGCACGGGCGCTCGCCGGCGCGCTACAGGCGGTACTGGACTTCCGGACCGCGCTGCGCGCGTGCAGGTGGGCCACCCAGGCCCGCCGGCGGGGCGCTTGTCGCAGTAGCCGGGAGGCGCTGCCTGCGTCAGCTGCTGCGCATGCAATGTCGTCCGCAGCGCAAGCGTGTTCCTTGCACGCCAGCGCCTGCCCACTCTGCTGTCTCAGCCGTGTCGAGGCGCGTGCTTGAGCCTGAACTCTGAGCGTCGGCGGCTGCTGCGTGTGCCGAGCCCCACGCGCCTCTGCATGCTCAGCCGGGAGGCGGGGCGCTGCTTGGGTGCAGCGCACGGGCACAGCAGCGGGCGCTGGCCGCGCCCACCGCACTCCCAACAGCACGGCAGCAAGCCTGGCGCCCTGCATGGAAGGAGGTTGATAAAAATCTGACGTAACTGGCATGGCCGGCACTTACGCAACATGCGCGGCGCGTGCAGGCGGGAGGCGGGCGGCGGCCTGGCCGCGGCGCTCGGGCCCGGCTGGCCGGCGCTGGCGGCGCCCATGGCGGCTTTCCGGGAGCGCCTGGCCGCGCTGCAGGCTGCGCTGGCTGCCGCGCCGCCGGGCGACCCGGCGCGCCTCCTGGCCGAGCGCCTGCAGGCCTACTCGGCGTGATGCAGCGGGGCGTGGCTGGCCGCTGGGCCGGCGGCGTGGACATGCCGACAGCCGCACACCTGCGTCCCCGCCTGTGCGCAGCGCGCGCCTGCATACAATCGGTGCCAGCGAGAGCGCCGCGCATGCGTGTGAGGCTCCGCAGAGCTACACGGACATGTGAGCGACGCAGTGCTTCTTGAGTGCACCGGTCAGCTGTAAAATACAGCGTGACTTGTTCATGCGTTTGTCCCTGGAACCTATCCCTGTTGTACTGCAGCAAACGCAGAACAACCCAGCTGCACAGCAATGCTGCAAGAGACACGCACTCTGCAGCCGGCACAGGCAGCACAGCCAGCCTTGCCTAACCGGGCGCTGCGCCTGTACGGCCCACTACATGATGCGCTTCTGCCTCTGTCTCACGTGCAGGCCTCCTACACGAGAGGCGCGCAGACGCCGCACACATGCGTTAACTACTCTGGAAGCGTGAGCACAACCTACACACTGTACACGACTGCTGCAAACAGGCCAACACCGGTACGGCAGCGCCCGGACAAACACAGATCATGGGGGCATGCCCGGCGCGCGCGCACGCCCTACCACCTGTAGCTGGGCCGGATGCGCCCCCGCCGGTAGGCCCAATACGTCAGCGCGCCCGCCAGCGCGCCGCCCAGGTGCGCGGCGTGGCCCACGTTCTGCCCGCTGCTGGTGCGCTGGCCGTCGCCCAGCACGCCGGCCACATCGAACAGCACATACCCGGCGCCGAACAGCACGGCCGGCAGCGGCACGATGCCGTACAGGAGCACCGTCTGCGTGGGGAACAGGCAGCAGCCCAGCACGACTATCGCGTTGACCGATCCACTCGCTCCCAGAGCCCCAGGCGCGTATTGGTAGTCGGACGGGTGCAGCGGCCGCCCAATCGCGCGCGCGCCGTTGACCAGCGCGAGGTACGACCAGCCGAGGTGCGCCGCGCCGGCGACGACCGCCGCGCCAAAGTACAGCGCGAGCAGGAAGCCGCCGCCGCAGGCCGCGGCCACGTTGCTGCCGAAGAAGTAGAGCGCGAGCATGTTGGAGCCCAGGTGGACCGCGTTCTGGTGCGAGAACGCGTACGTAACCAGCGTCCACACGCGCCCGGCGCGCAGGTGCCCGAGCGACAGCACCGCGTGCCCCATCATCGCCCTGGCCCGCGCGCGCGCGGCGCGCTGCTAAGCCCGGCCGCTCGGCCGCGCGACTCCTGCTGCGGAGGGCCGGCGGGGGCCTCACCTGGGGTGCGTCTTCCACAGCAGCCAGCCGACCACATTTGCGAAGATCAGCGTGTAGACAGCGAGCTCGTGGTCGATCCGCTTCAGCCCTTGCACGACGGCGTTGCGTGACCTGCGCCCCAGCGCTGCACCGAGTGAGGCTGCGCTGCCACACTGCGCACGCACCCACCGCCTGCACACGTCGCGGCGTGAGCTGCATGTTGCTGCACGACCGCGCGTGGTGATGCGTAAGCAGCAGAGCAGGGCGCCGCGACATAGCATGCAGCCCGGGCGCACTGCTGCGTGCCGCTCGACTGCCACGGCGGCAGGCTTTGATACAGGCGCTGCTGGCTGCGCTGGAGCCCCTGGCGCCTGAGCGCCGCGCACGCGCTGCTCGCGGCCACGGCGGTGACCTCCCGCCCCTGTGGCCTGCAGAGCGCGAGCGCGTGATGCCTTGCCGCAGGCACTGCCAGGAGGCTCGCCAGGCTGGGCGCCTGGGCCCTGCCCTCGAACAACGCCAGCCTACGCGTGCAGTGCGGCGCAAGGCTGGCCTGCTGGCCGAGGCACTGTGGCCTGAGGCTGGTGCGCACGGCGCGCCACGCATGCCTGAGCATGCTGCCCGCGGTTCAGCAGCTCTGTGCCGCCCCTCCTCTTAGCTGCCACATACAGGTCCTCTCTGAAAGAAGCAGAGCTGCTTCACGCCTTCCCTCGAGCCCAGTGCAGCCCAGACTGGGTAATGAGGGCTGTGATGTACCAAATGAGCCACCTCCTGAGCATACTGCAGTCATGCTGCGCATGCAGGCGTCCCTGCTGCGGCGCGGTTGTGCGCGCATGCTGGGCGCTCGTGCGCTGCAAGCGACGGAGCGCAAGGTGCGCGCGCGTTTTACGTCATGACTTGGCCGCCCGACGAGACAAGCTCTGTGCCTCAGACCGCGCCGCCGGCTGCAGGCGCGGCCGGGCGGGGCCCTGCCTGCAGCGGGCCCCGCGAGCAGCGGCGCTCCGCCCGACGCGCGCCGCTGGCAGCGTGTGCGCGACGCGGCCGCCCTGCGCGCACCCCTTGCGGCCTACGCCACACAGGCGCGGGAGCAGGCGCTGGCTGACTCGCCTGCTCAGTCAGAACGCGACTGAGGCGCACAGTGCCAGGCGCACGCGATCAAGCCCCCGCCGGACAGCCCCAATGCCGGGGTGAGGGTCCCCCAGCTCGTACGCCTTGGTGTCGTCGATGGCCATGACGCCCGGCGCGCCGTCCCGCGCGGGGCCGCAGGACAATGTGGAGTCCGCGTGGGCGGACCCGGCCAGCGCCGCGGCGGCGCTCCAGGCGCCGCCGCCGGCCGAGGCGGTCGCCGAGCGTCTGCCGGACGACCACCCGGAGCGCGTGGGTGCGCGCGCGCCCCGCGCGCCGCGCCGAGCCCTGCGCTGCGCCTGCAGCACCGCCGTCAAGACACGGCATGGGGTGCTCAGGCGGCGTGCGGCCGCCTGCCCGGTAAGGCGGTGCCAGCATGCTGTCGTGGCGGGGCCAATTTTGCGCCCGGTCATGGGCCGGATGTCGGCCTTCTCAGCAACTTGCTAGCAGTGAGATGCTGTCGTCATGACAGATTAATCAGAGGAACAGATGCAGATGCAGATAGAGCACACGCAGCCTCAGCCGGTACTGGCGGCGCTCGGACGTGCGCATCGCGCGGCGCAGAGTCGGCGGCGCCCGGGACGGGGTCGGTGCGGGCGTATGCGCTGCTGGCGCTCGCGCACGGCGGCGCGGCGCTGCCCATGCTCTGCGCGCCCAGGCAGGCGCGCGCCCGCAGCCGCTGCGCGCCTGGTCCTGCCTGTGTGAGGGGCTTGCGATGCAGGCACGTACGCGGCGGCGGGCATGCATGGCGCGCGTGCAGTCCTGCCTGTGCGGGCGCCCGCGCCAGGCACCAGCCGTCCGGCAGCAAGCGCGGGCCCGTCTAACTGCGTCTGTCAACCTGTCATGCTGGAGCCAAGGTGGGTGCTGCTGTGCCAATTATCATGTCTGCCAGACGCGGCGGCCGTCTACTCTATCAACGGCTCGACAGTCCGCAGGTGGCGGGCGCGCTGTACGCAGCGGGCGCGCCGCCGCACAGTGCGCTGCTGGTGCAGCTGCTGGCCGTCGCGCCAATCGTCGGCGCTTTCTCCGCCACCGCGCTGACGGTGCGCATGCGCTCGCTCCGGCCTGCGCCCTGCAGTGGTGACCTTTCAATGTGTTGAACAGCTCATTTGGCTCACCCAGCGTAACGCCCATGGGCTTAATGCGTGCTGCGGCAGCTCCATACATGGTTTACGGCCTCCTTGCAGCGTCCTTGCACTTTGCAAGTGCATGCGTCGCAAGGTAGCAGACACGACACAGTATAGAGCAACCCTGTGATGATCCCAGTCATGCTGCTCTCAGCTGCGGCCAGCGCGAAGCGGCCTGCTGCGCTCAGGGCCATGTCCCGCGCGCGCAGGGCGCCGCCGACCGCAGCGAGCTCAACCGGCGCGTCTTCCTGCGCCTGAACCTGGGCCTGGCCGGCCTGGCCGGCGCGGCCGGCGGCCTGCTCGCCGCGCACGCGCCCGCGCTGGCGCCGGCCGCGCTCGCGCTGGGCGCCGCCGCCAGCCTCCCGGCGCTGGGCGTCGCTGCGGCCCACTACGCGCGCGCCTCCGGCCACGGCCTCAACCCCGGGCCCCTGCTGGCGGCGCGCCCGGCCTGCCGACAGCACTGGGCTCCGAGGTCAAGAGCTTGGGGATCTGTGGAATGAACAAGTGGGCGGGTGCGGCATAGTGACTCGGGTGGCTGTAATCCTGTCAGGTACAGATGATGGGATGTGTACTCTCTTGAGTGCTGGCATTCCCAACAACAGCCTCCCAACAATGCAAAGGAAACGATGCGAAGGAGTGCAGCGACATGCGCCCTGGTGCGCGCACAGGGCCTTGCGGCGGACGCGCGCAAATTGTTCCACACCCGCCGGCACAACCGCCGCGGCGCGGCACTCACGTATGCGGTGCTGACCGCGGCGCTGGCCGGCGCGGGGGCCTGCGCGCTGCTGGCGCCGGACGCCGCCCTCACGGTGGGGCGCTCGCGCCGGCCGCTCGTGCCGGCGATCGTGCTGACTCCGCCACTCTGCTGGCCATGACGCAGCATGCGCGGGACCACCATATGGCATGCTGCTAGGGGTGGCCGCCTGGAATGCGTCGCCCCTGCCTGGCCGCGGCAACACACAGGCGCTCGTATGGCGCGCGTCTCTGTTTACTGATGAAGCTGCAATTGCAGCAAGCTCAACGGCGCTGCAGGCGGGCCTGGGCACATGCTCTGCGCACTCCACAAGCGCTTGCCTTGAAACATTTGCAGCCCGGGACCGGGTGCGCGCATGCCGCAGGCTCTGCTGGGCGCGCACGCGCAGCCGGTCTGGCACGGCCGCCCCGAGGAGGCCGCGTTCGTCGAGCGCGTGCTCGGCGCCACACTGCTGGCGGCCACGACCTGGACCTACTCGCTCAAGGCGCGCTGCGCGCGGCCGCCGCAGCTTCTCCTGCCGGTGTTGTGCTAGCTCCGGGATTAGGATTAGGGTTGAAAATGTTGTAGAGCATCAGGGCATCAGGGCGGGAGGACATGCACCAGTGCCTGCTGCGCTGCGTGCGACATCACGCAGAGGTCATGGTGCACCGCTTCAGTGCTGGCCCATCATCGGAGCGTGCTCTATGAATGTCACCTTGCCGCTGCCGTCCTTGCGGCGCTGGGGGAGCAAGAAGGTGAAATGCATGCAGACGCCCGCGGCGCGGCGCGGCCGCAGGAGGCGGCCAACAACCGCGTGCTCCACCGCCGGCCCTTCAGGCTGCTGCAAGGCGGCCTGGCTGCGGTCGCGGCCGCGCACCTGGCGGCGCTGCTGCCTGCCCTGGCGTCCGGGCACGCTGACGCCGGGCCGGCCGCGCTGGGCGGCCTGTGGGCTGGCGCGCTCTTTGCGGCCGTCCGCAACATCCTCAAGAACATGGGGCCGCCTGTCAAGTAGGGCGGCGTGCTTATTGCCCAGTGCGGGGAGTGAGTCTGGCATGTTTGTGGTGTGGCTGGCCTAGAGTGATGCTGCAAACACTGAGTTTTGAGTGGCAACCCTGGTTTCCAACTACACAAGTGCCACTTCCAGCAACTTTGGCTTTCCACCACCTGGGCAGGTCGCTGCTGCCTCACACACTCCCGATGCTGCGCTCAGCCTTGGTGCGGGCAGTGAGGTCGACCATCGGCCTGCCGTGCATCACAGTCAAGGTAAGTTTAGACAGCTTGGCTGCGTTAGCCAGAGCAGCCGCATTGACGTGCTGCAGGTCTGCAGGCACGCTATCACCCACCCTCGGCGGCTGCCCTCGTGTGCTTCGGGCCGGCAGCACAACTTGGGCTGTCATCCCAAGCTTCGCCGTTCGTGGGCTGCGTCGCCCATATGGCAAGCCCCGGTCCTATGTGCGTATGTTCACGTGTGCAAGCCTCGTTCCGCACGCTTTGTCTTGTGCACTCGTCCTTGCAAGCTGTTATGTAAGATGCTGATACCAATAAAAGCAACGTGCAACCCGCGGCTCAGACACTGAACGACTCCAACGTGCCCCGGCCGCAGACTGGCGCGCCGGCGGGGCATCACGGCGTGAGAGAGCGGCGGCGCGAGCGGGCGCGCCAAGCACCTCGCTGCAGCTGTGCCTCACAGCACTTGCAGTGCGTGACCCGAGCGCGGCCGCAGGTCATGTCGACCGCGAGCGGCGGTGGGCAAGAGGTGCCAGTGTACAAAGACGACATCTGTGAACCGCTCGTTGTGGGTGCGCTCCACTTCGCCTCACCATCTTCCTGGTCAGCAACACCCCCAGGGCACATGGGAGGAGCTCTGGTGCGCTGACGCAGAGCCCAACACGTACGGCGCCGGCAACCCGGGCGCCTACGCGATGGTGGCCGTGCTGCAGGCTGGTCTGGCCCTGCCCGCATACCTCAGCCCGCATGGGGTACGCAGCTCCTCGCCCACCTGCATGGGGTATTTGGGTCTGTCCACACGACGCGGGTCAGCATCCAGCGGAAGCACTGCCGTCATTTGTGCTGTGGGTTAGCCACATGCACCTGGTGAGGCTGGGCACTAGCAGTTTGTGTAAATGCATCGACACGCAGTCTTGGAATTGGCACAGGCGCTGCACTCCGATCTGCCCTGCTATGCTTTCCGAGCTCACAGTGTGAGGCATCGAGCTGTTCCGTGTGCTGGGCGGCTGCAGACAGCTGAGGTGTTGTTTGGCGCGACCGCCCTGCCGCACATTGCGCTGCACGAGCCGCTCATGCGCCTGCTCGCGCTCGGCCTGGCCGCTGGCGCCTGGGGCGCGCTCGGCCTCATGGTGCGCTCCCACATGCGGCGCGCTCATCGCGCGCGAGCTGGTTGCTTGCAGTCGCTTACGAGTAGTAGGACATAGAGGGAGAAATTGTCGTTTTCGGTTAAGGGAAAGCAATCGTAGACGACCATGCGGTGAAGCTGTAATGCATCGTGTAGGATGTAGAAGCTTTCCTACTGTAAGCCAGCTAAGATGCCTGCTGGCACGCATGCGGACACTGGTACCTGCCTGGACGCTGGGACTGCTGACTCTGCTCACTGAACTCGCATTGCTACAGAGCATGATGTGCACTTACACAGAGGCACTTCAGGCAGCTGTACTTTCAGGGGGTGAGCAGAAGAAACTGGCGTGTGACGTGTCCTTCAGCAGTGCATACCGTTGCGCGCGCTCGACGCAGCCACGCAAGCAACTTGCAGCACCGCGCACCTCCGCATGCTGGCATGCGCCGGGCGGCAGGGCGCGGCAGAGCGCCAGGACCTCAACAAGCGCGTGTTCCAGCGCCTGAACCTGAGCATGCTGACGCTGGCGGGCGGCCTGGCCGCGCTCGAGGCGCTGCACCTGTCGGCGCTGACGCCGGGCGGCGCGGCCATCGGCGCCATGGCCAGCCTGCCGGCGCTGCTGGTGGCCGGCGTGCACTACCAGCGCACCTCCGGCCACGGCCTCAACCCGCTGCCGGTCCTGACGGTGCGCGCCTGGGACGGCCTGTCAAAGTGCTGTGTGCTGTTTGATGCTTCATGTATACGACGCCGCTTACATGCAGCTTTTGGTGGTGCTGCACTGCGCTGCACCCTGCTTGTGATGCCTCAAGCTGCTGAGCTAGCAGTGCCTGCAGGGAGGGCGCACCTCTTTGAGCTCGTGTGTCTGGGTGTGAATGCACTGACCTCAGGCGGCACACAAGCGTACCATGTGCAACCAAATTCATTTACGAACATGGCATGCTTCCTGTGCACTTCATATGCTAGAGGTAGGAGTGCGTCCAGGAGCTGCCTTCAGTGTCAAGCATGATCGTTATCCTCAAACGGATGTTTGGAGAGTGGCAGCGCGGCAGGCCGAAGAATCAATGGCCTACAATGACATGTCAGTGCCTGCTCGGCCTCCGATGAGCACAGTGTGCAGCAGCATACCTGCCTTTGAAGTGGGTTAGACAGCCTGTACAGCTGGATACCAATGTGCCCTGGTCGTGCTAACGTGTGTTGCCGTTTGGCGCACAGGGCGCCGCCAAGAGCATGGGCCAGCTCGTCAACAACAAGACCAGCTCTGCGCGCCTGTACTCGCTGCTGACGGCGGCCATCGCCGGCGCCGGCGCGGCCTACATGTTCCTGCCGGACACCTCGCTCTCGGTGTTGGCCCAGCGCCCGTGCTCGGGGCTGTGCGGGGGGCAGCCGCTGGGGCCAAATGTTATGGTCAGTTGGAGCACGCAGTCTCCCATGTAGTATCTATCAATCAACAGTCGCTGTGTTTGCATGCTGCACCTTCACATCGCCCGTGTTCAATATGAAGCAAGCCGCTGGGTTGCTGCAGGCACAAAAGCATGGTGACTTGCAGGTGTTTGCCCTTGTTAAGTTAGCACAGCATGCATGCACGCACGATCCTCACTTGGAGTCATGACGCGTGCGCGGCAGGCGGTCTTTGGCTCGCCAGGCACCCTGGGCTGGGTGCCCGGCCGCGAGGACGCCGTCGTGCTCTGGCGCATGATCGGCGGCGCCCTGCTCGCCCT
>JAABUY010005385.1_pt1 | contig 12899 bp, 10 predicted proteins | sample 5560271 | NCBI WGS metagenome assembly JAABUY01 (sample SAMN10711886, study PRJNA513374) | rock metagenome | isolation source: Antarctica rocks | place: Antarctica: Victoria Land, University Valley
CCCGCCGCGCTCGTTGGGGCCACGGGTCTGGCGGCCGGAGCCCTCTGTAGTACGGGCCTCGCTTCCGGGCGCGCGCTCGCCGTAGCCAATGATGTGCAGGCACCGGAGGTCTGGCAGCGTCCAGCGCCGGCGCAGCAGCGCGGAGCGCGCTGGGCCGCCGACGCCCGCCCGGCCGGGCAGGCCCGGCAGGTCCGCTACGGCGCGCAGGTCCAGGAAGAGCGACTGCGCGGCCGGCCACTGATCGACCGCCCATTCGCTGAGGCGCTCCGTGCTGGCGGGGCGCGCGCGCACGATGCGGAAGCGCGCGGCATACAGGCTGCGCGCTGCGCCGCACGCGCGCCCCCAGGCTTGCGGCTCCGCGGAGAGCGCCACGAGCTGCCAGACTTCTGGCGTAACATGCGCGGCGGGGCCTGCGGCCGCGGGCCGGGCGCCACGTCAGCCCTCACTGCCGCGCACAAGCTGGAGCGCGTGCGGCCTGTTTCCTGTGGGCGAGCAAGCTGCGCCGTGGTGGGCAGTGCAATTGAGCTGCAAGGCTTGTAAGCATACTGCAAGAGCCGCAACGGCATGCACGCTGCGGGTCAAGCGGCTGACAGGCATGCACTCTGGGGTATGTGTGCTGCTGTGATGCTTGGCAAGCAGCCTTGTGCAGCTTCTGCTTCCGATCAGTCAGGAGTGTCCTCAAGCCAGGCGCATATAAGCGTTGAGCACAGCCACAACTAATGAAGCACAGCCACAACTAGCGATCAGGGGTGACGTCAAGCTAGGCGCACATAAGCCTGAAATGCAGCAACGAGAGGGGACCAGCGCACCGCCAGCCTCGCCTTGCACCCCCTGCCAAGGCTCCGATACGGCACGCGGCACTGCCGCGCAGGCGCCGGCTGCTGTGCGTCGGCGGGTGTGAGCTTGTCCGCCTGGGGCGGCCAGCGCCATGTGCGCCTACACGCTGCCGCAGGTGCCTGACGCTGTTGAATAGCCAGTGTCCTGCGCATTGTCTGGCAGCGTCAGCGAGCATGGTGGTCAACCAGCACCTTGACCACCGTGTCAACCAGCACCGCGGTCACGACGTCATTGGAACTGCCGCTTACAGAACCGCTCTCGTACGCAGGACCTCTGTGGCATAGCCTCACCTGTGCCAGGCGCGTGATACTCACGGCTGATGGGAGGTAGCCTTCCCCACCCGCCGCGCCGAAGAAAGCTTGAGCTTAAGGCCGGCCACTTGTGGGGTTGATAGCCTTGAGGATACAGCAGCGACAACCTGATCGACTTGTCGGGATTTACCGTGCTGTGCTGTGCTGCGCAGCGGCCATGCCGAGCACGCCCATGTAGAACAAGCCCTACTCGGGTCAGCAGGAGCAGGCTGCTACAAGATGATGATGATGCATATCATGCTTGGTGGCTGGCTGGAGCCTGTGGAAGTATAAGCTTGGCGTCAGCGTGCAACAGCCCTCGCATCCTTCCTTAATACTATCCGCTTCCACCCAAGCCTGTCGCCAGCACGCAAGCCGCGCACGACACCGCGTGTACTGTGCTAGCAGCAGCCCTCCATTTGCAGGCAAGGCAGCGCCCGGCCTGACAGAGCAGTGTGCAACACTTGGCGTCTCTCGGACCTGATCACTGACTTTTCTCTTTCAGTTAAAAACCCTGTTTCATATGCTGCACGGCGTCAGTATGCCAGCGCGGGCTGCTCTGACCAGACCGCTGCATGATGGCCGATAGTTACAGCCTGGCAGCACACAGGCCAAAACTTGGGTGGCTACATACTCCGGCGGTGCTGGGAGCGAGCGCGGCCCCCTCGTCGCGAAGCTGCTGAGACAAGCGTGCTCAGCCCCGCACGCCAGGCTGCTGTTACTCCTCTTCCGCCTTCTCGCCGCCTATCACAGACCCCTCAAGGTGCTTGTACAGCTTCTGCACGCGCACGCCCGGGCTGTCAGCGCGCGACAGCCTTTGAGCAGTCCGCGTGAACCAGTGCGGACAGGGTGCGCGGCGCACCCCCTTGTTGTTGCTCTCCCACATGAGGTCAAAGCCCTTGTTGACTACCTGCGCGCCAGACACAAACCTGCTCTTGCCCTGCATCTGCCGCGGGCACACTTGGCGCTGACTGCACAACAGACAACCGTGAGCTCCGCACGTCAAACGAAAGCGCCTGTCGCGTCGCATCACGCCAATGTGGTGCTGCTGCACAGGCGGGCAGGGCGGGCGCACCCGCTCTCCAAGTAGGGCGCCGCCCAGGATGAATGCTATGTACACGCTATTCCGGCGCATCAGCAGCTGCGCGGCGGACCGGCAGGTCAGCGCCGGCGCTGCGGCGCTGGGGAGCGCGCCTGCAAGACCGACGACGGCGCACCTTGTACCCAACCTCCATGAGCGGGTGTGAGGGCGTGTTCCGCGGGTTGGTCGCCATCTTGCCCAACTGCGCGCGCGCCTGCCACAGCCTCTGCCAGCGAGTCTATCACACCGGCGGGGAGCTGCAGCCCCTTTACCTCCTGTGCAAACAGCGTAGCCCTTGTTATACCGTAATCGGCCGAGGTTGGTTCCCGTAAGCACTGGATGCCGCCCAGGCGCCCCGAGCAGCAGCCGGAGGCAAACAGTCAACTCTGGCCTGGTACCGCGCAGCTGCTTGCGCACAAGCTCGGCCCGCTAGGACGCCAAGCAACTGCGCACAAAGCGCTGAGGCGAGCGAGCCAGCATGGTGCGCCGCCCCGTGCCTGCGCTGCTTTGCCATCACCTCGTCGGTCTGGACGCCTGGCGGCTGGGTTCCGGAAGGTGCTCGTCGACGTGCGCATGTGCTCACTGACGCCTGTGGCAAGCACTGAGGGGGTTGTCGCGCTGCTGCGCGCAGGCGGAGAAGCTCGCCTCCATCTTCGGAACAGGTGCTCGCGCTGCCGGGGCCCCGGCAGCCCTGCATGCAGCCGGCGCTGTTTGCTTGCCTGCTTACACACCCCTCACCGCTGAACTGTTTCCTTTACCGCTAGATACGGCGCTGACGCGGGCTGTCGCGCGTGCGTGCAGAGAAGGACCGTGTCAACTGCCCGTTCTACTTCAAGATTGGGTGCGCGCCACGCCCCGCGCCTCGCACTCCTCGCCTTGCCTGGGACAGACCCCAGGCGCAGTCCCGGCTAACTGCTGCCTGCTGCGAGCAGGGCGTGCCGGCATGGCGACCGCTGCTCGCGGCTGCACAACCGGCCGACCATCAGCCCGACGATCCTGATGCAGAACATGTACATCAACCCGGCGCTGACGGTGCCGCCGGGCCCGGACGGCATGCCGCCGAACATCGACCCGCGCGAGAGCCAGGAGCACTTTGAGGTGCGCTGCCGTGCTTCAGGTCTGCGAGTGGTCTGTGCAGCCGCCGTGTGAACTGGGCGCCTGGCACGCATAAGGAGGCCTGCCACTCACGAGGCTGTGTGCGGTCGCGCGCGCAGGACTTCTATGAGGACATTTTTGAGGTGCGGCGCCCCCTGTCGCTTACCAGGCAAGCACTGCCGCGACCCTTGGTGCACTTGCGCTGACCTGCGTTCCGCAGTGCAGGTCCTTTGTTTGAATTTTGGGTGTGCTGCAAGTGGTCCCCGGCGGTCAGGCACTGCTACCTGACAGCGATGTGTGCCACCGCCAGGAGCTGGCCAAGTTTGGCGAGGTGCAGAACCTGAACGTGTGCGACAACCTGGCGGACCACATGGTGGGGTCGGTGTATGCCAAGGCGCGCGGCCCGCACACGTTCACGCGCACACTCATCTACTCGTCGTACTCAGCCTGCTGTCTACGGCCTGTCATATGTTTGAAGGCCTGGGCGTGCAACGTGTGCAACCGCGGTGAAGGACGGTGCCTGAGCTGCATGTCTGGTCGCAGCAGTGGTGCTCGCGCAGCCCACGCCCGCATCGCATCCGGTAGCGCAGGCTCTGTGCTTGAAGCGCTGCGAGGTGCTGTGAAGCGCGTTGCTAGGCAGGGGTCATTCGCAAGTCGTGCAGACAGAGGCGGACCCCGGGCCCGCCTGCGCGCGGATCCGCATCGGGACGTGGCGCGGCGCGAGCCGCCGGGCCTGCCAGGCACCCAGTGTGCAAATCTGCATAGGGTCTGGGCCAGGGTCTGACCCGGCGGGCGCGCGCGCAGTTTTACGATGAGAGTTTCTCGGCCGCGCGCGCGCCGCAGGGCGTGGCGGGCACTCAGTGTTCGAACGTGCAGAGGGTCAGGGCCAGGGTGCACGCGAGCTGACCTAGGGCGCGCGCGCGCGCGCAGTTCCACGACGAGAACGCGGCCGCGCGCGCGCTGCAGGGCCTGGCCGGCCGCTTCTACGCCGGGCGGCCCATCCTGATCGAGTTCAGCCCCGTGACCGACTTCCGGGAGGCCACCTGCCGGCAGTACGAGGAGAACACGTGCACGCGCGGCGGCTACTGCAACTTCATGCACCTGCGGCCCATCTCCAAGTGCGCGGCGCCGCGCGCGCCCGCCCCCGGCGGCGCCGCGCGCCCGCGCGCCCACCCACCCCGCACGCGCGCCCTCAGTCGCAGCGGCGGATTCGCAGTGCTGGGACTGGAGAGCGCGAGCGCTGCTGTGATGTGCGCCCTGGCAGCTCAGGGGCGCCCATGCGCGGTCAGGGCGGGCTGCGGCGCGCTGGGCCGGCACACGGGGCGGCCGCGTAGCTGCGGCCATGTTGGCCGGCGTGTGGCTGCTGGCCTTTCATGTGCTGTAGCCCGTATGCACTGTGCCTGTCATGGCCTGCTGCCTGCGAGCCTTGTAGACCACTTAGCAGCCGTCGGTGCGGAGGTCACCGAGTGAACTGAGCGCCCCCCCCTGCGCACGCAGGGACCTCCGCAAGCGCCTCTTCGGCCGCTACAAGAAGCGCCGCGACGACGATGATGATGACGGCGGCGACCGCCGCCGCCGCGACCGCTCCCGCTCGCCGCGCGACCGCGGCGACCGCCGCGGCCGGTGCGCTCCCCTGGCCTCCGGCTCGCCCCGGCCGGGCCGCGCGCGGGGACTCACCCTGTCAAGTGCGTCATCGCCGCGCGACAGCTGTGAGTGACGCATCCTTGGTACCCCGTTGTGCTTGTTGCTGGCGTGTGCGCACTTGTGCGCACGGAGCGCCTCAGGCAGGTGTGCGGCGCGGGCCGCGGCAGGCACAGGCAGGCACAGCCCGCTGCTGCGTGCACATGCGAGCGCTCCTGTCCGAGCGAAACCTGCAGTGTGCCCCCGCACGGGCTGCCGGCGATGCCGCCGCGCTCTGTCCTGGCCTGGTGCTGGGGTGCGCACAAAAGCGCCCTGCCAGCGCGGCAGCGCCGGGAGCGCCACCGCCTGCAGGGCCGCGAGCCGCTGTCGCGCGCGCGCGCAGGGACCGCGAGCGCGGCGACCGCGAGCGCGACCGGCCGCGGGAGACCAGCGCCGAGCGCCGCGAGCGCATCGCCGCCTGGAACAAGGAGATGCGCGGCAGCGGCGGCGGCGGCGGCGGCGGCGGCGGCGCACCCCCCGCCGCTGGGCCCCCCGGCGGCGGCTACGGGCCCCCGGGCGGCGGCTACGGCGCCCCGGGAGGCGGACCGCCCATGGGCGGCTACGGCGGCCCACTGATGCAGGGCGGCTACGCGGGGGGGGCGCCTGCGGGCCTGCCGCCGCCGCCCGGCATGATGCCGCCGCAGTGAGAGGCCGCGCAGGAGCAGGTGGCGGCAGGGGCCCGGCTCGGGGGGCCCGCCTCCCTCCCAGAGCCCACGCCGCATGCAGGGCCGCTCACGCGCAGAGTGCCAGGTTGTGGCGGTGCCCCTTTGCGCCGCCCTGCAGGTCAAGTGGCAGGTCACACAGGGTCTGGTGCAGGTTACACAGGTTACGTCCCCTCGCCTTGCAGCCAGGGCTGCTCTCGCGCGCATGCGCAGCCGTGGGCAGGGAAGCAGGGCCTGGGACAGGTGCACAGGGTAGAGAGCCTGTCCAGGGCGCTGCAAGTGCTGCCTGCTGTGTGCGCATCGCGGTACCCAGGGCTGGCAAGCGCAGGGGCGGCGGGCCTGCGCACCAAAGCCAGTGCAGGCTGTGCGGAGTGGCGGGCCTGGCGCATGAGGGGCGCGTCGCAGGGATGCAGGGCCAGGCTGTGTTTGATGGCCTTCGTCAGCAGCGAGTCGCGGCTGCAGGGGACCAATGTGTGCATCGCCGCACAGGGAGACGTGTGCACAGGTAGACAGGGCGCACAGGCACGCAGGGTAGGGTGGTGGCGACTGTTGGCAGGAAGTCACGGCTGCAGGGGACCAATGTGTGCATCGCCGCACAGGGAGACGTGTGCACAGGTAGACAGGGCGCACAGGCATGCAGGGTAGGGTGGTGGCGAGCCGCAGTGCCGACGGCGCCTGTGCTGCCCAAGGTGATTCGGGGCCCGTGCAAGGCGTGTTTCGTGCCCTGTTGTGTGGGGCTGCTCTGGCGGCACAGCACGGCTGTGGGGCGCTGCAGGGCCGGCGCACAGGGTTCGGAAGTAGGGTGGGGTGCAGACGCGGACGCGCATGTTTGCCTGGCAAGCTGATGCGCACCGCATGTGCAGGGCGGCGCGGGAGCGGGCGCACAGGAGGGAGGCGAGCCGCGGGCGCGGCGTCGAGCTGCCAACAAGGGGGTTGGTCTGTGCAAGGGCTATGTGGTGCTGCATGCTTGGCAGACAATCGCAGCAGCTTTGTTACACGCCACCCCTGTCAGGGGCGTCTCGCAACAAATTGGTACACTTTTGCCAGAGAGATAGACGTCTGCATGGCGATTGCTTGCAGAGGCGTGGGTTGTGTGCTTGAAATGCGGAGCTGTCAAGGTATATGACTAGGGGTATGTGCGCACAAAGAGTCATGCGTGCTGGCATATTGTATGCTGTATTTATTGTTGCCGCTTACATATACTGACTATGTCTCTCCTGGCAATATGCGCACACGTCCGGGTTGAAGCAGAGGCACCGCTGCCCAGCACCCATGCACGCCGCGCCCTCCCCACTCTGCTCAGGCTGTGACTCGCGCTTACATGACCCAATATGAGCCAACCAACGCTCTCATACCAGTTAGCATAACCTAAGTTGGGTCATGGCGTATAAATCAGGTCACCTAATCTATGCGCCCTTATGACCTAACATGACCTCACCCATGTGCAGATGACATGCGCACCAAGGCGCCACGCGTTTGTAAGGAGAGCACGCGCTCCCAAGGCGACAGGCGCCTCTAGGTGAACATGCGCTGGTAGGCCGCCCGCTCGCGCTGCTGCGCGGCGTCGCGCAGCTTGCGCGCGCGCGCCAGCTCCGCGCACACGCCCGCGTCGCCCGGCTCCGCCTCCGCCGCCGCGGCCAGGTCCGCCAGCGCGGCGTCCCATGCCTGCGCGCATCCGCGGGCTGGATTCGCAGCAAAACCTAGACCAAGCCTTGAAGCACTGGCCTGCGCCGCCGCGGCCTGGCTTGCCGGCCAGTCGTCCGGGGCCCGCGCCTTGAGCGCGACGCCGGCCTGGCCGCGCCGGAAGAGCGCCTTGGCGTGGCCGGGCACGCGCTCGAGCACGCGCGTGCAGTCGTCGCCGGCGTCTGCGGCGCGGCCCAGGCGCAGCAGGCAGGCGGCCCTGGCGCCGCGGCGGGCCGGTCAGCCGGGCGCTCAGCTGGGCGAGCTCGCGCTGCTGCCGGGCGGTCGTGCGCCGGGGTGGGGTAGGTATAGGTGTAGGTGAAACTACCTCACACCCTACACCCAGCGTGGCCCGCGCCGCGCCTGTTCAGAAGCGGCGCGATGAACGCGCGGCCCAGGCGCTGCACGTCCTCGGCGCCGGGCGCGCCGCCCGCGCCCTCGAATGAGTCCGGGTCCAGCCAGTGCATCGCCTTGTTGTAGCGCTGCACCGCCTGCGCGTGCTCGCCCTGCGCGGCGCGGTGGCGGGGCGCCTGAGTAGCGCGCGCCGTCGCAGCGCACGTGCGCGCTCGGGCACCCGCCCAGCTGGCGGGGCGCGCGCGCGCGCGCGCGGCGCGGCGGGCGGGCTCCCAGCGCGCGCGCGCGCGGCCGGCAGCCGCCGCGCGGCAGGCGAGGGCTGGCAGGGCGCTGCGCCGCGCCCGCCTGCGCAGGCGGCGCGCACCGCCTTGAACAGCGCGTTGCCGCGGGCGCGAATGCCCTCCGCGGCGGCCAGGCGGAAGTCCACCTCGCGCTGCCCGGGCGGCACCTCCGCATCCTCCGGCCACTCGGGGTACGCGTCGCCCTCCTGCGCCAGGGTTAGGGTTATTCCTGACCTACCCTTTAACCGCTTCCTACGCTTTGCACAAGGCTGCGCCTCCAACGCGTCGACGGCCAGCGTGGGGGACCGCGCGGAACGGCGGGCTGCGCGGGCCGCGCGCCTCGGGGACCCAGGTCTGGATGCCGGCCAGGTCCGCGCCGGCCGGCAGCGCGCCGCAGTCGGCCACCAGGCACTCGCGCAGCGGCCGGCTGCTGTCGGGCTCCACCGCCTCCGCCTCCACCGTGCGCACCGTGCCGTAGCCCTGCGCGCGCGCGCCCACGGTGCCCACCGCCCGGCAGCGCCGCGCGGGTGACCTGGCGGGCACCCACCGCCGGCCCTGCTGCTTCTGCCGCGCGCGCCAACCCGCCCCTGCCCCGGCCGGCCCCCAGGACCGAGCAGCAAGCAGGACGGCCCCGGCGCCGCGTGCGGCGACCTCCTCGGCACTGGGCCAACGGCGCGGCTCCGAGCCAGCCGGCGCCCGCCGGGCTCGGGCCCGCGCGCAGGGAGAGGGGCGCGCCTTGAGGACCTGGCCAAAGACGACGTGCTTGCCGTTCAGGTGCGGCGTAGGGACGGTCGTCACGAAGAACCTGCGAGCGGCGCGCCATGGGGGGCCGCCGTGCACCTCGGCCTTGGGAACGCGTTGACGGGCGAGGGCCCGCTCAGGAACCTTCAGGGCCATATAGGTAAAGGAACGCTTCGCGCATATCTGATTCAGAGTGCATGCCGGAGAGCGCACTGGCTGCCGTTGGTGTTGGGCCCGGCGTTGGCCATTGACAGCAGCCCCGGCCGGTCGTGCTTCAGCTCAAAGTTCTCGTCCTCGAACTTCTCTCCATACGCGCTCTCGCCGCCCCTGCCGCCCCAGCGTGTCGGTGGCTTGCACCCGCGCGCGCGCACACGGCAGTCTAGCAACCGCCATCACAGCGCAAAGCCGGGCGTGCCCCGCACGTTCCGTCGCGCGCCGAGAAGTCGCCGCCCTGCAGCATGAAGCCCTTGATCACGCGGTGGAAGGGCGCCCCCTTGAAGTGCAGCGGCAGGCCGGTGGCGCCGCCGACGCCCGCCTCCCCAGTGCACAGCTGCCGAAAGTTCTCGGCGGTCCGGGGCGCCGCGTCGGCGAAGAGCTCAAAGACGATCTTGCCGGCGGCCTGCCCGCCGATCGTCACGTCAAAGAACGCCAGTGGGTTGCCCGGGTCGCGCCGCTGCCGCTTGGGCGCGGGCTGCGGGGCGCCGCGCGGGTCTGCAGTGCCGTCCTCCACCATACTGGGGAACAGCGGTGTCCTGGACACAGGGATCCCTGCTGACTCTGGCTGATGTCCTGCTGAGCGTGTATCCAATGCTGACTCTGTGCTGCTACGTGGGCAACATGATGGTGTCTGCAAACCTCTGTCACTCTCCAGGGATGCGCAGCGCTACCGACGCACATGCTGCTCGGCCTCCCCGCTTCATCCGTGCACCGCTGAAGCGGGCTTCAGCCCTAGCTGCCTGTCAGATAGGCAAACAAACGGGATTGCGCTCTGCGTTGTAGACGTTAAAGTAGTCCCGCCCAGGTGTGCAACTGACACTCAAAAACACATCGTAGCACTGTCGCAAACCAGTTCAAACCACCTGGGGCTGAGCGCCCACGCTCGGCGGTGCAATCACCTTTGGTAAGGCTGGGCGCACGCCGCCTGGCGCGCCATGGCCGCCGCGGCCAAGGAGACGCGGGAGCCGCTGCCGTCGGAGCTGCGTAAGAAGTACATTTCCGCCAAGGCGACGTACGAGGCGCTGTGGCAGTCGCAGCTGGATGAGTGGGAGCACGAGCCGCCCCCCGTCCCCAAGTTCCAGGAGATGGTGGGCACCGAGCACTTCATCCCGGAGTCGCGGCTCGCCCGCGTTAAGACCGGCGGCGCGGGTTCCTTTGCGACTGGTGCGGGCGGCCGCGCGGGGCAGCTGGAAAGACAGTGCGGGCGTGTGTGGTGTCGGGCAGCTTGGCACACGTCTAGGTGGGTGGGACAACCTCGGTGCAATGGGTGCGCTAATCTGCTGCGTTATGACAAGGGTGTGCGTGGGGCCAATGCGCATACTTAAGAAGGCTTCTGACTGTTGCCTGGCGTGTGGGCTTGAAGAGCTTGTTGACATCCCCCGACAAGCTGCATGCGCTCACGGCCTGTTTCCTGGCAGCGCTCCTGCTAGCACCCACTGCGCAAGCTCGCATGCTGAGGCTAGGGGGGGCTGGGGCGTGCGCGGCAGTGGACATCTGCTGGCTGCGCTCCGAGGACGGCCGGCCGGACCAGCTGGTGGCGGTGAAGCGGCTGAAGCCCAATGTCGCGGTGAACCTGAACGATCTCGCCAACGAGGGCAAGATCCTGCGCACGCTGCGCCACCGGTGCGCGCGCTGCGCACGCCACGCTCGCGCCGTGCCGGGGCTGCACGTGGCCGCAGGCTTGCACGCTTTTCCTCAGAGACCGCACGGGCGCGCGCGCCGCTCGGCCTGCGATGCAGGTGCGGTGCAGGCTGATGAGCGTGCTGCGCGCGGGCGGCGCAGGAACATCACGTCCCTGATAGGCGTCGGCGCGTCGCTGAGCCCGCGCGACAGCGCCCAGGACGAGAGCGGCAACCCGGGCCCTCAGGAGAGCTACTACATCGTGCAGGCGCGGCCGCGGCCGCGCCCGCCTGCGCCCGCCCGTGCCTGCCGCCTGCCGCCTGCACCAGGCCGCCCGGCGCCGCCAGCAAACGCATGGAGGCCGCACTGCTGATGTCCAACCTGCCTCGCCCGGCCGCTCGCATGCCACCGCGTCACGTGCGGGTTCAGAGCGTGCATGCCGAGAGATCCTGGCCTGGCGTAGTGGAGAGCCTGACCCCCGGCGCAGCCTTGGCATTGGGGTCAGGCTCTCTGCTAGGTCAGGGCGCTCCCATATCGCTGCGGCCTGTGCGAGCACGGGGGCATGCATGCGGGCCGCGCGAGCGCCCATGCCCGCGGCCGGCGCGCGCAGGAGTACATCGACGGCGGCACGCTGAAGCAGAAGGTTCTGCAGCAGGTGAGGGCCCTACACTTACCCTGAAAAAAAGTGACTGGCGTGAAGGCAGCCACAAGCCGGGTGCTTCGCTACACGGGGACCCGGCACTTCCTTGAACCAATAGCGGCCCGCCCCATAAGCTGTAAGGGGAGCTTCCATGCCCCAACTGGACGTGCTTGTGGCATAGAGTTGGAGAGTTTGGGCCACCGCGGCCCGCGGTCATGGTACGCCCCTGTCACGTGCCGCGCGCACCCAGGCGCCCTCGGCGCGCCGGCAGCCGCCCCCGCGGCCCGGCGCGCTCACCCGGGCCCCCCGGCGCGCGCCGCAGATGGCGGACCCGGAACGGCTGACGTATAGCTACGCAGACGCGCTGGCGTGGGCGGAGGAGGTCGCGGACGGCCTCGCCTATCTGCACTCCTACAACCCGCAAATCATCCACCGCGACGTGAAGCTGGACAACGTGCTGCTCCGCAGTGCGCCTGCTCCGCACCCTGTCCAAGCCCAGATGGGGCTTTCTTAACTTTGCAACTCCTTGACTGAGTTGACGGCACGGTAGTGCTCCCCAAAAGACAGCGGGAGCATGCCTGTGCAGCGCTGTGAGCCTGGCACGCCATCCGTGATGCGAGCGCCTGGGTCAAGCTCGGCATGGCAGCAAGCTGCCTCTGATTCAGTGCGGGCCATGCGCTGCGGCAGGCCGGGGCCAGCAGCGGCCACAGGCGGCCATCTGCGGTGCGCGCTGTCCCTCGCCTGCATGCTGCCACATATGCTGGGCTTCTGATGTGCCTGTGCTGGCGTGTTCACTGCCAAACGCACTTTTGGGGTCTGGCAGAGTGCCACGGCAGCGCTGCAGACGCGAGCGTTGAGCACTTCAACAAAATAACAACGTATTGCATAATGCGTTACAAGCGGAGACCGTCCATTAGGGCTGGACTCACGCTGGGGCGGCGGCCTACGCCACAGCTATTATTAAACGCTGGGGCCCCAATATTGAGGGGCCTGCATGCGGGACCCTCTGCGGCAGACTTTGGCCTGGCGGTGTCCGTGATGAACCCGACGCTGGGGTCGGACATGCGCCGCAGCCGCCTGCCGCGCGACCTGCCGAGCTGCCCTAGCCGCGTGCACACCCAGATGTGCGCCCCTCTTTGGCGCCTCCCTGCCCTCAGCCCCGCTTTGGCTCCGTGCTGGCACAGGATAGCGCTGTACCTCCAATCGATGACATATGACCGAGCGCGCCCAGCTGCGCCTTGCCGCGCCGCCCAGCGCCGATGCGAAGCAGCTCCTCGAACACATGCGACGGGCGCTGCCTGCTTGCCGCCTCACAACTCCGCTGCACGATGTGGCTGCACGCTGCATGGGAGGCCGGCGGGCGTGGCATATGGCCGCACGCCGAAACGCAGCAGCGCTCGAGCGCGGCCCGCGAGCTCTGAGCCCGAGCGCGCGCCGCAGGAGCCGCAAGGACCGCGGCGAGGCGGTCGACGACGACGCGGTGGCTGCCAAGGCGGCCGCGCTGGACGCCGCGCTGACCGCGCACCCGCTGCCGGGCCAGGCGCTCGGCGCGCGCGCGGGCGGCGCGGCCGACGGCCGGCGTTACGCGGATGCGGCGGATGCGCCGTCCACCGTGTTCGACCTGACCGGCCGCACCGGCTCCTACCTGTACATGAGCCCGGAGGTCACGCGCTGCGAGCCCTACAACGACCGTGCAGACGTGCGGCCCTATGCCTTCTCCCT
>JAABUY010005386.1_pt1 | contig 12898 bp, 15 predicted proteins | sample 5560271 | NCBI WGS metagenome assembly JAABUY01 (sample SAMN10711886, study PRJNA513374) | rock metagenome | isolation source: Antarctica rocks | place: Antarctica: Victoria Land, University Valley
TGCGCATGTGATGCGCCACCGCGCGGCCCACGTACGCCTTTTGTTCCCGCAGGTGTACAGACAGGTCGATGACATGCTAACCAAACTGTTTGACGACCTCCTGAGCGGCAAGGCGGTGAGCCCCGTTCCTACTGGGTGAAGGCTGCCCCGCATATCCTGCGCGCACTAGCGCATCCCAGCACCGTAGAGTCAAGCCAACCCCTTCTGCTTGTAAATTATAAGAAACGAACATGCTGCGCATCATCATGCGGCGGAGTGAAGGTCAGCTGGCACCGGCCCGCCTACCTCCTGATCACAGCGACAGCTTGCAGGCGCACCTGCTGCATGTCTGTTTGTGCAAGGCAGTTATATTCCAATGAGGGTGCGGAGAGAGCTTGGTCCATCCGCAGCCGGACGGGACCGCGACGCTGCATGTCGACAAAATCGGCATCAAGCTCAGCTTTCTGTACGTCAAGTGCCGCCTGGGCCTGGCGGGCGTCAAGCAGACGCTGCCGAGCGAGGGCTACAGCCGCTGGGCATTTGGCTGGCACATCGACGCGGACGCGCGGGCTGGCCTGCGGGACCTGTTCGATGGGGTGCGGTCTGGCGGCGAGGCCGTGCACGCTCCAGGGCTGCCAGACGTCGAAGTCCAAAAGGGTGCGCCACCTGGCTGGTGCTGGGTCACCTGTGCCTGTTGCGCTGGTGCTTTGTGCCAGTGCAGCAGGACGGTGTCCCTCCAGGTCCACAGGACGCTGAGCTGACAAGGCGCTGACGCGCGGCGTAAACAGATGTGAACCGGGTCGTGTTCAAGAACGGCTGCAACGTCCCTGTGTGGGTCGCGACCTTCATGGCGTACCCCAGCATCCGCACGCTGCCCAAGAACTGCATGGTGTCTGTGCCGCCCAGCAACGGCACAGCAGCGCGCTGGTGCCTCGCTGGCTGGTGGTACCTCGCTCCAGGGAGGTCCCTGTTCATCGGACAGACCACATTCAGGTGACCGATGCCTCGCTTGCAGCCCATGCCCCCATGTTGCCACGTGCGCATGGCCACCGCAATGCGCAGCGGGCAGGTGGCGTCCTGAAACAGCGCTGACGCCGCGAGCGCATGCACCTCGCAGGAACAGCTACTACACAGCCAGGTCCACAGATGGCACACTGGTCTGGGGCGACAGCAGCAACGTCTGGAACCTGAGGCATGAGAAGTGCACCATTGGCACTGCGGACTGCTTCTCTTGGAAGTCGGTGCGCCTGTACACAAGTGCTATGCGTACGTGTGCGCATGCTTGGCTTGGCACGTCGTGACAGGCGCACGTTATTGCCGTCTGTGAGGCGCACGTGATTGCCGCATGTCTACCAAGGAAGGCTTGTCTTCAAGAAGTACAGCTGAAGCGCTTCCCCTGGGGCCGGTGCAGCTCAACACAGGAGCCAGCTTCGTGGACTACACAGTTGACCTGACATGCCCCAGGCGCCTCGCGTGATGGAGCCTCTTTCCAACAATAATCATGATGTTGTTAGGCGTGCGCAGATTTGTCACTTTTGCCGCCTGCAAACCTGATGGCTGCTAATACATAGTGCCCCAAGACCTTCGCTGGTCATTGTACAGTACGTGAGTTGCACATCTTGCCTGAGGCCAAACAAGGAGCCCGCATGGGGGAGTCCTCCAATCTTGATCTGATTTGACACGACTTTCGCAAAGTTGAGATGCTGCCTCTGTTGATAAAGGAGTGCTGGAATTAGGCCTTTAGACTGTGCTGGACTGCAAACATAATACCTGGTCTTGAGTGTAAATGGAGCATCACTGACCTGCAACAAGCTATTGGTCCTGCTTGTGTGCACACCCGAGCGAGGCATGGTGACACACTTGGCTCTGTGGGTTCACCTAAAACGTATCCTGGACAGGCGTGTCCTGGACAGTCACTTGCAATCGTGCATCTGGCCATGGCAGCGCGCAAGGAGGCGCGGCATGCGTGCATGGCCGGTGCAGCAGTAGGGTGCCAGGCAGCGCAGGTGGAACCCTGTCGCCAAGTGCCAGTGCGTGCAACGAGCTCGAGGGTAAATCTGCAACTTCTGTTACACCAAAAGCGAATCCCAAGAAGGAGCGCCGTTGCCCATGCATGTCCATGATGCAAACTTGCTAATGGATCCGCTACCTGCCCAAACATGAGAAATTGATGCTTTGCACTGCACTTAGCACTACGCACTCAGCCTGCAGCTGGCAACCTCTGCTGACAAAGAGAGGCGCCGGGGAGAACGCTAAGAGAGAAAGCCACTCAAACACTGCGGGGTTCCCAGACCAGTCAAAGAACACGGCAAGCTGCCGGAAATAGCAGCAGGATGCCCCTCTGCACATGGAAACCATGCTTGCGTGTGACACGGCCGACTGGACTAGCACACAGGAGAGCAGTGACGCGAAACAGCCTCACCCGCAGCACTGGAGCCCAGCGCACACGGCTTGAACATGCCCTGGGCATGGCCAGTCTCGCCTCTCAGTCTGCACAGCTGCATTTGTCCAGAACAAGCTCAGCAACGTCTTGTGCCCTGGCCCGCTCTTGCACGAGCGCGCCACGGCAAAACACGTATGCATTCATCGGTCCCAAGCGCTTCTGGTAATCAAGAGGCAGCAGCCACCAGACTCATCATGTTGAAGCCAGGCCACGGAACGGGCCGGGGGCATGTGTTGCACGGCTGCAGTACGCAGTGCACTACTGTCACAAGAATCACGCCTACACATGCACGCTGCCTCGGTATGTGACAAGCTTTGAAAGTACACTTCCAGGGCGGATGCGGCGGATGGCAAACCAACTGCATGTATGCGAACGTAGTCGGCAACTATGCTGAAGCTAAACCAAGAACAGCCCAGGCAAGCGTGCGGGCCTGGCAAATCAACTGCACGAAAGTAGGCGGCCACTCTGTTGGGGCCAGCCCAGACCAGCCCGGCAGGCATGCGGGCCCGCAGGTTTGGGGCCGTCAAACGCTCGCCGGGAGGCGGGAAAGCAGTGTGCAAGCTGGAAAGAAACCACGGGAGGCTGCCTCTGCAGAGCTTGATCACCCAGTCTCTGAGCAGCTGCTGCGCATGAGGCGCATGGGAGGGCGCATGGGAGGGCGCGGGGCCAGGAGCCCCAGGGCGCATGTGCGGCCCAGGCGATGTGAAGACCGCCGCCTGGGCGACCGCGGCCGGGCCTGTCGCTGCACGCCCGACGCGCCGCGGCCCTACACGGTGTTCACGGCGCTCGTCGAGGCCGGCCCCGCCTGCATGACCTTCTCCAGCACGTTGCCGGCCGCGCCCGTGTTCTCCTCGCCCTCGACGCCTGCGCGCGCCCCGCGCGCCCCTCAGCCGCGCCGCGCTCGCAGCCGGCCGGGTCCACAGGCGCGGTGCCTGCTCACACCCGCTTCCTTGGGTACCGCACACGCGCCCTCGGCGATGCACATGCGATCTTGCAGGCGCACGCTTGCCCCACTTCTCCGTGTGGGGTATGCTGCCCACAGGGCAACGCATAGCAATACGTGAGGTGTGCATATTGACCTGGCAGACGTCTATGAGGCCGTCCAGTGATACTGGGGGCATGCTGTCCGTGCCTGCCATGCCCGGGAACAGGCCGACGCCCGGGCCGCGGTGGACCATTGGCGTCCTGTAGTCGGGGCGGAAGATTGTCTCATACACGAGGGCGGCCAGCAGGCCGCCGGTGAGGGGGCCCACCCTGTCGTGGCACAGGCAGTGGGCCACCCTCAGCATGTCGGCGCCGTGCTCGCGCTCATCCTGCTTACGTGCACGGGTCGCTCTGTGCTGCGGGGTCGTCTGCCGTGGGCGGCGGGAGCGACAGAGCTGGATAAGATGCTTGCACACTGCGCGGCGCGCGCGCGGCCGCCACCAGCCATGCAGCGACGTGACATGCAGGCTCGCAGATACCGATAAGCAGCCAGGGCGTGCGGCCGCCTGGCATACAGGCACGAGCGGCGGGCGGGCTGGGGCGCGCACCACCAGATCCACTGCGAGTCCCAGTTGCCGCTGACGGCGGCGGCGGCAAAGCCGCGCGCGGCTGCGCGCCCCGGGAATGCGTCATGGCCCCGACCGCGTGGCTGTGGTGACTGGCGCTGAGCGATGAGCACAGACGCGTCTTGGCCGCTGGGGGCCTTCCAGCAGCGTGGGTAAAAGCGCAAAAGGCACGCATGCCTCAGGGGTGCCGGAGGCTGGGCAGGGCGGGCGCGCACGGTTGATGCAGCAGTTGGTGATGGGGATGGCGACGATATGCGCCAGGAACACCGTCAGCCCGATCGCCAGCGGCGCAAGGATCTGCCAACGCCGAGCATGGCAGCGTGAGTGTGCCAGACACTGGCAAGCCCTCCGATGGACTGACTTAATGAGGGTGAGGAGGTTCAAGCAAGCTTGGTCAGGGCCAACTCACATCCTAGGCCATATCTAGCCCGTCGCCTTGTCCAAGTGCTGACACCCAGGTGAACCTGCCAAGCTCAAAGCCCCTTCCACCTTCCCACCTTCAGCAACCATCCCCCAGAGCAGTGCATGTCGACCCAACCTAGTGCATGCCACATCTGCATCATGCGACACAGGCGACAGACCTCTCTGTTTGCCTGTCTAAGCATGCACCGCAGAGGGGCCCAGCGCTCCCTCGTCCGCACCGGCAGGTGGGGCGCGTCGACGGCGCGCTCAGAGTCGGTGGAGGAGAGCACGAGGTACACGAGCGCAAAGGTCAGCACCACCTCCATGCCCCAGCCCCCAGCCGCGGTGGTGGGCGCGAAGAGCTGGTTGGCCGCGCCGCCCGCGGCAGCATACGGCACTGGGCTGTACTGTCGGCCAAGCGCGCGACAGCCTTTGGCCGGTGATACTATCTCATAATATCTCGAGCTGCGCAGCTTGCTTGCTACATGGACGACTGAAAGACATGGGCACGGGCGCGGCGCACCGCCTTGACTAAACCCACGCCGATCAGGCCGCCCAGGAGCTGGGCGATGATGTAGCAGACCGCGCGCTGCAAGCTGATCTTGTTGGCCACCAGCAGCCCAAACGTGACTGCGGGGTTGATGTGCCCGCCGCTGCGCTGCACAGGTGCAGAGTTAGTGATTGCACTCTGGCATTGGGTAGCAATGCATGCATGGCGTGTCACACGAGGAGAGGGAGCGAGCCTGAAGGGTGCGGCAGCGTGCACCAGCACAAAGATGGACACGCCGAAAGCGAAGGCGATAGTGAGCATGCGCGAGCTGTCGAGAGTGCACTTCTCAAGCGGCAGCGTCGACTCGGTGGGGACGCGAACATCCGCGAGGCCGCATGAGTTGACTGCACGCACGCAACCACCGCCGTATCAGCCTATTGCATAGTCGTGCCCTCCAACGTGCTAAGCCACCCCGACACGAGCTCCGTGGTGGCAGATTTTCCGGGGATGCCAGGTCGCCATCAAGGGCTGGTACATAGACGGGGGTAGCGCTAGCAGCTGTGAGAGCAGCTGCTCAGGAGCTCTGAGTCATTGCGTTGCATTGCGTCAAAAGCAGGCACCAGTCAGTGCGAGCAGGGCTGGGAGCCACGGCGCAATCTCGGGCTGGTACATCCGCGCACACCCGCTGTTGAGATGGTTATGAACAGGAAGAGCAGCGTCGCCAAGAACTCAGCAGCCAGCGCCTTGAAAAACCACGCATCTGCAGGCTCCGTGAGCTGCGGCAACCCCAGCGCAATCGGCGATGCCGGGCGCGCGATGGAAGCCTGCGGCATCGTGCGGTCTGTGATATAACAGCGATGCAAGGGGCCCCGGAAATGCTGTGTTGATCAGGGCTGGGCGAGTGCAAAAATAATTTTTCCCAACACCCCTTTCTCTCCGTACTTTGATGTAACGTCCCCGAGGGTTTGTCACGCGGTCACATGGGCGGTTTGGCAACTCGCTGTCGTTTTTATCGGTCCAAGCGGTGCTTCGAGAGCGTCGAGTGCAGGCAAAAGCATGCTGACACGCAGTGGTTGCGGTGTTGGACATGCGCTGCACCCTTCTTTGAGCTTCGGCTCGGAGGGAAAAAACCTACAAAGCACCTCCCTGAACGCGCCATACCCTAACAGTTTGTACAACCCGGCTGCTCAAAGCACTGATGCCTGAAGCACCCTTTCGCCCGCTGGCAAAACCCCCTAGGCGCGTCGTTACCCCGCGTCGCCCTCGTTTGCGCTGTCATACCCGCTGAGGGTGCGCCCCGCCGCAAGGCCGCTCCCCAGGGTGCCGAACGGCGCGGCTGCCGGGCCGCTGCCTGTCGTGCCAAAGGGCGCCTCCGCCAGGTCGGCGCTCGCAGCCAGGCTGCCGGTTGAGCCACGGTTGTGGCGCACCTGGCGCGGCATGCACACCGCAACCAGCTGAGTGGAGCCAGATATGGGCCCGGTGCTCAAACCTCCAAAGCAAGCCCATCTGTGGCCTTGCGCGGCGCGACAGAAAGCCTCCCAGCCGGGGCAGCGCAGGGCCTCTATTACGGTAGAGGCTCACGGCAGGGCAGGCGGGTGCGGGCATCGGCCGCACCAGGGTCATGCGGCGCCCGGACACGCCGGCCGCGAGCGGCGAGTCCGGGTGCGCCGCCGCCTGCGCGGCGACCAGGAAGGGCGTCGCATGCTCGCCGCGGCCCCAGAACAGCGACGCGGCCGCGTCGGGCGGCGGTGGCGGCGGCGCGGCGCTGCGCCAGCGGTTGGGCGGGCTGCCGCCGCCGCGCGGGCCCGCCCGCGCCGGGCTCAGTGGCCCTGCGCGCAGGCACACAGAGGGGTATCACCGCGCGAGCCGGCGTGCAAGAGCGCAAACGCCAGAGCCCTGCCGCATGCCCGGCGGCCCGGCACCCAGGCGCTGCGATACGAGCGCCGCCGTGCGCGCGGCTGGGCGGGGCGGCCGCGGCCGCGGGGGGAGCCACCTGCCGGCGCATGCGGCGTGCCGGGCTGCGGGTGCGCGTCGCGCGCGCCGGCGCGCCGCGGGCCCGCGCCCGCCGCGGCGCTGCCGCCGCCGCCGCTGCCGCAGGCGGGCGCGTCGCCGCCGCTGGGCGGCGCGGGCCCCATGGCCATGACGCTGCGGCGCGCCTCCGCAAGCGCGTTAGTGTCGCCCGGCGGCCAGGCGCCCTCGGCCTGCCAGCTGGCCTGCGCGCGCGCCGCGCCGCCGTCAAGCGCGCACATGGTTCTTGACTCTACCCCATTTCCTGGAAGATCGCAATCCTGGTGGCATTCTGGGGCACGGCGCCGCCGCACTGCCGCAGACATGCTTGTCGAAGGCTTGCAGCAGCGGGGGGGCAGGCGTTGCGGCTGCAAAATCTCAGCGGCAGCAATCAAGTGCATTGGTGCCTGTAAGGCCGCACCGAGTCAGCGCGCGCCATGGGAGGGGGGCTGGTGATGCCGCTGCTGCCGGCGCGCTCCGACGTCGACAGCACCTGCGTGCGCCCGCAGCGCCTGTCATGCCTACGCTGCCTGATGCCGCCAGCGCGCGCTGGCGCAGGGCCCACGGCCAGGGGGCCGGGTAGGGTTCATGCTAGGGCGGCGCACGCAGCTCCCTGCAAGGCGGGGCGGCGCACCAGGCGGCGGGCGTGCAGCAGCGGGGCTCACGGTCCGGGGAGCCTGCAGGGTGTATGCTAGGGCGGCGCAGGCAGCTCCCTGCAAGGCGGGGCGGCGCACCAGGCAGCGGGCCTGCGGCAGCGGGTCCCGCGGTCGGGGGGCTGGTAGGGTTTGTGCTAGGGCGGCGCACCAGGCGGCGGGCCTGCAGCAGCGGGTCCAGCAGCGCGGCCTCGCGCCGCGGCGCGCCCGCGGCGCAGTCCTGCGAGGACTCGCGCCGCGCAAGGTCTGCGCTGCCGCCGCCGCTGGCGCCGCCGCCGCCGCCGCCGCCCCCGCCGCCGCCGCCGCCGCCGGGCGCAGGCGGGTTCTGCGCCAGGTCCGCGAGCACCGCGTGCCGCGCGGCCACCAGCGAGTCCAGCGCAGAGTCCTGCATCCGGCCGGCCGGCTCTTGGCCAGTGCGGGGTGGCAGCGCTGCTTGACTGAATACCCGCTGCTCTGTGCCCACAGCACACAGCCTGAGCTCTTCACCGTGTGCGCCCACTGCATGGTACTACACACCAAGCAGGATTTCCCATGTCGCCCTCAGGGCGCGGCTCCTTGCCCTGGTTGGACCGGCCTCAGGGCTTCACATGGTGCATCAGCCCCAGCCGCCCGCTCCCGGGGGCCCGAGCCGGGGCGCGCGCCTGGCGCGAGACGGGCTCCGCGGGCGGCGCCTCGTGCAGCGCGCCGCGCGCGGCCGGCAGGCCGGGCAGCACAGCGCGGCGCGCCTCCGCGAGCGACTCCGCGCGGTCCAGGTCCGCAACCTGCGCGCGGCACGCAGCGGGCCGGTCCAGCACTGAATTAAGGGTTAGGGCCCGGCGCCGGGCCGGCGCGGGCGAGGCGCCGCAGCGCCTGGGGCGGCACCCTACCAGCGGCGGCGCAAGCCCGAGGCCGTCCCGCCCCGCCTCCGCGCCGCTCTTCACTGAAATGTGGTGGGCCGGCCAGCATGCCACACAAGACTGCGCAGATGCTGGGATGTGTGTATTGGAGCCTCGCCGCGCATTGCGCGCCAAGGCCCCCACTCGGCCGCATGTGACGGCTTGCCGCCGCATGAGGCGCGCTCAGACATGAAATGTTTGTGTGGGCCTACAGCGCACTGAGCCGCCTGCCACGTGCCGGTGCTAGCTGGCATGAAGGCGCGTAGCCTGTCGCCTAACATAACCCTACCCCTACCCATGGTCCAGGGGCGCAGCAGCCCAGCACAGCGGCAGTTTCGCCTGTGGGCGGGGGCGCGCCTGCGGCGGCGGTGCAGCGCCTGCGAGCTGCGGCGCCGTCTGGTCGCTGGCCGAGTCGTGGCGCAGCGACAGGCCCAGGCCGCCGCCGCCGTCGCCGCGCTGTGGCGAGGTCTCGGCGCGCCGCTGCAGCGCGGCGCCCACCGGCCCGCCTTGCGCGCGCACAGTGCTTTCAAACCGTCTTGCCATGACGTGTGGCTGACAGCGCTATGCTGCCATGCAGGACGCATGCAAAAGATGCCCGCCCAGCCAGCAGAGCTGTGGCTAGACGGGAGATGCAAAGGTCTGCAGACACGCGTATGGGCGGCCGGCGCACCAGGCCAGACACCAGCGCCGCCCGGCCCTGTGGGGAGCGCTGGGGATGCCAGCACACGGGCGAGCACATGACCTGAGCCATCCAGCGCTTACGCACCGAGTCACGTCCACGACTGCGCAACTCCAGCAGCACCCAGCGGCATGCAGCTCACATGCGGGTTCTTCCGCCGGGGGCGCGCACCCGGTGGGCTACCGGCGCGCGGGTTGGGCGGCGAGGCGCTGCGGCGCTGCAGGGCCTCTCGCGCCATGTCGCGCGCGCTGTCTAGCCGCCCGACCTGGCCCTCGCCGCCGCCCGGCCCGCCGCCGCCGCCGGCGGCCGCTGCCGCCAGCCCGGCCTCCGCTTCTGCCATGGCCTGCGCGCGCGCCGCGGGCCACGTGAGCCAAAATGAAGGACAGAGTTCGGCATGCGCGATAGGCACGCGATCTGAGTCCAACAGACAGTGGCCGGAGACCGTGGCGCCCCACGCAGCTCTCCACTAAACAGGTCGCCCCGAAGCGAGCGGTCCCAGGATGCACACACCGTCTGCCTGCCTCGCAAGAGGCTGTTGCCCTGTGGTGCACGGCCCTCGAGCTCGTGCTTGAGCAGCAGATGTGGGAGCTGCGAGTCTGGGTCATCGCCGCGGGCTGGTTGTCTGTGAGGGGCAGGCCAGCAAGGGGGAGGGCACGCTGTCCACATGCGTCACGCGCGCCAGCACGCGCAAGGGCCGCACGCGCGTGGTCCGCGCCTGCAGGTTCTGCGCGGAGTCCTGGCGCTCGGTCATGGCGGGCGGGCGCGGCTGGTAGTTGGCGCTGTCCTGCCGCTCGACGAGCCCAGGCCGCCGCGCGGCCGCGGCGGCGCCGGCCACCGCCGCGTGGCGCTCCGCGAGGTCTGCGTCGCTGTCAAATTCCGAGACAGACACCACGTCGGCGCCGCCTGCGACGCCCCCCGCGCAGCCTGTCAGGCCGCCGCGGCGAGCGGCTTCATGGCGCCAGGCTGCAGCTACGTTATCCATATGATGCAAGCGGGCATAGCGCATGCCGGAGGCACACAGAGAGCGCGAGTGGTCAGCATTGGAATACATTGTGCGAGAGCCACGGGTGCTCGGACACCCCAGGATCTGTATAAGAAACAAACACAGATGAGGCATGCAAACGCGCATCAAGGTGCCGCTGTCACAATGGGCGCCCGGCGGGCACGCGCCCTCCCCGGACGGCGCGCTATGATCCAAGAACGGCGGCGCGTATGCGGGCAAGCCGCCCGCGTCCACCCCCGCCGCCCGCCGGCCGTCCGGCTGCTCCCCATCCTGGCGGCGCGCCAAAGAGCCTCACCACACTGGCTTGCATCGCTCAAAAAGTAATTCTACGCAATTTGTCCCTTTCGACTGCGCTTTCTTCGTCTTTCCAAGCCTGTCAGGGCTCAGCATGCCGCAACATGCAAGCAAAGCAACGGCCCGGCACGCTTGCAAACAACACCACTTTCTTACTGCAAAACGGCCATCTCGCCGCCAGCGCGGCGCACACCGCATGCGCATGCGCCGAGAGCTGCCCGCCCGCGGCGCCCGGGCGCTCCGCGGCGCCCTCATCAACCGGCACCGCGTCCAGCGTGTCCAGCGCGCCAAACCTGGCCAGCACGCTGCCGCGGTACCCGCCGGCCGTCCGCCTGCGCGGCGCGGCCCGCAGCCGCCCTGTCATCCTTCCTCGAGCAGCAACTGTTGGAAGTCTGCCCTGGCGTCCAGCTTCGCCCGCGGCCTCGGCCTCCGCCCTCTGATCTCGAAGCAGGTCATGGCCATCGGCGGCTCAGTATAGGCGCGCAGTAACCTGCGCACTCAACCAACATCACTCCGGCTCCGTCGGGCAGCGTTTCGTGACTGCAAGCCTCCGCAGCGCAATTAAAACATCGGTCCCGGGCGCTCGGCGGGGGCGCCGCGCGCGGGCTTGACGCGCGCGCGCAGGGCCGCCGCGGGCGCGCACCGCAGCGCCGGCACGAGCGGGTTGCCGACCAGGCACAGGCTGCGCAGCGCGGCGTCCAGCGTGGCCGGCAGCGCGGCCAGCTCGGCCAGGCGGTTGCGCGCCAGGTCCAGCGTGGCCAGGCTGCCGCAGGGCCGCAGGCCCTCCAGGCCGTCCGCGGACGCCAGGCAGTTGCCTGCAAAGGTTTGCTTGATGTGAGGATACAGCGACACGGCTCACTGCGTCCGGCCGCTGCCTGCAGGAGTGTGCTTGATGTGTAGACATGGCAGCACGGCACACTGCGTCAAGGCCCCTGGCAGGTCTGGCGCTCGCGGGGCTGCAAGGCCGCGCGCAGCAGCGGGGCAGCGGCGCCGCGGCACCTGCCAGGTTGAGCCAGCGCAGCGAGCCCGGCAGCGCGCCCAGGCGGCACACGCCGTTCTCCGCCAGGTCCTGCGCGCGCGCGCGCAGCCGTGAGCGCCCGCTCCCGAACGCGGCGCCCGCGGCCCGTCACGGGCTCCGCGCGAAGCCACGGGGTGGGGGACGCGCGCTGTCAAGGCCCCGCGCGCTGCCGCGCCCCCGCGGCGCCGCGGCGAATTCCCCTGGCGCCGCGCAGCCCGGCCAGAGCGGCCGCCGCGCGCGCGCCCGCCGCGCACCAGGGCGTCCAGCCGCGCGAGCGCGTGCAGGCCGTCGACCGCGGTGAGGCGGTTGTGCGAGAGGTCCAGGTGCCGCAGGCCGCCCAGCGGCTGCAGGCCCTTGAGCTGCGCGATCTGGTTCCCGCCCGCCAGCAGCGTGCGCACGCCGGTGAACGCCTGCGGGCGCCGCGCGCGCGTGGGCTCCAGGGCGCCCCTGCGGGGCGGCGGCGCTCGCAGGCTCCGAGCAATGTGCCCCAGGGGTGCGCCAGGGGCGCACATCGAGGTTTTGCAGGCGATCAATGCCCCTGTACTGCAGGTGCAGGACGGAGACACCCGACGGGCCCGCATTATACCTGCGGGCAGGAACGAGTCAGCTTCTGTGCGCCATGAACGCCGCAGCAGGCACAGAAACGGCACCGCATGCAAACAATGCAAGCGCGCACGTCTCCAGCGTTTCGCACAGCTCCCTCAGAGTCTCGGGGGTGAGCTCAAACGCCGACATCGGTCCGCCTGAGCGCCGCTCGCGCCCAGGAGTGCGACGATGCCGCTGTCACGCCCTCACTCAACCTCAGCTCGGGTCACGTCTGCCAGCCTGTCCGGCCAGAGTGCGCTCTTCAATGCTAAGGGCGTCCGAGCGAGGGCGGGCCATTTTCCTCCGCCTTTGAAACAAAAAAGGGATGCAACCTTCAGAACAGGGTTACAGGTAGGTAGAGGCTGGACTCGCAGCCAAGCCGCCTGACTTGCTGAGGAGAAAGGTGCGACTTAATCTGCTGCAGATGGCACCTGTGGCGAGCTTCTCGGGGCGCACAATGCTCCCAGTCACGCCGCAGCAGGTGAGGCGCTGGGTGCAGAGCTGCATTGCATCATGTTTTGCATGTACGAGCAGGCATGCGCTTGTGCCCTTGCGTGTCCTGCTTGAGGAGCACTGCCACATAAGCGGGGCATTGTGGCGCAGGCGCACGGCTTGAGGCATAACTTTGCCGGCTGCGCGCTGCCGCTGCCGAGCTACCGCACGCGCGTGAACAGGCGCCTGCAGGTATGCCTGCCTCCCAAGCGAGCTGGCTGCTTAGCCGCGCTGCGCGCGACGCATGGCTCCAGAAAGTTCTTGCCGTGCGCAGCAAGTGGCCTGAGGCGCGCGAGATGCCGCAGGTGGCGAACGTGGCAAAGGACATAATCTTTGACAACGTGTCCAGGAAGAAGATGCAGGACGGCATTAACAAGCTGGCCGACGCGGTGGGCGTCACGCTGGGCCCGCGAGGTCCGCCGCCCGCG
>JAABUY010005390.1_pt1 | contig 12897 bp, 15 predicted proteins | sample 5560271 | NCBI WGS metagenome assembly JAABUY01 (sample SAMN10711886, study PRJNA513374) | rock metagenome | isolation source: Antarctica rocks | place: Antarctica: Victoria Land, University Valley
TTATTTTCTCATTAAGTCATCTTTTTTTGAAGTCTGATCATGAATTGCTATTGTTATCAACATGATTACTCAATATTCACGTAAGTAAATAACGAGTGCAAACTTCAACAATTGATTCATGATCAACAATGAAGTTGCATTTAGTTCAACGTGATATTTTTTCTCATAAATATGATGTTATTGATTCTCAGTCTGCATCGTTGACATTATCATCATCAAAATCAATTCTAGTATGTCTGTTATTGATTGATTGAAAAGAATCAAGCTGTTCAATGTTGCATACATCAAGTTTTTGAAATATCGTGATGACTTTGCAAAGATACTTTCACTGAATGCTCTGACAGCATTCGATTCTGTCTTTTTTCAAATTAGTCATCTATTCTTTTGAATTCTTAAACGAGTTATTACTTCAAGAGTGACACGTCTGTCTTCGTTGAAGACTTCTTTCACAGAATCGCTGTCGCTTGAATCTGTTGCAATCTCATTGTCATTGTGAGTCTCTGTGTATTCAACTGCGCTGCGCTTTGACAATGATGATGTCTTGAAGTTGCTTGTGTGATGACATCTTTTCTGTAATGTCACTTAGTATCTTGATAAACTCATCATCATAAAGATTGATGTACTCTCATGTTGCATTTGAGATGAAAGTCATTTGATGTGATTCGACAATGTATGATTATCAAGAAAATTTATGCAACAAATGATTAAGAAGAAGAATAGAAGAGAATGTCAGATTGTGAATAATTTTTTCTCATGATAAGAGAGAAATTTATCTTATTTTGAGCATTAAGAATAGTTCATTTAATCTTGATAAAAGTTCATTGAATCTTTGTCAATGTTGAATGAATTATAAGTCTTGTCATTGATTCTTGAGATTTCTCAATTATGACATGATCTCACTATGTCATCTTATACTGAGAGTCTTGAGCATGAATATGTTCTTTACAAGCATTCTACATAATTTCTTCAGTGATCAGCTACTTGAATCAAGTATCACAAGAAGTCTGAAATCTACAATTGTTGTTTGCAGCAAATTGAATTGTAAAAAGAAAGTGAATAAACTTTTCTGCATGCATTTCTTTCAATGCTGTTTTTCATTCACGCTCGTTGCTGATATATATTCTTGCGAATTTAGCTCAATCGTATATCATCATATTTGTGACACAGTCGTAATTCAGCTCATTCTCAATCAGCTTTATAAATCTGTCATATTTCATGTCATTGATGCAAATTGAGTTCTTTACTGATTCATGTTTAAGAAGATCTTGTGATCTGCAACATGTATTATGATTGAGATCACGACTGATCTGTATTATGAGAATTTTGACTGATCTGACTGATACTGATTGAGATCTCTTGAGATCTTGTTCGTTGCAGACGACATAACTCAAGAGATGTGAGTGTGTTTTCAGTTGAAAAAATGATGAAGAATTGTACTTGAGATTGTTTCATCATGTCTCTCTGACTCTGAATTGTCTTTTTCCATTGTAATTTGATTGTTGTGTCATGAACATTAACATAGAATCACTTCTTGATCTTGTGACATCATTGAATATAATATGAAACTCATGATATATGACTTCAAATGTTGATCTGAGAGTCTCTTTCAACTTGTTTATATTTAACTTTCATTCTATAAGTTGTAGAGATCTCATCTGATTTTGTATTTACATCTTCAATTGCATGTATTTAAACTCATCAATGTTGAGTTCTTCTTTCACTTTGTTTATTGATTATTTGTAGTGTACATACTTTTTACATGACATCTTCAACAATGCATTCATTATATTAAACAGAAGACTTGATGTTTGTTGAATCTTTTCACATCTGTGACTAACAATTACGCTTATTACAAAAAACTTTAGCATCAGCAATTCATAACTTCAGAATTTGATTGATGTCACACTTGTTACATCTTGTTCATGTGATAACTAATGTCAGCTTTCAGTGATCTACTTATTACTTAAGTTCTTAACTAGATTTATGAAATACATATTGATTATCTAGAGTTTACTACTGAGTCACTCACATTTCTTTATAACACAATCGCTCGCGATCATTAAGTCAATTCAATTTTTCAGATTAATTCATTGATACAATTGACTTTGACTGATTGACATCATAATATCAAATTTGTAGCTGATGATACTCTTGCAATGAGCAAAGCTTTGTTTGCTATGTATATTTCATAAAAACATAGTTCTTGTGAGATTAGACTCTGATTTTAGTTCTCATCAGTTCGTAGCTGAGACTTCTGTTCATCAAGAGAAATTTGATTGAGCAAAGTCAAGAGATGATTATAGTTCTTAATTGATTAGTCATGTAGCATCGTTGACTTTGATGATTCTGTATATGCTCTGAGACATAAACATAATACATATACATTGTTTGATTTTTGTCTGCGATGAGATTGAATCAGTTTCAAATATCTTCAGCTTTTGCATTTGAAGTAGTATTCTGCTATTCTCGTTTCTTTATGCAAGAAATTCTTCTTGTAGATCAAATTGTATGAATTTCAGTCGCTGAAGTTGTTAATGTAAAAGAACTTGTTTTTGTTTGACTCGCTACGACTATCGTTTGCTGATACAACATGCATACTTTTCAGAATTGTATGCAAATAAAAAAATCAACTAACTTTGAGTGAACGAGAATTTTTGACGTTATCTTTAAATCAATTCTCTATCTCAATCATTTCATGCATAGCATGTTGAGTTTTCTCATTGCGAAGTTTGAGTAGTTCGACAAGAGCATCATTGTGTCGTAACTCATTATTCTTGTTGTCTTGATGCAACGAATCTATAATGAAAAGAATAAGTCGTAGCTGATCAGACAGTTGATCATTTAACAGAGTTGATGTTTCAGTCGCTTCTTTTGATCTCTTCTGAATCAGAACATAATCATGTCTTCAAACTTTCTTCTTTCTCTGTCAGTTCAATGAACAGTATACTCTATCACTGACAAGATTCTCTAAATCGTTGACATCTTTTTCATCTCGTTTTCAGCATTGAAGTGATTCATGAACGCTTACGTAGTATGATTCAACTCAGATCAAGTCTTTTTTCTTTTTATTCAACTTTCTATCTGATACAACTTTCTTGTCGATTATGTTGCAACACTTACGCACGAAGATTGTCAACGCATCAAGAAGCTTCTTCATGTTCAGAATTCTGACTAAGATTGATGCATGACATCATAACTTTGAATTGAATTCTGTCTCTTGTATTTGATTGCATTGTTCATGAATGAGTGCGTCTTGAATTTTACGAAGACTAAAGATATGACTGAATCATGTTATCATAGCAGTCAATGCATGCTTGTTAATCTTGCTTTGTCTTGTATCTCTGTAAAGAAGAATATCTTTTATTGCAAGAAGATTCAGATGCCAAGTATTGTGATGCAATAACTGTGTTTGAAACGTGTCTCGTTTGTTGATGCAATCGAAAAAAAATCTTTATTAAATACTTGTGTGCAATCTCACTGTGCTTTGTATTGAAATTATCAGCACTATTGTATCTTCAAATCTGACTTGCATAATGTGTCATCACATGTAGTTTTGAAATGTTGAAATGATCAACGTTTATATCTGAATACTCAGATTGCAAATGATGAAAAACATTCTTTAGATTGTTCAATCAAAAAAGCGCATGTTCAAGATATCAAAGAATTTCTTCATCATGCAAATAATACTGAGCAAGTATTATGAAGTCTATCACTGCTCAAGCGAAGTGAACTGCTGCAGATGCTTTCATGATCAGAAGTGATGCAATGACTGATATAAACTGACATACAATTGACTTTTGATTTGCATCAGTTTATTGCTTAATCGTACTGTACTTAACAAATCTCTACATGTTTTTAAATGATGAAATGACGCGAAATCTTTGATTCAACTGAGCTGTTTCTGATGCATCGTTTAAAGCTAATCTGATTTCTTTTCTTCTTTGACTTGTACAAACACTTTCGTTGATGATCTGACTGAATCATAACATCAGATACAAGATGATTTTCTTAAGTAGTTGATGTAACATATTTATCATCATTGTCTCATGAATATTGATAAACATATGTGATCATGCAAAGTTTTTCACTGAATGTATTCAAGCAAAATCATTCTCGATCATATTGTTCTTTCTTTGTTATCTTTGTTGATTTCTAGTGAATACATGTGTTCAAATTAATCATATCTTGTTTAAATTTTCACGCTCATGAAATGACACTTGACAGATAGAACATTGTTGATTCATCTTGATGTCTGTGATTAATACTTGTTTCTTGTAGTTCATCATGAACTCAATGATTATTGAATAACATTGTCTTATCTTATTGTCTGCACAAAGAACAGAAATGTCGTTTCTGATCATAACTTCAACGACTGTTACATGTGAAATCATGTATTAATGCATGATAATACATGTTTAACATACGCTTGAGTATGATTAATAACATCATGTGTCAAATCTTTGACTTGATATCGTTGTTGTCATTGTCAACTATGAGAAGAAATCTCAGAAGAATTAATCTTGATCGTTTTTGAGCATGTCTTGTGCGTCGATTTAGATTTTCTATCGTTAGATATATAAATCATGCAGATAAATCATCTTGATGCTCAGTCAAGACTGTCTTATTGATGAAAATTAACAGTGATATCACGATAGCATCATCAGAAAGCTTTTTCTGCGTTTTTCATCATCAATCAGCAATATGCATCTCGTTGTAGACTTGAAAGTTGTCGACATTATAATGTTGAACGAGTGCGTAGATCAGCTCATCTTGAAATGATGAATGATTCAACAAGAATCGAAGTGTCTCAATGATGTCACAATACAAAATGCAGTGCTGCTCTTCTTGAACTTCTTTGTAACTGAATTCGACTGTGAACATTCAAGAATGTCATTCATCGTTTTTAACATCATATGAAATTTGATGTAGAAATGTCAATCACTTGTTTGCATCATGAAAGCTGACATGTTGATGTAAAACTCGCAAGCGCAAGTCTTGAAAAAATTGATTAACACTGTCTTTGATAATCTTTATTTGATGAAGTCAGTGAGTGAACGCGTAATTTGCTTTGCATTGAAATGAATAATATTGATTGTTGTTTGTGTTCTTGATCGCTTGAGAATTCAAGCTCAACGACTCTGATACTTTCTTTGACACGTTGACTGTTGTTTCAACATCACGATCAATTGTCTTGATGAAGATTTCAACTTGCAGCGCTGATGATGTGAAAAGAAGTTCAGTCTGAAGTTGTATCGTTTCAATTCTTGATGATATATGTTTTATATTCTGATTCAAATCAGCGTTATTCATCTCAATGTTCATGTGCTCTTCTGTGAAATCATTTATTAGCATATATTCTTGATTCTCGTCTTCAATGTTCGTCTGAACGCTCTCATCATGAAAATCATTCGAGTTTGAATCTCATTTTGCAGTCTCATGATCGCGTCAGATGAGTTGCATTGAATTGCATAATGATGATTCTGATGATGATGATAACTTTCATTAAAAAATCTTTCGCGATCAATCATGCAAGCGAACATGACAGTAATGAAGATGATGTTCAAGCTCGCTGATGTTGTTTATCTTCATCTCATATGAAGAGCATACGCGCTGCATTATCTGTAAGTTTTTGATTAGTGTTTTTATATAACTTGTACAAAGCAATGATGAATTGTAATGATTCTTTATGCTCGACTGTTTATCTGTGCATGAAATGTCAGTAATGAAATGAATCGAAAAATGTCAATCGCAAAGTCAATGAATCACGTTTGTTCAGAAGTTATTGACTTCAATTTGAGCTCAATAGTTAAGATACGTAAATCATATAAACTATATTTAGCTAAATTGTAAAGAAAACGAAATCAATCACTTGAATAAATATCATCATTATTTTCATGATCTAGTTATTGTCACTCACGATGCGATCATTTAAATCTTTTATGAAATGAGAGTAATGATTGCTAAAGTGCTATATATCTCAAGTTGAAGCAATCTTCAGAATTTACAAACTTTATCTTGTTGTCATCATTTATCTCGCTCTTGTCATGACTTGATGAGCAACTTGAAAGATATATGACTATGCATTTATCTTCTTCATCTTTATTTAAAACTCTTTGATAGCATGTCAATTACGCTTAAACTCATCGTCACTTCTTCTGAGCTTATCATAAGTGCAAGACTGCTTAGATTTTATAGTCATTGCTATCTGATGTACAATGAAGATTGAGAGAATTCAAGTATTAAAGAGTAAAGACTCAAACTTAGATGAAGAAATTAGCTGATCAACAAACATAGAAATGAACTCATCAGTCAAATAAATAACAGTAACGAGCGAAAATGATTGTTGATGATGAAATGACATTGAAAATGATGTAGTTTTGTTTCAAAGAGTTTCTTGTCTGATGATTCTTCATGTGATGTTGACTGCTTGTTTGAGTGACGACAAGAATTTTGATGCATCTGATGATACATCTTGATTGAACTCATCTATTGCTACTGTCAATAGTTAGATCATGAGTTGAATTACAATGTGTATATTAATAAATCAGATGTTGCTGCATACATCAACTTCGATGAGAGCATACTTGATGATGTCACACTATAGACAATGTCTGCAATGAACTGACTGCTTGATGAAGACTTCAATTTCATCAATAAATCTTCATTTCTTGAGAATGAATGAAGTCATTCAATGACTAGACTGAATGAAGAGTTGTTGCAGTCAATCTTTTCGTCATCTCTTGCGATTGCTGTTGCTTAATATCATATCATCTTCGATTCTATTGCTTCATGAGAATGATTTATATTTTAATGATAACAGATGCAAATGAAGTTTTTACACTGCTCATAATAACATCATCAACAAGTAAGAAAATCAAGTATGTATAACTCATCTCTTTGCAAATGCTTCTTACGTTTGTTCTTTAAATGCTTTGCACAAGTGATGTCGCTGATCTGAATGAAAGCAATCAGTTAGCTGATACACAGAAGAAGTAATTCAAAATGATAATTAAGATTTCATTTCTTGACACTTGTATCTTTCTGTCTTTTCTTGATACTTTGAACTCGAAAGAAGTTTCATCATTTGTGATGTAATCGCTGAGATCTTTGCGAGTTCATGAACTGATCAATTTGATGATGAACTCTCTTTTGTCGCTATTCTGCAAATGAAACAGTATATTCTTCAGATCTCTTCAATCATTACGTTTCTTCAACGTCTTTGTCATCTCAATTGATTAATCAAAGCAACAAACAATAGTCTGATTGCAAAGCGAAAAATGCATGTAGTTTCAGTTGATACATCAGTTGAAGATCAAACGAGATTGATCACTACGTCAAAGTTCAAAGTCAAACTCACTTGCATGATTGAATACTTTTGTATCTGAGTCGTGTGAAATCTCTCTATCATCAAGTACGATTGTTTAGTTCACAACGTAAGACAGATCATATACATCTGAATCATCATCATGAAAGTCTATAGACTTCTCGATCATGTTCTCATTTATCTCTTCATTATATATTTCAGAATCAATTCTGTTCTTTCAACTGTTATCGTTGACACTTAAGATCTGCTCAAATCGATGCTGTGTATTATGTTTGAGTCGTGAGTTCAGATCAGTAAATCAAACAGTATCTTTAAGAAGATACTTGATGTTTTTCAAATTAAACTGTTTATTTCACGACTTTATTTTATTTATTTGCTTCAAAACATTCAATATTCTTTCTACGACTGCTTTTTTAACAGATTCAGAAGATGAATGAAGTTCAAAAGTAGTATTTCTTCATCTTTTAACATGTCGAGTAGTGAGAGCTTGTCTAGCACTAGTCGTGATGTTTCATATGCGTTCAGTCAACACTATCTTTATGATAGTGTTATTCGATGTTTATTAAGTCACAAGTAATGCAAAGAGCGATTGAGAAGAAAGTGAAATTATGCAATACGTTTGAAAAATTGAAGTGTGTAAGATTCAATGAACTTGAATAATGATTCTTTGAATCTGCTTTAATTTAAGAATGTCGTTCTTTAACATTTTGACTTGAAGAAAATTTCTTGAATTTCTCTGCTGTTGAATCGACAACGACATCACATTTCAGTGACTTTATGACAATCATCATCTCATCTTTCAATCATGTGAACTATAATTTGCATCATCAAACGCTTGAATGTAATCTTCACAACAAGATGTTAAAGCTGTGCTACTCATAAGAGACTTTAAACAGAGTGCTTATCTTCGCGACTGTATTCAGAAAGCAATTGATAATAATGTGAAAGTTATGCAATCATCAAATGAGTAGATGCAACACGTCTTGATTGAACTACATGACTGATCTGCTCACTGACAATAAATGAATCACTGTGATTCGTGATGCTCTTATGAAAGCACTTGCTATCACATTCTCATGAATTGCAACAGTGAAAGTCATAGACAGATTCGCTTGAAAGCATTATGACTTGCAATGCAATACTGATTTTGTTAACAGACGTCATGATGTTAAAAGACAATCAATTATGCTTTCTAAGCAAAGAAAATCTCGATTCAATATAAATGACTAACTATCTTGACAGATTCTGATCGAATTATGAAGATACATATCATATTTTCACTATGAATTGATTTATTCATCTCGAAGAACGTTTTCAGTATAGTCATGAAAGTTGACAAATGATCATCACAGAAAGACTCAACATGAAAAATATGCAGATCAATGAAGATGTGACTGAGATGTTTATGATGCAGCTTGTTTACTCATGTCTCAAAGCGAAACATGATAAGCGATAAAAATGCAAACAATATTCACTGTATCATTTCTTCTATATCATTAACTTGAATATAGTGAAGAATACAGTGTAGATAAGCATGATTCAATAAAAGATGAATAACAGCTTTGTTATTTTATGAATGAAAAATAATCATTGTATCAAAATTGAGATCAACACTTCTATCATTTTAATTATATTTAATAGAAGAATACAATTCATCAACGAGATTTTGCTCACTTTATTCAAGTGTGTGCTTTTTTAAGAAACTCAACTTTCAAGACATCATAATAGTTAAATCAGAATCATTCTCATCTTAAAGACTTTCTATCTTTCATCATAATCAGATAACAATCTCAATTTGAGTTGCAATTATCAAGATCAATCTTTCAACTTCAACTCACATCAGTCTAGAATTTTACATTCTGCAACTTTATCTCACTTTCTATCTTTCATCACAATCAGATAACAATTTCAATTCAAGCTGCAACTGTCAAGATCAATCATTCAATTTAGATTTACATCAGTATAGAATTCAACATTTTGCAATCTCATTTCATTTTATCATCGTACATTCTACAATTTCACTGCTTCTTATTGCTTCTTCACATTTAACAGCTTAACATCATCTCACATCATTACTTTACATCTTTCAACAAACATCTTATCATGATGTTTAAAGAGAAGTTCAAAGCAACATCAATAGATAAAGATGCAGCGACTGATATCATGTATCACACATCTCAAGCGATGAAGCTTGAGAATGACAATTTCACTATTCTCATCTTGAATGATGAGAAGATGATGCAGAAAGCAGATTTAGCTGAGCATCAAAGCATCAGATCTGTTATCTTTTGAGCTAAGATTTTTTTTGAAATCGATAAAGTAGTCAAATTAGCAATTGATGCATTCAATTCTTTGAATGAAAGTCTTTACATTACTTGCAAGATTGTGATGAAGATCTTGATGAACTGAACATTCAGCATTCGCTTCAACATTAAATTACATCAAGTCACATCATCATTATTTGAAAGCTGTCTTTCTGTTCACAACATCTTACATAACTGAGTCTTTCGCTTACATTCAAATTCTGACATTCGCGAAATTATCATTACGAACTATTCAAACATGTCTCTGTTGCACACTTCTTATTTCAAATTCATGTTTTTCACACACAACATCAATGATTCAAAGATCAAGAATTTGCATCGAGATGAATGAATGATTCTTCTTAAATTTATCTTCAGATCAATCTCAACTCATACTCAGTCAATTCTGCTTGAGAATCATGAAGATTTATCAGTTCTTCAGAATATAGAGAACACACTTAAAAAAGTCTTCGATTTGTTAGAAGATTGCACAGTCAAGCTGAAGATCTTCATTTCAATGATTGAACAAGATATATTTCTGAATCAGTATTGAAAATTCAACAGTAGCATCAGAATAAAGCGAGACTTTTCAGCATTCAACATGTGATTCAGTCAGTCTAAAAATCACAAGCATATCATTCAAGTAAAATAAGTGACTTCAAAGAAGAATCATTTGACTATTTATCTGTCATATCGACGCACTTATTGCAATGACAAGAAGTGCTGACTTATCAAAGATTTCTCTAAACTACAGTCAATGAAGACACAGCGAGCACTGATTGCGAAGACTCAGACATTGCTCTGCGAGTTACGTGCACTCATCACATTTGCAAGAACAGACAAGAAGTATGTTGATTTGCTGCATCTTTTCAATCGTTTCGACTATCAATTTGACTCGAAGAATCACTTTGAAATGCAGATCAATGATGACAAGTGAACTGCTATCATTCTTGTCAAATCGTTTATTTTCTTCAACATGACAGATGTGAGCGTAGCTCTTCATCACTTTCTCATCAAGACAGATTGAAGCTCGATTGAGTTGAAGTCAACGTTTGATCTTCGCGAGCGTAAGCGACAGAATGATGATAAACAAGTACTTCAGTATTGTCTTTTCGATGCATCAAACATGATCTCAATTCGTTCAATCATGTTTGACAAGCTCAACAGAATCAAAATAGTGACAATCAGAATTCTTAATTCTGCTCATATTGACGAGAAATATTATGAATACAACGATCACTTTCGCGATATTATACTGAGTCAGAATCTTCATATTAAATTCACATTAGTTCTTTTTAAAGACTTAAATCTCTTGACTACTCTTGCTGAGTGAGATATCGAGCTGAATAAGTCTCAAATGTTAATCATGCAATATCTTTAAAATCTTTCTAATGATTTTGATCTTATCAAGAAATTCTTTGAGATCGAGAAAACACTGATGAATGTCATTATTACAATGCTACTCTTAAAGCTGAACAAGAAAGTCAAAGTGCTGAGTTCATTCAACAACACAGCTGATACATTCATTCTCAAACTGAATGAACAGCTTCAATGATTAAAAAACAAAGACATCATTCTGATGAATAAAAAGATCGTTCGTTTTCACTCGCAGTTCATTGAACGTCAGATAGTCGCTCAAGACAGTTACGCGTCTCACTCAGTAAACAGTGATTTCACTCAATGATGATGAAATGTTTTTCACGAGTTATCTGATGTCTTTTATGATCAGCTGACACATCAAATTATCAATCAAAGCAAGAAGACTTTACATGACATTAGAGATTGTCAATACAAATTGCATCAGATCAGTCTTGACACTCTGCTTTTAAAAGTCACGAGTTTGAGTGATCATTCAATGAATAAGACGTAATCTCAGAGTCAACAGAATGAACAGAGTGACAAGCAGCACAAGACACAAGATTCTTCAATTGTATAAATCAATAATGAAGAAGTCAATATGACTCACGAAGATTTCAAGAGCGACGAGAATTCATTCAATATGAATTATGAAGATCTTAATCTTCATGTCACATGTTAACTCTTGAAGCGAGATCACGAATTCAAACGTTGTATGCTTCAGAGAATTATCAATGTCAAGCTCAATAGAATAAACAATGAGATTGAGCGTGACGCTGTTATTAAGACTTTCTGCTCGTACTTTCAAAGAATCGAGATGAGAAAAACTCTTGACATGAAAGATCAAGAATTCTTTCAGCGCATCGAGATTGAACTAAGTGTGAATATTCTTGAGTATGACGTGAGCGCTGTTGTCTGCACGCTGATCAACTTTGACACTACTATGCTAAAAAAATTCAAAGAAGATCATACTGTCATTTAGAAAGTCGTGAGAGTTGAGAACGCAAAGATCTTTATTGTTATGACTCACAGCAACGATTTGATGCATATGTTCAATGATGATGAGCAACTTCAATCAACGAAAAAAGACATCAAGAACAATTGCTTCGCGCACTACATAAATAGAAGTTTATTTGAACATCTGATTATGCTTGAATATTCTCATATGCTTCTCACTGAACAGTATCGCGCAATTTTCATCATAGATGACATCATATTCACTGTCTGATACAAAGCTCAGATGCAGTTCTCAGTTGACTCTTCACTTCAACTCAATATGACTATCACAATCATTGTATTGAAGAGCTTTTGCAAAATAGAATGATTATTGATATTTCTCAACATTAATGAAATTGACATAAGAGTCAATGCATCTCAGTTCAAGCAGAATGAGATTGAAGTCATTGTAGCAATCGAGCTAGTCAAGATCTACGCTGAAGTCGAAATATTTGTCAAGAACATCGTCATTCTCACAGAATATACTGCACAAGTTCAGTTACTGAAGAGAAGCTTAGTTTCAGACTCAAAAGTTCGAAATGTTGAAGCGTACATGATTGATTCTTTTCAAGATGAAGAAGCTTCTGTCATCATTTTATGTATGATGAGAATTGTTACGAGCGTATCAAGGCTGAACAAGACTGAAGCTCTAATCAATTCGCATCAGGTTTGACTCAGATATGACTCAAATATGACTCAGATATGACTCAGATATGACTCAACACTCTTTTTCTTCCTCAACACTCTTTTCTTTCATCAACATCTTGTTCATCTACATCACATTCTTCTCGTGTCACAAACACATTTCTTTCAGACCTAGCGCAGTCTCTGAACATTACATAAATAAAAGCTTTTGTATCAATCTTCTTCTATATTCTTAATATTCAGTTATAGCTATCTCTAAAGATCAAGCACTAT
>JAABUY010005391.1_pt1 | contig 12895 bp, 14 predicted proteins | sample 5560271 | NCBI WGS metagenome assembly JAABUY01 (sample SAMN10711886, study PRJNA513374) | rock metagenome | isolation source: Antarctica rocks | place: Antarctica: Victoria Land, University Valley
AATGTGGCGCTCTGGTACACTGGCATGACAACCGCGCCGCCTGGGTGCTCCCGCGGCTCTCCTGGGACGTGGCACACCGCTCTCATGCATGCATGGGCACGCACATGGGCGCCTGACGGCCACCCTTCCCGGGGCAGGCACTGCCGCGTCACTGACAGGCAGGACACCTCCGTCACACACTCTTAATGATATGCAGACCTGGACCGCACGCACCAGCATGGATTAGCTGCGTTTCCAGCCTCATTGTGCCAGGTATACACGCACTAGGAGAGCGCAAGGATAACACGCTTACACAGACGCCGCAATTGCTTCAGTAAGCTTACTGCTGAAGTAGCTTCACGAGGTAGCGGGCCTTCACGTAACCGCGGCAGGGCTGGCAAGCCCTGCCAATCAGGTCAGCTTGCAAGCCACATTTTGACAGCCGTTTGCTGTATGATTCCGGTAATGAACTCCATGCTTTTCACTGCTGGTTGATGCCTGGCTTGGCATGAGCGCCAATGTCGTAGCAGGCGCACGCCTTTGGACACAGCTTTTAGCTGGCGGGCCTGGATGTCAGTGCTGGGATGCAGGGAGAGCTCACAGCGGTGAGAGTGAGATTTGCGCACGGAGCACACAGCGTTGCAGACCTGCAGCTGCTTATACCGCAGTCCTGCACGGTCGCGCACCTCAAAGCGCAGGTACGTCCAGCGCCAGCAAGACTGGCACGCATGCTGTGCGTCCGCTTGCCTTGGCGTGCGCGGATGCCATGCCCTGTGTTTCGTGCTTGCACATTTTGGTGCACAGGTGTGCTGAGTGGCTGCTGTGCCATCTTTTTCACCAAAGGCACCGCCGTGGCCTGGTCCTGCACTGGTGCACTGCGTACCCACCAGCCACTCCCAGTGAGCGGAGGCGGTACGCGTACTGCAGGATGGATCACTGCGGCGCTGTCCTGAGACCTGTACCTCAGCGCGCTGAGCAGCCGTGCGTGCGCGTGCAGATACGCCTGGCGCGGCCCGGCGTGGTCGATGCGGTGCTGCGGCTCACCTGCGGCGGCCGGGAGCTGTGCGACGGCGGCAGCGCGGCGTGCATCTCCGGTACAGCCGGACGGATGCCCTGTGCAGGGGTCCACACAGAGCATGCTGTGTTGGCCAGCTGGCTCACTCACAGCCGGAATAGGTGGCCCTGGGCCAGCGCTGCCTGACGCAGCGCCTCTCAACGGCGGCCACTCCAGGCCAGCCTCCCGCTGCATAGCTGCCACAGCTGCGCGCAGAGGCCTGCCCCGACCAGCCGGCCGCGCTTGCTTGTCGCCGCCTTGGGCCTGGAGCTGAGACGGGCCCGCACGGCGGAGCGCAGCGCTTGATAGTGCGCGCCCCCTGGGCATGCACCGGCCGGCAGCAGCCGCCACTTGAGCCAAACAGACGTTCACAGTGAAACAGCGAGACCGCCTTTCACGCTAGCACGGCAAGGCCTGAGGCGACAGCCTGCGTTGCCAGGCACAGGGTGGCGCGCAGGCGGCGCACCAGCGCGCAGAAGACGAGCAGCGCGAAGAAGGCGCCGGCCGCGCGCGCGCCGCCGGCGGCGACCGCGGGCGCATAGCTAGATATGACCGCATACGCTGTGAGCGCGATGAAGCCCAGCACCACCAGCACCATCACCTGGGCGCCAGCAGTACAGCGATTCAAAGCAGGCCCCCAGGAAAGCGCCCTGGAAAGCCAGGGAGAAGCACGCTGCGGCCTGGCGAGTGCACGTGGGGCGGCGGGCGCACCTTGCCTATGTGCCGCAGGAAGCGGCAGAACTGAAACACGTTGACGTCCGCCATGCTCGCCCAGCGCCGCAGCCGCGCCTCGCAGCCGCACGGCGCCCGTGGCAGCGCCCTGCGCAGGCGCGACAGCCAGCGCAGCGCCGCCGCCAGCGCAGCGCAGGCCGGCTGGCGGCGCTACATGCGTGCGGGCGCGCCGCCGCTCCGCACGCTGGTCAATCGGCTCTGCCAGACCACTGCAGGCCTTCTGCCACCGTCGCAAGCTCTCACCGCTGGCGCAGACTGAGCAGCAACTGCGCACGTGTTACGGTCTATACTTCCACACTGGGCTGGGGACTGTAGTGTGTGCAGCCTGGCAGGAGTGTGTGGAGAAGTGGACAGACTCTCCCGGGCTTTAAGGAAGGCGAGGCGGTTTACACCAGAGCTGAAACCTTGCAATACAAGCAAGGTTTCAGCCGGGCAGCGGTGTTGGTCCTTGCTTGCTTGAGAAACAGACCGAGAAAGAGAGGTGGCACAAAGCGGAACGCCAGAGTGTGACGAGCGCCAGCGTGTGACGAGTCGGCAAGGGCACGGTGCTGATGGCGGCAGCGCAGTCGCTCACTCCGCCTGTGGCCTGGCAATCGGCCCCCTGCAGCACAGCGGCAGCAGAACCGTCCACCAGTGCGCAGGGCTGCGCACCGGGCCGGTCTCTGCAGCAGGGAGCCGCGCCTGCAGCGCAGCCGCAGCAGCAGGAGCAGCAGTGGTTGCAGGCACCCCCGCCCGCGTCACAGCCCGCGCCACAGTTTGGTGCGCCGTGCTACTTGTTTGAACAGCGATGATGCAGTGTTTTATGAAAAATTTACATGCTTGCTTGTCGGCAGCTTGCTTGGACCTGCTATTGAATATGACAGGGCGCCTCCCGCGCGACTGGTCTGTGCTCTGAAGCCTACACTGCCTGCTGCTGGGCAGGCGTAGAGTTCTGGAAGCAGCAACGTAGGGATTGGCTGCGGCGCGGCAGCGCGCCGCGGGCACCAAACCGCCGGCCGTGCATAGAGTGCGGCCCGCCCCCTGCCCTGTCTAGTCTGTTATATTGCAAACAACGCGTCGTGTTGAGGTGGCTGTTGTGCGCTGTTGGCTCTGCCTGCTGAGTGCCTTGTATGACAGGCCCATCAGCGCAGCTATTGAGCCTAAGACCGGTGCGGCAGCATCGACGCCACGTACGAGGAGTTGCTGTCCACCAACAGGCGCTTCGACGCGCCAATACCATTGCTGGTGCGGCACGCTTGAAGCCGCCAGTTCAGAACCAGGCTCTCAAGGCGTGCAAGCGTCTTGCGCGTGAGTGCAGCACAACCAAACGCACGGCTCTGCAGTCCCAAGCCTGTCACAGAGCAGACACGCTCGCAGCGAGCAGCTGCCTGACATGCTGGCGTGGAATCTAGTGTGTGACGCGCTCACCTGTCATCTTTTTCCCGCTTGACTGCCGAGGCAGCCCGTGCCCCGCTCTGCCATATCAGCAACAGCCGCCGGCGCTCACCGCTGGCTGGTGGGTTGCAGGAGATGGTGGATTTTCTGGGTGACTGTTGGGCGCAGAACGGCCTGTATGACTAGGGGCCGTGCATGCTCTGTAGATGTCCGCTTGTCATGTCACCCTGTGAACAGTATTGTTAGCATAGGCTAGGCTAGGCCAAGCAGGGACCAGCATGCAAGCCGTGACTGTGTATGATGTAAAGTACGTGCATGCATTGGACGCAACAGGCCGCGCACGTGCTCTCCTGGCGTGTCAGCCCCGAGTGGGTGGCAGGACTTGCAGCCCATTTCAGAGTGCGACAGTGAGCGCTTCCACGTGCGTCCCGGCAAGAGCATCCTGCTGTGCTCTTATGTAGCACCCGAGAGTGCACCAAACTGTGCCTGAACCTGAGAACTTGCAGTGAATGACCATTCTGGGCCAAGTTTCCGAACGTTGAAACATGCATTTTGCAAGAGCAGAGTTGCTGTTGCGCTAGAAGCATGCACTGTCCCCGTGCACAGTATCTAAAGGCGCCAGCAATGGCCTGGTCACGCCTCAAGGGGGTATCACGCGCAGAAGGGACGTCCAGGTTCAGGCACGGCCGCGCCCAGCAACAGCGACCTCACATGCTGCCGGTGCACTCGGCGCCGCCGCGCCCCGCCGCACCCGCCTCTCACACCCGCTGCGGCCCGAGGCCAGCCGCCGGTCAGCAGGGCCCTCAGCGCGGCGCGCATGCCCGGAGCACGCGCGGCGCGCGGCGCGCGCGCGCACGCGCGGCGCGTCAGCTGGCTTCGAAGTAGCCGCAGCGCGCCACGCTTGCGCCCAGCATGAATGAGCCCACCTGCCAGTCCCGCGCGGCGAGCGCGGCCAGGAAGGCGGCCGTCTGCGCGCGCGCGCAGCCACCCCCGCCCCTCAGAGCGCCGCAGCCGGCCTGGCGCGCCAGGCGCGCCGCCCGGGTGTGGGGGCGGCGCATGCTGCCTCCCCGGTCTTGCCCTGCACTCCCTCCTTGGGCTGTGCGCATGTTCGTCGGCCGGGTCGCTGCCGCGACATCGGCGCGAGAGCTGGTGCGTGCGGTGGCCAGCGACGCCGCGCGGCGGCTGCACACACACTGATGGTGTGCCGCAAACCAAAAAAAAACCAGCAGCTACACCCGAGCAAGCGGGCAGCGTCATGCGGACCTGCGCGCGCGCAACAGGGTCGCGCCCGCCCTGCTCCCTGGACCTCCCCTGAACCCCTGGCCAGGCCGCACCTGCGCGCGCGCGGCAGCGTTGCTCGCCTCCAGCGCCGCTTCGACCTCACCGGGCTGCAGGCGCCGCCGCAGCGCGCCCCAGGACTCGCGCGCTGCCTGCCGCGCGTCGCCCGCGCCGGCGCCCCCGCGCTGCGCGTCCTGGCCCGCCGCAGGCCCCGCTTCCGCCGCAGGGTCCGCGCTGCGCTTGGCGCCAGCGCAGTCCCCAGGCCGCTGGGACAGGGGCTGCCGCCGGCCGCGCCGCTGGGCCTCGGCGGGCGCGCCCGGTGCGGCCGCCACGTGCCCGTGGGCGACGCCGCCGGCTGACTGCCCCGCGAGCATCCTGCGCAGGATGCCTGCCTGCGCCGCGCAGCAGGGAAGAATGTGGGACTAGGATCGAGGACCAGTCAACATGAGCAAGCAGCTGTGGAGAGATGGAAAGAGTGTGCTCTAGTCGCTGCGAGCATGCCCATGCACACCGGCGCTGCAAGCCACACTTTCAAAAACTGCCATGCGCTGCCGTGCGTATCAGCACTACGCGTACTGTGCAGGGCGCCCTCCGCCATGCAACAGCACGCCCACCGCACGTCTACAAGCCCGCATCGCACTGCAAACAAGACGACAGGCAGCGCTCGCGCACTGCGGCCTTCATGTAAAGCTTGCCTGCCTGGCGCCGGGTGGAGGCAAGGCAGCAGAGCCTGTCAGCTCTCCGACCCTACCCTACCCTACCCGCGCGCCTGCAGGACGCCGGTGAGCACGTCCTCGCAGCGCGCGTCCTCGCGCAGCGCCAGCGCCAGCCCCGCGCCGCCGCCGCCGCCAATGGGCAGGCGCCGCAGCAGCGCGCTGCGCCAGCCGGGCAGCTGCGCAGTGTACGCCAGCAGGAACCGCTGGCCCCTGCAAGCCATGCCACAGGGGCGCGAGTCGGCGGCGCCCTGGCTGTGGGGTGTCCATCCAGTTGTCAGTGCATACGATGTTTGGTGCCTGCCTGAACAACAGATCCTGCTCGCCTGTATGAATAACAATGTCACCGGATAGCTGGATATCCCTCATGACAGGCGCGGGCTCCCCAGAGGTGGCTCACAGCACGCACTGGACCGCGGCGGCCCAGGCCGCGCCTGTGCCGCTGCAGGAGGCGCATGAGTTGCTGCGGGTCGGCCGCCGCGGCCTCCAGCGGCGCGATGCGCAGCGGCAGCGCGCCGCCGCCCACGTTGCTCGGCAGCAGCAGCGGCTCCTCGCGGCTGACCTGAACGCGCCGAGGAGCTGGAGGGCTCGGGCAGAATAGGGTAGGGTAGGGTGAAGACAGAGACGCAATGGCGCTCACCGGGAGGCCCGGGCAGGACGCGTGTCAGGCAACGACAGTAATGTGTCAACCGTCCCCATGACAGCGCCATGCCATCGCGCCGCCCCCGGGCTTCATAGTCCATGCAAACCTTCGGCCCGGTGCGCGGGCGGTCGAGCGCGGGGCGCGGGCCTGCCGCGCGGAGGGCACAGCGCCGTCGCGCAGCCAGGCCTCGGCGGCGATCTCGGCGCGCTCGCGGTTCAGGCTGCGCAGGTGGATGGACTTGAGCTCGTGCCAGATGCACCACAGGTCGCCGGCCGCCAGCGGCGCCAGCGCGGCCAGCGGCAGCGCGCGCTGCGCGGCCGGGCGCGCGCGCACGGCCGACATCAGCGTCACGCACAGCAGCAGGCCGATCGTGTCCATGACCATCTGCTGCGCCTGCGCGCGCGCGCGGGACCCGCACGGTCAGCGCCCCTGCGCTCAGGCGCAGGCGCAGGGCGCGGGCAGGTGCGGCAGCATGCGCTCCCGCACAGCCACCAGCGCACGGCGCACATGCTTCACAGGCGTCTTTGGTACACCAATGTGTAGCCGTGCGATATCATGCACTCCTGCGGAGTGCACGCCACCTATGAGGTCCACAGCTCCTGCCGATGCAACACACATACCGGGGTTGTGCCCAAGACCCGACCCAGGGCCGGAGGACGCCGTCCCGAGGACGCCCCCCGCGCTGCGGCTGAGACACATCTGTGCTGCCAGGCGCGCAGGCGGCCGGCACACGTCAGCGCCACCATCAACAGGCCCCCATGCCGCTCCGGGGGCCCCCAACTGCATACCGGCGCCCCGGGATGGCAGGCGGCGCCCCGCCCGTGCCGGTGCCCGGCGCCCCCGCCCCTGCGCCCCAATCCGCCAGGGGCCGCGCGCCTGCGCCATGGTCTGGCGACTTGACCCCGGCGTCCCCGCCCCGCCAGGAGCCGCGTGCCTGCGCCATGGTCCGGCAACCCCCGCCCCGGCGCCCCGCTCGCGCGCGGGCGCCGCGCCTGCGCCTTGGCCGTGATGTCGGCCAGGTTCTCGCCGCGCGCGAAGCTGCGCCCGAACGACGGCTGCGTGCTGATGTACGTGGTCAGCCCGACCGACTTGCCCACGTTGGCCGCGGAGGCCAGGAGCAGGAAGCGGCGCGGCGCGAGCGGCGTCAGGTACTCCAGCGCCGTCGCGCCCGTGAACAGCAGCGACGTGGCGAAGCGGAAGCGCTGCGCCGCGCCCGCGCGTCGCCGCCGCTCAGCGCCGAGCCGCTTTCGTCGGTGTGGTCTCGGGCAGAACTTGACATTCAGTGCAGTGAGCCGCATCATGCAATGTTTCAAAGACGAGCCGGCGCAGCGAGGCTGACCGCAGGGGCAGCACTGCATGCCTGCAATCGCTTACCCAGACACAAGCAGCCTGCGCTTTGGCGCGGAGCTTGAGAAAACACAGCAGCGCAGCGCGGCGCGGCACGCGGCGCGGGGCGGCGGCGCGCGCCGGCGCCGGCGCGCCTTCAGGTCGGAGTCGAAGGAGTTGCCGAAGCGCGCGGCGACCGACAGGCGCCCCAGGCGGCCCAGGCCGTCCTTGAGGATCCAGTTGATGGCCGCGGCGGCCGGCAGCGCGCGCTGCGCGCCCACGCCCACCGCCGCCAGCAGCGACTGCGCGCGCAGGCAACCGCCCCGGCGTCGCGAGCGCGCCAGGTGTATGCTACAAAGGGGGCAGCCGGTGCGCAGTTTCCAATGATCTGATTCCGCTTCCCCTTCCCCTCCCCTCCGCCGGACGACGCGCGCGGGGCGGCGCACACAGGAGGCGCACGAGTGTCACGCGCAGCACCACCAAGCGCATGCCTGTGCGCGGTGCTGGACGAGGGTCCGGTGCCCATCCTGACAGCCTGAGTGCGCGTCAGGTGCATGCTGCGGCGGCGCCGCTCGCGCCGCCCGGCGCTGTCCGGCGTATGCGCGAGTGCTGCCGCTCATGCTGTAGAGCCCTGCACAGGGCACCGGACAGCGTGCAGGACAGGGCACAGGCGAGCCAGCCGGCGCGCCTGCGTGGCAAAGTTCTGCAGCATGGAGGAGAACAGGCGGTGCATGGCGCGCCAGCGCGCGTAGCCCCAGTAGTCCTCGGTCACCTCGCTGCGCGCCGGCAGGAACGCGGCCACCGCCGCCGCCTGGCGCCGGCCCGGCCCCGGTCAGCGGCCTACACCATGGGTCCCCCAGTGCCCTGCTTGCTCAGGCATCCCGCTGCACAGGTGTGGGAGCCTGTCACGCAAGGCTCCTGCAGGACAGGCAGGCTCGCAGCCCACAGCTCGCGTCGTGCCTGGCTCGGGAGCGAGCCGCTGCCAGCAGCGGCCCGACCCCGCCAGGCTCGATGCGCAGCAGCACTGCAGCACAGGAGCAGGCGGGCGCTGCTGGCCAGGCCTGTGGCACCTCATGACTGAGGCAATTCTAGAGTCCATGCCTGGCAAGCAGGCCGACCGCAGGCACATCAACCACATGGAGCTCTGCCTGGCCAGGCCACTGCATGGCCGCGGCCAATCCCGAGCGCTCAGGGCCGCGGCGCGGCGGCGCGCGGCGCGCGGCGGGGCGCTGCGGGCGCGCCGCACCCGCGCGCTGTCCAGCCGCGCTCGCAGCCGCCCGCTGCGCGTCGCCCGGCCGGCGCGCTCGCCGGGGTCCAGCGCACGGATCGCGCGCCCGTCCCACACGTAGCGGCTGTGGCGGCCACCTGCGCCGGCCCCGCGCGTGGCCAGGCATCACGCGCGTGGACGTGCTGTCACATGCGGACACACCGCAGCCCGTTCGGCACCCCTGTGAGTGCGCGCGGGCCATTTACTTGTCCTCACGAGTTGGCGCAAGGACAAGGCCGCCCGGGGCAGGCGGACAGAGGCGTGCGCGCAGCGTGGGCCACGGCAGGAGCCGCGCATGCGCACGAGCATGCCCATCCAGCCGCGCTCGATTGGGGCCTGCTGACCTCCTCGCACGGTGTTTAGCCGCTGAGGAGTAGGAGCAGGCCCGGGCAACCAGCAGCCAGCGGCTCGCTACCATGGCCTGGCAGCAGGGGCGCGCCTTTGACGGCGCCGACCGGCAGCACCCGGCAGTGCGAGGCCGGGTCGGGCTCCGCGGCAGCGGCAGCGCCGCCCTCGTCAGCTTGCCGGCCGGCCTGGGCTGCCTGTCCGCGCGGCGCCGCTGTCTTGCCGGGCACAAAGGACACAGTGGCTCCCGCAAGGATATGCATACGGCAGGACCCCGGGGCGCCTGCCCTTGCGCAGGCACAGTCTGAATTCAGACTTCAAAGGGTCAAGCTCGCCCGCTCGCCTCCCCTCGTCCTGCCTCCCTACACAGACGAAAACAGCGGACTGGGAAGGCGCCTCTTTGCGAGCAGGAGGGGGGCAGTAGGCCAGGCTGCGCAGGCGCAAGCGAGGCCGGCCGGGACAAGCGCGTGCCGGGTCGGGTCCGTGAGCACCTGCCGCCTGCCGGCGCGCCGCCTGCCGCGGCCCCAGCCGAGGATGGAGCCCAGCGACGCGAACAGCGGGCGCGGCCCTGCGCCGCGCCGCCGGCACGCGGACGAGACGCGCGGCGCCGGCCGGCGCTGCGCGCCGCGCGCGCTCAGCTCGAAGCGCAGCTCGGCCGCCGGCGAGCCGCACGGGCTGAGCAGCACGGCGTGCACGGCGCCATCGTCAGCCATTGCAGGCTCGCCTGCTGCTCGGGCTTCCGGCCGGCCGGCCGGCGCCTAACTCAGCATTGCCGGCGCCGCTGCAGCGCGAGAGCGCCCGCTGGCCGACCCGGCGCGACAGCGGTGCACGCTGCACGCGGCTGCCAGGCGGCCCACGCAGGCAGCGCCGCAGAGCAGGTCTGAGCTGGGCCGCCCCTCGAGCAAAAGGTGGGCCGCGTCGACAGTGCCCCCACACGTACAGGCGGGCCGCGTGAACAGTGCCCCCACGCGTTTAGGCAGCTCTGCAGAAAGCTAGCGTCTTGTGGCCTTTTCCCAGTAGCGGGGAAACTCTTGGAGCTGCAAACGCCTGGACTTGGTGTTTGTTCCTAGGTCGCATCGGTTGCAAGGATGATCCAATGCGCTTGGCCCGCAGCCGAGGGAGGACAAGGAGTTCACGCAGGCGGTGAGCACTGCTCAACGAGCAGCCTCGAGCTGCCGCCTTGCGTGGGCCTGACTGTGCTGCTCCTGACCTTGCAACCTTGCAAAAGGGCAGGGCGCAGTTCTGCTCTCGAAGGCCCACATCAGCTGCGCGGCAGGATGCCTGGGGCGGCGCCCGAGCTGCCAGCGCACGCCCCAGGTCAGCAGCCCTTGACAGCGGAGCAGTTCCGGGTCTGGAAGCAGCAGCAGGACGCGCAGGCTGCACAGGCATGCATATGCTCGTTGCTCGTTGCTTCGCGCAAGCTGCAGCCAGGCTCTTTTGCGCCGTGAGGACCAGGTGCTTACGATTGGTGCCGTACAGGACAAAGCGGCGGAGGCGCAGCAGCGCCGCGAGGACATACTCGCAGGCAGAGTGTTGCCAAATGGTGCGCACTTGCGCATGTTGCAAAAGCGCGGCAGGGGCGCCAGGGAAAGCCGGTGTCACAGCTTGCGCGGTTGCACGCAGGTCGGGAGCTGTACGAGCTGCACCCAGAGCTGTTTGAAGACTACTGAGGGCGCTGGGGCAGCGCGCGCAGCTTGACATTGCTTACAGGCTCCTGCCTTGTGCTAGCCAGGCTTGTTGACCCTGCCACCCGCTGCAAACACGCTAAATACGAGCGCGCGCCTCAACTCACTGACTCGCGCAAACGCGCCGGCAGCAACGACGAGCAACGACAAGGAGCGAACCAAGGCTGGTCAGCCACACACCCAAACGCGCCGCGCTTGTAACGCAGCAGGGCGCTCAGTGGTCGTGGCCCGCAAACTTGCGCTCCTCACGGCCGTACTTGCGGTCCGACTTTTGGAACTCAAACGCGGTGACGTTGTAGAGGAACCAGGGGAACGCGACCATCCACAGCGCGACCGTGCGCAGCGTCTTGCCGTCCCAGCGGTAGGTCAGCTCAATGTGCTCGCGCGCGGTGCCCCAGTCCTCGATGTACTTGTTCGGCTTGTACGGCAGGTCGCCGAGCGCCCGGCGCTGCTGTGCGCCTGCGCGGACGCCCGCGCGTCAAGTGCTGCGTACCCCTTTCCTACAACCATCAGCGCTCACACAGCAGAGCGCAACAGGGCAGTGCTGGGCTGCACGTGCACAGCTGGTGCACGAGCACTCGGCGGCGACGCCAGGGACGCGGATGGCAGTGCAGCGGGCGTGCTGGGCCGTGCGGGGCGCGCCTGCGGGCGCCGGCGCCTGCATCGCACGGGCTGCCTGCCGCGCCAGGCCGCGCAGCGCGCCCGCCATTGGCTCGCCGCAGGTCCCTGCAGGCGCGCTCACATGCCAGTAACGGTGCGCCTGTGCTGGCAGGGAGCAGGTGATCGCAACGGACACCGTGCACTGCAGGAGGATTGCCTCTCGGAGGCCTCTCCTGCAGAGGTCCAGGGCAGCAGGTTTCCGAGGGACCTCACATTACTGTAGCTCTTGCCTGCAGCAGTGCTCACGCCCGATCACAGCCTGTGAGCCCGGAGCACTGGCGGTGGGATGCGTCCGTGTTGTCGCTAACCTTGGTCACGGCGAACGCGCCTGGATCTGAGCGAGATGGCTGCGCCTCAGCCCGGCGGGGCCATCGGTGCGCGCGGGGCGCTCTGGCGCCGTTGACTGCTTGGCCAGGCCTGGCTGTCCGCTGCCGCTCGCGGCCTGGGCGCAGCGATGCAACCATCCGCGCTCAATAATCTTAGATTGTTTGCCCGCGCGCCCGCGCGCAGGTCCGCCGGCGCTGCCTGTGGCCAAGGTGCAGGCCGCGCCAGCCGCGGCCCCAGCACCACCTGCGGTGCGCCGCGGGGCACGCAGGGGTGCCTCAGCAGTGGCCCCACCATAGGAAGTTGGTTGGGCTCCCGGCCTGCCGGTTTCTTGCAGTTCTGTCGTCAGCGGGTGAGCCTGCTGCCCGCAGCACAGCTACACAGCCAACCAAGCACCGCCTGGCTCGCTTGTCGACCAAACACGCCAACGTGTTTCGGTGGCCACAGGCGTTGTTGCGATGGCGGGTGTCTGGGCGCGCAGGCCACCCCACCGGCCACACCGGACCCTCCGCCGGCCGTGGCAGCGGTGTCGGGCTTCGGCATTGCGCCGGGGACGCGAGCCAGCCCGGGAAACAACCCTGGCGCTGGCAGGGGCGCTCCCAGCCTGGCGCAGCGGCCCACCACACCACCCTCCGCGCTGGCCAACAGCCTGCGGTCCTCGCCGTCGCCTCCGCGGGAGGCCGAGCCGGCTGGGGCCGCTGTGGCGGGTGCACCGCCCGGCCCGGCCATCTCGGCCGAGGAGCTCGCGAAGCAGACGGCCCGGCGGGGCAAGGTGCCGGCCCTGCGCCAGCTGCTGCGAGGTTGTGTGCCCTGGCGAGCCCTGTGGCCCGGATGTAGCTTTTGGCGATGCAGTGCATCGCCACTGTGTGGCAGATGCGTTTGTGAGTGTGCTATCGTGCGGCGCACCAGTGCAGCGGTGCCCAGCTTGCACGCGTGGCTTGTCCCTGCAAGCTGCCAGCCCCCCGGATATGAACTGAGCGCTTGTATCTGTGGGCGTGCCTAAGTGCCATGACGGCGTCACGTCATGGAGCAATACGTGCGGTTAGGGCAGTTGTGTCCACTTCCAAGACTGTGTCTGCACTGAACGGGCCTGTGTCTGCGTGGCTCGAGGTGTGCTGGGATGTGCGCGCAAGAGCGGCCTTGCGTAGCAACGTTGGCCCGCTCCTGTGTTCCTCTGGTGGCCTGAACCCTTGCGCGTGCTCTGCCGCCGGCGCCTTGCATTCTTCGCGTCTTCCTGTGCGCTGCCAGCTACTATTGCGAGCACCAGCGGTGTCTGAACTTGCGCGCTTGGTTCTGACGCGTGGACGCACTGGCCGCGCAGAAGGCCGCGGGGACCAAGGCAGAGGATGGCCCGCCCGTCGTGGGCCCGGACGGTGTCGTAAGCAAGGGCAAGAATAAGACCTACCGCGGCGTGCGCCAGCGCCCCTGGGGCAAGTGGGCCGCGGAGATCAGGGATCCCACCATCGGGCAGCGCCGGTGCGCGCCCTGCCTGCAGCACCTCTGGACGGGTTGCGT
>JAABUY010005392.1_pt1 | contig 12891 bp, 12 predicted proteins | sample 5560271 | NCBI WGS metagenome assembly JAABUY01 (sample SAMN10711886, study PRJNA513374) | rock metagenome | isolation source: Antarctica rocks | place: Antarctica: Victoria Land, University Valley
CCCCAGTCGTGGGGGGAGGGCAGGGGCGGTCCGGGGGGGCGGCGCGAAGGCAGCCCACCAGCCAGTTCGGGCGTACTAGGTGTGCCCTCCCTGCCGCGCGCAACACCGCGCGTGCGTGGGAGCTTTTCTTTGGTTTTCGGTCCTCCCGGTGAGGCTCGCGGAGCTGCTTCTGCCCTGATCAGGCCTCGAGACGGCGCGGCGGGGCAGCCGCCCTGCCAGCCTGCCCTCTTCTTTCCCTTGCTTTTTACAGTCGGGCGGTGCGCGCACGCGAGCTGCCTCCCCGCGCACAGCCCGCCCCAGGAGCGGGGCACCGAAGTCAGCGTGAGCGCACCACTGCGCCCTGCTTTTCGTGCCCCGCATGCGGGCGCCCAGCGCGAGGGCGCTGGCGGCTGCTGTTTGGGGCAATGTACCAGTAGGGTGGATGTTGCGAGACGGCGCAGTGTGACTCCCCTGTCGGCTCAGTGCCCCCGCGTTTCCTGCCCTGGGCAAAAAGTTTTCCTGCATCCCTAGGTGCGAGAGTCAGTGGTGTACCTTTGCATATGATGACAGGATGCGGTGCGGGGGCGCCAGCTCGGCGTGGTGGCCTGTTCTCTCCTTGGTGTGTCTCCATGGAGTGCCTGTAGCACTGGTGGCATCCTGTTATTTGAGCCCTGAAGCTGACCTGCCCTCGAGCATAATGAAACTGGTGTTCAACCGTTTGCAAGAGGCCTCAGGACAGTGTCACCCAGGCTGTGCGATGTAGCCTGCGTCGTCCATGGCACACTGTGCTGCACCACCCTCCCGCAGCACAGCAGCTTCCCAGGCCAGCGAGCCGCAAAGATGTGCGACTTCTTCGTCGACGACCTGGATGTCGGCGCCGTGCGCAAGCCCGTGCAGTGGGTGGCAGTGGCACCGCCGCTGGTCGTGCGCCACAAGCAGAAGTGCGCGTGCCGCGCAGCCCTCAGAGTGGTATATGAGCGACACATGAGCGTGTCTCGTGCTGCAGCCTGTGGGAGTGCGTTGCGCTATTGGAGGGGGTGTGCACCTTCTAGCAAGTAGCCAGCAGTCACATGCGGGGTCACTGCGAGCGCTCGTACTGTGTGGCAGACTCGAGTGCGTGTGCTCTTGCGCTGTATCGGTGAGCTGCGCATTGCACGCCATCGTTTTATCTTGGTCCAGCCCGCAACACCCTGGGCACATACACACACGTGTGCACGCGTACACTGCACGCTCTGTCTGTGGCGGTCCGTTCATCTCTTTTGTTGCAAGCGCTCCCACGCTGGTGCAGTATCTGCCGCCTTTGAGGCAGTCCTCCCTCGCTGGCGGATGCAGGGGTCCCACCCCGCGCCGCCGCTCGCGCTCTGCTGCAGCGCCGCTGGACGCGCCGCACGCCGCCGACGCCGACGCGACCGCGCGGCCGCAGCCGCAGCAGCCGCAGCCTCGGTGCGAGGAGCCCGCGGTCGCAGACGCGTCGCAGGCCGCGGCCGCGGGCGTGCAGAGCGGCGCTGCGCGGCGCGGCCAGCCCGGGGAGGCGCGCTTCCGCGGCGCGGGGAACGCACTGGGGGACCCGCCGGGCGGCGACGCGGCGCTGCAGTGGCTGCCAGCAGAGGACGACTTTGGCAACGTGGAGTACAAGCTGCGCCTGCGCGAGCCGCTGCCGGGGCACCGCTTCCAGCAGCTGGTTACGCAGATGCAGTACCGGCTGTCGGAGGGCGCCGGCGAGTGCTTCTACTATGTGGGTGCGCGCGCGCGCGCGGCGCGGGGCCCCGCGGCGCCTGCCGAGCTGTACTCTGCGTGCGGTCCGGGCGTGGACAAGGACGCGCTATGGCCAGCACTTTGGAGTATGCCGGTGCCCGCCATCCAGGCGAAGCGGCGCGGTGCACCCCGTGTGCAGCCCCGCTCCCAGGAGCGGGGCTCCCGAGTGTGGCCCGCTGGGCACGCCGCCAGGATGCGGTGCGGCGGCGGCCGGGCGGGCAACCGGCCCGGCGCGCGCAGGCGTGGAGGACGACGGCTACCCGCGCGGCCTGCCGCCAGGCGAGCTCGCCGCGTCGCTCGCGGTGCTGCGCGCACTTGCGGCCGAGGCGGGCTGCGGCGCGGCGCTGGTGCGGACGCTACCGGGCGCGCGCGCGCGGGCCTGCGCGCTGCTGCGCGTGACGCGCCTGGCCGCGGCTGAGGCCGGCCACGTGGACCTGCGCATCGCAGGTGCGCGCCCTGGGGCGGCGGCGGTGGCTGCGGTGCCCCCCGCCTGCGGCCTAGCTGCTAATCCGGCGTCGTTGTTTCCCTAGGATACCTTCCACCAATGGGTTTTTAAGTAGTGCCACATCCAAACCACACGCCTTCTGTGAATGCAGGCCCCTAAACACCCGCCTGCGCTTGGCCGCCAAGGCGGCGCGCGGCGCGGCGCTGCTGCGCGCGCCGTCGCGCGCGCGCGCGTCAACATGCGCACCGCTTCACAAGCCCCGCCTGGCCGCTGCTGATATGGGCTGTATGCCTGACACGTGCGGCCGCCGCGAGCCAGCGCTGGCAGCTCTGGACCTGTTTGGTGAGGCCCGCCGCGTCAGCGCAGTGGCGGGCGCGCGCGGGAGCGCGCCGGCGGCGGGGCTGAGGCAGGCTGCCTGAGCGCGGCCCGCGCCGCGCGCGCAGTGGCGGGCGGAATGGGCGCCGGCAAGAGCACGCTGGTGGCGGTGCTGAGCCAGGGCGCGCGGGGGCGGCCTGGCCTGGACGACGGCCGCGGCGCCGCGCGCCTGGCCGTGCTGCGGCACAAGCACGAGATCGAGTCTGGCCGAACCAGCAGCATCTGCCAGCAGGTAGGGCGCTCTCGCCCTGCTCCACTGGCAGCGTATTTCAGCGGGGTCCACGCGCGGGAGCCAGTGTGAGGGCCCAGTCCAAGTGTGTGCAGGTCAGCGGCGCGCACCGCCAAGGGTCCACTGGCATGCATGCAGGGGTGCTGGGCTGCCCTGGAACGTCCGGCGCTGATCTGTGGAGACAGATGCGGAGTGTATCGATTTAAGCTGCGCGTACATGCCCGCCGCGCCGCCGCGCCGCCGCTCCCCTGCATGCGGCGCATGCGGCCCTGCATGCGAGGCGGCTGTCGCGGCGGGCGGCAGGTGGTGGGCTACGACGCGGCCGGCCGCGTGCTCAACTACAGCGGTGTGGCAACGCCCACGCCGGCCGAGATCGCCGCCGATGCGCAGAAGGTGGGCGCGCTCCCGCGCTGCAGCGGCCGCCAGACTGTAGGGCTACATGCCCCGTGACGCGCAGGAGGCGGGCGCGCGCCCGCGCCGCAGCGGCCGCCGGGCGCCGTGCTGCTGCGCAGGGCACTCGCCCGCCCTGCCAGCGCGGGCTGTCCGCGCGTGCGCGCGTGCGCACGCGCATAATGCTGCGACAATCGCAGTTGCCTGGCAGGCGCCGCCTCTGCGGCCACCGCGCGGCGTGCCCGGCGCGCCCCGCCTGCTTGCCGCGCCGGCTGCGCGCCGCGCTGAGCGCATGCGAGCGCGCGCGATCGCAGGTGCTGTGCTTCATCGACCTGGGCGGCCACGAGCGCGTGCTCAAGACGGCCGTGTACGGCCTGACCTGCATGCTGCCGGACGCGGTGCTGCTGTGCGTCAGCGCACGGCGCGCGGCCGGCGCGGGCCGCGGCGGCGAGGAGCCGGGCGGCGGGCCGGACGGCGCGCCCGGCCGGCTGCTGCCGCGCGCCGCGCGCGAGCACCTGGCGGTCGCGCTGGCGCTGGACGTGCCGCTGGCGGTCATCGTCACGCAGGTGGGTCTGGGGTAGGGTTAGGGCATTATGGTGCGTGCAGCGGCGCGGGCATGCGAGTGGGATGTGTGAGGAGTGTGTCGGCCGCGCAGCGTGCTTGTGGCGCATAGATATGCCGCCGCGCAACGCCAGGCACGTGCCTGGCGGAGGCTGCGGTGCTGCGCGCGCCTGCGGCGGCACCTGCCGCGCGACCAGCACCTGGCTGGCACCCGCACGACTCTCCGCTTCTGCCATTAGGTCCTGCCCGGACCTACCCTGCCCAAGCCTTGGCTGCCCGCAGGTGGACGTGGCGGCGCCGGGCGCGGTGGCGGCGGCGGTGGCGGAGGTGCGGTCCGCGCTGGGCGCGGCCGTGGCCGGCGCGGGCGTGCTGGGCGGCGTGCCCGCGGGCGCGCGCGGGGCAGTGGCCATGCCGCTGGTCGCGTCCGAGGCGCAGGTGAGCGGCTCCCCGGGACAGACCCCCCGTCGCCATGGCCTGTGCCCTCGTCGTCGCAGAATGCAACGTCTGCTGCTTGTGGCGTGCGACGCTCAGATTAGGGTGGCAATGTGTGGCAAACCGCCTCGCTGTTAGGATGCACCTGTTGAGTGGGTCACAGAGGGAGGCGTCGCGCCGCTGGTTGTGTCCGGGGCACAGGCGAGGCCCCTTTTGGTGTGACAGACTCTCAGGGCGGTTGGATGCACTGTCATTTCCATGGAGCGCGTCAGCCGTGAGGTACCATACATCCGCCAGTGTCATGGGCATGGCCATGTCCTAGGCGGGGCGATCAAGTCAGCGCGTATGCAACGCAGCCTGGCGGGGTCAACCAGCGAGCCGCACGCAGCTGTGCCTGGCATGGCGCTGGCGGGGAAGCTCCCGATGCTAGGAGCGCCTGACGGATAGACAGCGTCTGTGCACTGAAGGCTTCTGGAGCGCATGGCGTGCCTGCGTCCCAACCCGGCTCCTCGCGCCGCAGGCCGCGCAGCTGGCGCTCTGCCTGCGCGACAGCAGCCTGGGCGCCGCCCTCGTAGCGCGCGGAGCCGCGGGCCCCCAGCCAGGGTCCGATGCCCCCGGCGCGGCGCCCGCGCTCGGCGGGGACGCGCCGGGCGCCCCCCCGCCGCCCACGGTGCCGCTCTTTGCGGTGTCCTGCGTCACCGGCGCCGCGCTGCCGCTGCTGCACGCGTTCCTATTCGCGCTGCGGCCCACGCGCGGCGCGGACGGCCCGGGCGCCCCTGGCACTGGGCGCCAGGGCCCGGGCGCAGGCGCCGCGCAGCCCCCGGCGGGCCAGCCAGGCGGCAGTCTGGCGGGCGCGGCCGAGCCGCCTGGCAGGTTGGGGCCGGGGCCAGCTTGCCCGCCCCATGGCCAGCGCTCAGTCTGCGCCAAGGGAATGGAGGCGGGAGCGCGCGCGGTGGGCGGCGGCGGCGCGCGCGCACCGCCGCCAGCGCCGAAGGGCCGGGGCGCGCTCGCGCGCGCGCTGGCTGTGGCGGCCGCGGGCGGCAGCCGCCCGGGGTCGCCGTGCTCTCCAACCTCTTCGTCCTCTTCGTCGTCCGGCCTGGGCTCGGCCAGCGGCGAGGCGTCGCCGGCCTCCCCTTCGTGCGGCAGCGAGCGGGGCGCCAGCCACGCAGGCGGCGGCGGCGGCGGCGGCGAGCCAGCCAGGGCGTGGGCCGAGGTTGCCTTCGCCCTGCCGCGGCCAGCACCGGCCGGAGGCGGCTGCGAAGGCTTGGACAGCAGGCTCGGCGCGCTGGAGCCATGTGCTGCGGCGGCCTGCGACGCGTCAGCGCCCTGCTTGGCGGCGACGGCGCCACACGGGCCGGCTGCTGCAGGCTGTGCAGGCTCGCCTGGCGTGACCGCTGCGGGCGCTGATGCGGCCGCGCCGGCGCACTTCCAGGCGCGCCCGGGCGCCTGCTCGGCGCATGCTGGTCCAGTGGCTGGCTGCCACGGCTCTCGGTTCTGCCAGCTGCAGCTGTTTCGGGAGTGTGCCGTTTGAGTTTGCAGATGTCGGTGCTGCACGCTGAGTTTGGAGCGCCCGCGCGATCGGCGCGCATTGGAGTTGATGGCATCCGATGCGCATGCCGCCACGGGCAGCGTGGCGATCGACACAGAAACCGCTGCTGCGGTGCACGAGCCTGGAGGTGGCTGGCGGAATGAGTAGGACCCTAAGCTTATTCTATCCTGTTGCCAGCCCGCACCTGAACATTCAGAGGGGCCGCAGGTGGACCAGAGCTTTGAGGTGGCAGGCGTGGGCAGCGTGGTCGCCGGCACGGTGGTGGCGGGCGCGGTGCGCGTCGGGCAGCGCCTGCTGCTGGGCCCCACGCAGCGCGGCGGCTTCGCGCCCGTCACCGTCACCGGCATCCAGCGCGCGCAGGCGCGGCGCGCGCTCGGCCTGCCCGCGCCGCGCCGGCGCGGCTGCGGCGGCCTCGTCAAAGCCTGCGCATGCATGCACACGCGGGCTGGCTGCTGTGGCCCTGGGCCACGCAGGCCGCCCAAGGCACCGGCATGCGATAGGGTCCTTCATAGGGTCCTTGATGCGTGCAGCACTTAAAAGCCTGTTGCAGAGGATGCAAACCGGCTTGTAGGTGCTGCGGAACAAGGTTGCCGAAAGCCTGTGGCGCCACAGCCGCCTATGCCTGCGTCCGCATGTGGCCGCGGCGCGCCTGCCAGCCATGCGCCGACTCGAGCGGGCTGGTGCTGCGGGGCCAGGCGCAGCGCTGCTCGATGCGCGCACTGAGCCCCGTCTGTCGCCGCGCGCAGCTGTCGGTCAGTGTGGTGCGCGCCGGGCAACATGCCACCCTGGCGGTCCACCCCGCGGATGGCCCCGCGAGCGCCCAGGCCGCAGCGCCCGGCGCCCCCGCGCGCTGCCACAGCGCGCACGCGGCGCGCGGCGGGGGCGCCGGAGGCGCCGCGCGCGGCGCCGGGCAGGGCGGCGAGGCCGGCGCGGCATCTCTAGAGCGCCAAGCGACGGGCCAGGGTGGGTGTGTAGGCGCCCCTGCTGCAGAGTCGGATGGCGGGTGGGGGGCTAGGGCTGCTGATCGCCTGGCCGCCCCAGACGGCCGAGCGGCCAGCGCAGAGCTGGGGGCTGCGGAGCTGCAGCGGCTGCGGCAGCAGCCGCTTGTCCACCCAAATGAGGCGTACAGGGAACCCCAGCATTTGGAGGCCGTCTGTGAGCCGCCGCGCAGCCCCAAGTGGGAAGCAGGCGAAGATTCCCCGAGGCATGGCAGAAACCCTGCAGGATGCCTGGAGGAGCTGTGCGCGCCTCCCTCACCGCGCCCGTCGCGCGGCGCGCGCGGGGCCGCCGCGGACTTTGCTGGGAACCTGGAGGTCAGCAACACCAATGGCAGCGGGCGGGGGCACCCCGGTGACCCGCCGCCGCTGCCGCCGCCGCCGGCGGCGGAGGGTGCCAGCGCCGCCGCGGGCGTTCCTTGCAGCGCAAGCCCTGCAGGAGCCTGTTCGGGCTCTCGGCCGCTGCCCCGGCCAGCGCGAGGCGCGCGCACAGCTGCCGCAGACTTTGCCGGAAATCTGGAGTTCAGCAACACCAACGGCAGTGGACGCGGGCACCCCGGCGACCCGCCGCCGCCGCCGCCGCCGCCAGAGGGCGCCAGCGCCGGCGCCAGCGCCGGCGGCCTGCAGTGGGCGCCGGAGCCGGCGCGCTGGGAGCTGCGCTCGCGCTCCGCGCCGCTGGCCGGCGCGGCCGCGGCGGCGTGCTCGCCGCCCAACTCGCGCAAGGCGCGCCCCAACCCCCGTGATCTTGGTCGCGAGCGTGGACCGGGTCTGCTGTTGTCTGCTAGCTGATTGCAGGGGTGAAAAGAGTGGCATGTTGGGTCGAACGCCCACTTTTGTTGTCGCAAGGGGCTGCAGCGTCTTAGGACTGCTGCTGCATCATGAGACAGCTGCTCTCTGTGAGCGCTGTTGTTTAGTGCGGCTGTCGCACAGCACATAGGCCATGATTTTTTTGATTTGTTTTTTTGGCACAGGGCACGGTGCTGCTGGACGCGGCGTGGCGCCCGCGCACGGTATGGCGCTTTGAGGCCGTGCTCGTGCTGCTCGGCGGCGCCTGGCCGCCGCGCGGGCTGCTGTCCGGCCGCTGGCCGCCCGCCGGCTGCGGCAGCGCAGGGGCTGGGGCCGACCCGGGCCCCGCACAGAACCCTGGCTCCAGCCACGGCCCTGCAGGCTGCTGGCCGCCCGCATGCGGCGGCAGCTCGGGCTCCAACGAGGCCGGGTCTGGTCACCGCCCAGACGCTGACCCGAGCCCTGGCCGAGGCTGCAGCCCACGCGGTGAGCTGGACGGGCGGGGGGCTCCGGACCGCGGGCGAGAGGGGGGCGCCGGAGGTGGCCGGGGCCGCTGGGCCGCGAGCGGCAGCGGCAGCGACAGCCCCAGCGGCAGTTCCGGCGACGCGCGCGCGCGCGGCGCGCGGCGACGCGTCAGGTGCGCGGGTTTTGTGCGCTGGGCCTGCTGCCTGGCCGTGAGAGGACAACGTGTTGATGGAAGCGCCTTCAGTGCTTTCAGCCCTGCTGTTTCCGAGCACCCAAACCCTTGCGGTCCGTTTCTATGCCTGTCGCCTTTACAGTGCACACCTGTTGACCTCATAGGTCCGGGTGGGCTACATGGCCAAGCATGCGCACTGACTGGGTGGACGTAACCAGATCCTTAGTAACCGGGAGGGTGGGTCCGCCCCGCAGGGTCGCGTACACTCCGGTGGTTCACTGCGGCAGCGTGCGCCAGGCGGCGCGCGTCGTGTGCGTGCAGGAGCTGCCGCCGCCGCGGCCGGGCGGCGGCGCCGGCTGCGTCGTGGACGGCTGCGACCTCGCGTGCGCCGTCACTGCCGCGGCTGCGCTGCTGGGCGCCGCGCCAGAGGCGGCCGCGCGCGCCTCCTCCTTGAGCGCGCGCTGCCAGGCGGCGAGCCCTGGCGGCGACCCTGACCAGGGTCCGGGCTCGCACGCGCCGCGCACGGCGGCCGCGGGCGCCGCCAGCACGGCGGTAAGCATCCCAGGCGCGCCGGCCGGGGGCCGAGCCCTGGACCCTGCGAGCCCGGGGACGCCTGCTCCGGGCGCGCCGTGGGCGCCCGAGCGCGGCGAGCCGGCGGGCGGCGAGGGCGGCGGCGACCTGGGCTGCGTCGCGCGGGTGGTCTTCGAGTTCTGCCACCGCCCCGAGTGGCTGCAGGCCGGCGCGCGGCTGGTCGTGCGCGACCGCGCGGACGGCTGCACCGCCGGCGCGGGCGTCGTCCGCGCCCTCGCGTAGTTCCGCGCTCGCCCGCCTGCACCGGGGGCCGTGGCGGCCTGCGCACGCGCCTTGAGCCGCCCGCGCTGGAACGAGCTGTACGTGGGTCAGGGTCAGGGTCAGGGTCAGGGTTAGGTGTAGGGTAAGCATTAGGGTCAGGGGATCGTGGCTGCCGGCGTGCGCCTGCTGCCGGCGCGCCTGCGCCACCTGCTGCAGAGCTTGTCGTGGGGCTGCCCGGCGGGTCCTGGCTGGGCGCCTGTCACGAGCTGGGGCATGCTGTGAAGGCGTGGTTGTGCAAACGTTGGTGAAGGTGGCAGGCCTGCCGCACCTGCCTGTGCCTGGGGATGTGGCGGGAACTTGGGAAGGAAAAGTGCATGAATTCGCGCCTGTGAACACGTTCCGTATTCCCTACTAGGCGCAGGAATGCGATTTGTACGAGAGTGTTTGGTAATTTTGGTAACATCCTCGACTTGCAACTGGTCAAGCAGGATACTGTTTTACTGTGTGCGCTGCTGAGGCCGTCATGATGCCCTACGTGCTGCTGGCCTGCGCTTTGGCGGCAATGCTGACCTGCACAGTGCATGCCACCGCTCCGGTCAAGGTCCTGTTGCCTCTCATACCGGGCGCTACTAGCCACCAGTTCCAGCTCCTGCGGCTGCACGAGGAGCTGGTTGCCAGGGGCCACGAAGTGATGGTGCGCCCTCCTCTGAGCCTGCTCAGGTGGCACACAGCGCACGTGCTTTTCCCAGTGAACATACGTTGGAGGCTTCAGGCACGCTTGCACGAGCACACGCTGCCCTGCCCACACTTGTGTGCGGCGACAATATAACAGCATGCAAGTGCTGGTGCGTGAGCGAGCCACATGCAGCAACACTGTGCGCCGTGCTGCAGGTGGTCATGGCAAGCTCCAACGTTGCGGGCTTGCAACAGAAAGGATACGAGCTGTCAACTGCGGCGCAGTGGAATGACACGCACCTGCTGCCCCGCTTCGCGGCAGTGCGGCAGAGGATGGCCAAGCAGGCGACCACTGGCCTATTTGCCATACGGTGGCGCATAATTATGTCCACTTTCATGGAGCACTGCGACGCGCTGCTGGGAGAGCCCGGCCTCATGGATCGAATGCAGGCGCGCTCCACACGCTACGGACGCGCTGCAGCGCGCGCCTGGCACGCTCGCGGCAGCCTGCCTGCCCAGTAGGTTGACACGCTGCGCAAATCGCGCTGCCGAAGCACAGACGGGCTTCCGCCGGCGTTCAAAGAGGTCACCGCCTAGCAGCAGCGCCCTGCCGAGCACTGAGCCGAGCACCAACCGCCTGCCGGGCAAGCGACGGCAGGCCTTTGGCGCGGACGTCATGCTGAGCGACATGTTCTTCCAGAGCTGCAACGTGCCGCTGTCGGCGCGGCTGGACCTGCCAATGGTGTCGCTGCTGACGTCGGCGCCCATCCTCCCGCTCGTCAACACGTGGTGGACGGGCAGCGGCCGCCGCGTGTGGCTGCCCGCGCCGCTCGCGTACGTGCCGCAGAGCGGCCTGGGCTACGCGCACCCCATGGCGCGGGCCCCCGCACCTAGACGACGCTCTCTTGTGAGGGGCGCCCAGTGGGTCGACGGTCAGTAGTCCATGTTGCTCGATGCGCAATGTGCCATAGTCCAATGCCACATAGTGTGGTAGAAAATTTTTTTGGCTGTCTTTTGCGTCGTCATCGCCAGAGCGCTGCGCAAGCTTGCAGTCTGTCCGCGCTGCTTGCCGCCCCGGCACGCAGTCCCCAAAGTCAGGCATGCGCGTGTGCGGCGCGGCCGGCGCGCCAGCACCCATGGCCGGTGCTCCAGTGGTTTAAAGCGACTGCGTGAGCGGTGCTCGGCTGGCGCGCAGACCTTCCTGCAGCGCATGCACAACGCCTACTCCTACGTGGCGAACGCCGCTGCAGACTACATCCTCATCCGGCCCTACATGCGGCGCGAGTGGTGCGCTCGGCTTGCCGCCCTGCGGGCCGACCCGCAGCCGAGGCGGGCAGCCGCACAGCCAAGCGGACATGCAGTGCCTGTCTGGCCCTGCGGTCGGCGATGCCAGGCCGGCATGCTGCTGCAGCGCAGAAGGGCGCGTTGCGCAGCCCGGCCCCTGTGCGTCGAGTCATGGCGCAGTCCCTCGCGTCACGCAGCGCCTCGGCGAGTGCACGTCCGCAATTGTGAGACCGGGCGACATGGCGGACATGCTCCGGGCGATGCAGGGCTTTGCTGGCAGGGCAGGCTATGCGCAGCAGGCAGCAAGCGCCCCTGCATTACTGGTGCGGCAGGGCGCGCTTGGGCGTGGACACACGGACTGCCGAGGCGCGCGCGCGCGAGGTCCTGATGCTGGTAACAGCGGACATGGCGCTCGAGCCGCCGCAGCCGCTGCCGCCCGCGTTCAAACTGGTCGGCAACGTGCTCACGCGGCCCGCCGCGCCGCTGCCCGCCGAGCTGGAGGCGCGACCCGGCCCTGACAGCCGCGCCAGCTTGATGGCCCTTCCTGCAGCGCGCGCAAGTGTGGACAGACCGCTGCGACGTCGGCACCGTGCTGGCCAGACAGGCCTTAACATATTCTGGATCCTGGAACAGAGCCTGACCCAGGCTTGGTCTGAGCCCCGTACTTCTAAGAGGCGTCGCTGCGCTGTGGGCCGGCTGCGGGTGTTGGTTTGATTTCTGTAATGCAGGAAGGGACCAGCTGCTGAGGCAATGCGAGGCACTGTCACGACCCTGCCCCGCTGCCACCATGACACACTGAGGCTGGGCCGGCCTGCCGGGCAGGACTTCGTGGCGGGCAGCGGCGAGGCGGGCGTGGTCCTGGTCGCCTCTGGGACGCACGTCGCCCGCGGTGAGCGCCTGAACGTTCAACCATAGTCGGGCAGACCTGCCCATTGCCCGCTTTCTTTGGGCAGTAACAGTCGCGCCAGGAGTGCGCAGATGCAGCACACAGCCTGTCTTGGCATTTTCGGGGACAGTGTGTCATGCTTCACGTCCCCATGGCTGTGGCCTGACAGCCAAGGGTGACAGCGCGTGCCATCTGCGCCCCCAAGCTCGGCCCCGAGCGTGCTATCGGCCCATCAGAGCTCAAGCCATGTCAAGCCCTACACGGCTGCATGCGCTATTAGCCCGGACCGGCGCGGCGCCGCCCGTTGCACACAAGCATGCTTCTCTGCAGGACATGGTCAGGGTAGGCAGGGGCGCGCCGCAGCAGCAGCGACTGCACCGCAGCACAGGCGGCGCGGCGCGGCGGGCGGCGCGCTGACGCCCGGCCGCGCGCGCGCGCGCCAGGCGGCGACGTCGTGCGGCAGCAGGCGGCCGCGTTTGCGCGGCTGCCGGCGCGCGTGCTGTGGAAACTGAGCGCGGCCGAGGTGGAGGCGCTGCATGCGCCCGGCGAGCCCGGGCTCGGCGACAACATCAAGGCGCGCCGCGGCCTGGCGTATTAGGGTTATGATCGGGCCCTATGATCATCACCGGCTGCCTGCGCGGACGCCTGCCGCGTTCGCGCGAGCGGGTGCGCGCATGCTCGGACGGTGGCTTTGGGGGCGGGGTGCTGCAGGTCCTGCACCTGGTGTGCGCCAACGCATGGGGAGCAGGTCTTGTCAGGCAGGATCGCATCATGTTGTCCCTGCAAAGATGAGGGCGCCGGGCGTTGGAGAAGGCAGTGTCGCCTGCAAGACAATGCTCTGCCTTTGCGTCACACGGGCGGAGTCCGGCTGGAGCGGCTAGCCATCCAGGGCAGGCCGCCTCTCGCAGGCGGCTGTGGTAATCGGAGGGCATGCCCCGGCCTGCTTGAGCGCTGCATTGCCTCCGATGCTGGAGCCGACATGGACTGTGGCGCTCGCAGATCGTCAGCTGGGTGCCGCAGAACGATGTCCTGGGCCACCCGCGCACGCGCGCCTTCCTGACGCACGGCGGCGCCAACAGCTTGTATGAGGCGCGCGCCGGCCGCAGCTGCGCCAGGCGCCT
>JAABUY010005395.1_pt1 | contig 12884 bp, 25 predicted proteins | sample 5560271 | NCBI WGS metagenome assembly JAABUY01 (sample SAMN10711886, study PRJNA513374) | rock metagenome | isolation source: Antarctica rocks | place: Antarctica: Victoria Land, University Valley
AGGAATGGTGTCAGCCACGCATCCAGGTCACGCACACTCGCCACCGTTTGCCATCAACACCTCCGCCATCGGCTTCAGCAGATGGTGAGCCAAAGCCTGTCGTTAAAGTGCCCAGGTAGTGCTAGGCGCCGCTCAAGCGATGCGGACGGAGACGGGCTTTGCTGTTCGGATTATCCTGTTCAGCACCGCGACGGCGATGGCGACCTCGCCCCCTTGCGCAGGCAAGCTGCGGGCGCGCAGCTTGGGGCCGATCAGGTGTTTATACCTAAACATGGCTGTTTCGGCCTGGTTTCTCCTGCCATACCCGGTCGCCCTCTGCCATCCGATGCGGCCGCGCTCAGTCATAAGCTGGATGTGGCGGTCGCGCAGGCTCTGGGTGCTGCAGTCGCCACCGTCAGAGCTTGGCACCGCCGACGCCCGGGGCGAGACGACGACGTCCGGCGGCGAATGGCGCTGCCGGGCCGCGGCCGCCGCGTAGGTGGGCTCCCCGTCGTAGGCGCCGTCCGCCGTTACGGACGCGATCACGCGGTCGACCTGTCCCGAGCAGGGCCGGCACCTGGGCCGCGTCGTCGGCGTGACACCCGGTCAGCACATAGGCAGCGATCTCCCCGGTGCCGGCGTCTGCGGCCAAGTGCAGCTTGCGCCACTGCCGGCGCGCCCGGCCATGCTTCTCGGCATCCCACTCGTCTTGCCCGAACAGCTCCAGGCCTGTGCTGTCCAGCACGAGGTGAACCAGACCGCCGCTGGCCTGGACACGCGGCTGGCGCCCTGCGAAGGCCCGGCTGCGGCTGCGGCTGCGGCTGCTGAGCGTACTGTGGTCTGGGACGGGCAGCGCCAGCCCGAGCAGGCGCAGTACGCTTCGGCTGAACGCCTCGGCTTGGCGCAGGGCCAACTGAAACACGAGCTGTAGCGTCAGCACGAGCTCGATGGCCAACTCGGAGTAGAGCGGCTGCCCGCCGGGACTGCTCCGCTTGGGCGCTGCGCTGCCCAGCCCGCGAGCGCCGCCTCGTCCAGCCATAGCGTGAGGTCGCCACGTCGTCGCAGGCCGGCCTCATACGCCGGCCAGTTCGTGACGCGGTAGCGGGCGTGCGGAATGCGATGGCGGCGAGCGGCGTTGTGCTTGAACGGCATGAAAGGAAAGTAGCCCTATCTCCAACAACAGGCTACCGAGCCGCATCTCTGCACCAACGCCACGCGGGTGAGCTTTCGCTCTTCCCACAACAGGCTTATAGTATTGGTCGTTATCATGCCAGAATCTTCCTCACCCCTTCGGATCGCAGTTCTCGGCGTTGGGAAGATCGGCAGCACATTTGCCTTTCAACTGGCCCGCATAGGCTGCCACGATGTCACTGTCATCGCGCGACCGGGTTCCGTGCGGCTGAAGCAGCTGCAGCGGGACGACGCGATCATTGACGTCAAGGGCGAGCGGGCAAGCGTCCGCGTAGCCGACATGCTCGACGAGCAAACGCCGTACGACCTTGTGATCGTCACCCTTCTGGCCCACCAAACGGACGCGGTGCTTCCAGCCTTGCAGCGCAGCGCAGCCGGATGCGTCCAATTCATGTTCAACACCTTCGATCCAGAGCGCCTGCAAAAGGCGGTCGGCGTCGGGCGCTGTTCCTTCGGTATGCCCTTCGTGCAAGCGACGCTGGACGGAGACGGCAAGCTCAAAGCCGCCATCGGTGCTGCCGGTCAGAAGACCCTCATGAGCCAGCAACGCTGGGTTGATGTGTTCAACGTCGCTGGAATGCCCGCCGCCCTCGAACGTGACATGCCTCTCTGGCTTCGCTGCCAGGTTCCGCTCTGTGTTGCGTTTGAAAGCGTGTCGGTGGCTGGCATGCAGCGCGGGGGCGGCGCGTCGTGGAGAGAAGCGCTTATTCTAGCGCGCGGCATCCATGCGAGCTTCAAGCTGATCAAAGGGCTTGGCCATTCCGTCTATCCAAGGACAAAGAAGCTGATCGACCGCTCCCCGGCACCGGTGGTGGCAGCCATGCTATGGTCCATGTCGCGCGTCCGGTCGTTCCGCGAGTTGCTGGCGACAGGAAAAGCCGAATGCATTGCCTTGGTGGACGCCATGGTGGCGGCCGCGCCGCTCGCGAAAGGGGCTGTCGTCGTGTCCGATATTCAGGCCATGAAGCCATAGTAGCAGTTCGTTCCGAACGGAAACATTGTGGTGCGCTGACGATCGATGGTGCCGCGGTCAGTAAACCCAGGACCCGGACGCATCGGCGAGGCTGTCGAGTACGCCCCGCGTGCGCTGCGGGATCAAGCGACGATCGAGCAGCGCCGCGTGAACCGCAATCTCGGGCGCTCGCCAGTCGCGAAGCAACTCCACGACGCGACCTGCCCTGAGGTCGTCCAGGCCGCACCAAGCGGGCAACCAGGCGATGCCAGGGTTGTTCAACGCTATAAAACAGCGAGCATTCTGAGCAGCTTTTTGATGCCTGCGAGACCGGCGCGGTAGCGGTCCTGGCTAAGCGTGTCGGTTTGGTTTGCTTTGAGAATGTTGAAGGCGAAGCTACGCAGGCGGGCGAACACGCCGGGGTTGGTGCGGATGCACGAGCGGTCCTCGCCCAAGGTGACGTCGCGGCTGTAGTGCGAGGTATTCTCAATTTTCCAGTGCGCGCGGATCGCCTCGGCGGCGCGGGCGGCAGTGACCGGCTTGTTCGAAACGTAGAAGGCCGTCTCGGCGGAGTGGCGCAGCAGTCCGGTCTTGGCGTTGCGGGTGTAGACGTCGCGCTCGACCTGGATGATGGCGGCGACGTGCGGATGCCAGTCGGTGTCGGCCAGCTTGTCTGCGGGCTCGAAGACGGTGACGGTGCGGCGTTCGTCGCGGTTGCGGCCCTTGTTGTGGCTGTGGACAGACCCGAGCGGTGCCGTGGTCGCGGAGATCTCTTGGATTTGCTGGTGCAGGTTCGGCTGGTTGTCCTTGACGCCGACGATCAGGGCGATGTCGGCCGCTGCTGCGGCTTTGAAGTGTTTTTTGGCAGTGCAGCGCGTCGAGCGTGACGATGGCACCATCGGTGACGCCAAGTTCGGCCAGCAGCGCCTGCGCCGCCGGGATCTCGTTGGACTTCTCGGCAATATCGACATGAGCGAGCACGAGCGCGGTGTCGGTGGCAAACGCGCTCAGCACCTGCGCCGCGGCGCGGTCGTTGAATTTGTCAAAGCTGCCGCGCAGCGTCTTGCCATCCAGCGCGATGCTGCCCTGTCCCGGTGTGGCGCGTGCCGCCTGCAGCAGCGCAGCATGGCGGCGGAAAGCCGCCTCCACCCCAGCCGGATCGAGCCCTTGGAGGATGTAGCGGACGGCGGTGTGTGCGGGCGCCCGCTTCCATTGCAATGAGAACGCGGCGTTCAGCTTGCGGCGATGGACGGCGATGAACGTGACGATGCCGCGATACGAGTTGCAGCCGGTTACGATGGCAAGAATGGCAAACAGCAGCACGTAGGGCAGCTTGTAGAGTTGCCCCTGCGCCCGGCGAGGATCAGGGACGTCCGCCAGCACGTCCAGCAACGGTGAGAATACAGCCACGGCAACCTCCATTCCAGTTGCCGCCGCAGAAGTCAGACATTCACCGGTCCGGAAATCCCTTTTGCGATCAGCCGCCTCACTTCACCGCGCATATGTGGCAGAGGAGACCCAGTAAAGCCGACCAAGCAGCGTTGAACAGCCCTGCCCCTGACCTTGACCCGGCCGTCGGCCCGGGGGGAGGACAAGCCGATATGGCCGCCCTGGTTGCGGCTGACGAATGGGGCGGTGACCATCTTCTACGCCTCCAGGTTGCGGTCGGAGAGTTCAACGAGGGTGCTGAGGAGCGTCCGCCGGAGCAGCAGAACTTTGAAGTCATTCTCGCCCCAGCCTGCCGCGTCCTGAAGCTCGGCCCTGGCAGCCTTGCAGAAGCTCGACATCGTTGCGGGGCGGCCGATTAGCGCCGCCTCCGCACGGCGTGCGCGCCAGGGTTTGAGGGCGACGCCCCCGAAGGCGATCCGGATGCTGGTCACCAGCCCGTCGGACACGGCCATGGTCGCCGCGACGGAGACTAGCGCGAAGGCGTAGGAGGCGCGGTCGCGCACCTTGCGGTAGCTCATGCACCCCGGTGGCGGAGCTGGCAGCGTGACGTAAGTAATCAACTCGCCGGGCGCCAGCGTGGTCTCGACTTGCGGCGCGTCGCCTGGCAGGCGGTAGAGCGCGTCCACCGGCACGGTTCGCGTGCCGTCCGTGCTTTCGACGTGCAGCACAGCATCCAGCGCTTGCATCGCAACCGCCATGTCGCTTGGCTGGGTCGCGATGCAGGCATCTGATGCGCCCAGGATGGCGTGGCCGCGTTCCAAGCAACCTACCCGGATATTCGCGTCGAGGTCACGATCGACGACAACCTGACAGACATCGTCACAGATCGTTATGATACCGGAATCAGACTCGGCGCGACCGTGAAAGGCAAGGGGTCACGTACGTGTTCGAGGAGCAAATCGCCGGCCACGTCGCCGGTGGGCGGCTGATCCGGGCGTTAGACTCATGGTGCGTCACCTTTCCCGCGTGTCACCTTTACTACCCCAGCCGCCGGCAAGCGACGCCAGCACTGGTCGCTCTGGTCAAGGTTTTGCGTGCCAGACCGGATCACAAGCCAAGCACATGACCACGACACCCAGAGCGGCGATTGATAGTTAGGCGACGAGGCAATCTTTGGATCTGGCTTGTCTTCCGGCCTGTTTACGCTCCGTCAGACGGACCGTCGTTTGACGAAGTGGTACAGCCCGATTATGAAGCGCCGTTCAGGAGAATGCTGCCGCAAAATCGCGCGCAAAGGCAGTGAATGGCCGCGCAGCCGTGCCCGTCGCATCCTGCACTCCCGAAGCCACCACAGCCGCTTCGCCACGATGGTAGTGCGCGTAATCCTCGATTAGACCAGCCGCCTGCCAGGCCGGCATCGGCGTGTGAGACAACGCCTCGCGCATCGCCTCGGGGGGCACGTCCACGAACGTGATGGCGCGGCTCAGGGCATTGGAAAGCTCGGCGGTCAGCTCGGCGTGTGAGAGCGCCTCCGGACCTGTTAGAGTGTAGGTCTTTCCAGCATGGCCCTCGCCGGTCAGCGCAGCCGCAGCCGCAGCCGCGTTGTCGCGCACGTCCACGGTGCTGACCTTAGCCTCGCCCACGGCCACATAGAACCGTCCTTCGGCCTTGATTCGTCGATGCGAAGCCCAGCAGCCCCTGCATACACAAGTTCGGGCGCAGGAACGTGTAATCCAGGCCCGTCTCCCGGATCACCCGTTCCACTGCGGCATGGTAACGCAGGAAGCGCACCGGCGAGGCCTCGTCAGCGGCGAACTGCGACAGCTTGACGATGTGCCGCACGCCGCCCCGCTTGGCGGCTGCGACGAAGGCCATTTGCTGCGCTTCGGCCCGGTCGGTGGAGTTGGTCAGCAGAAAGGCCCACTCGATCCCGTGCAATACGCGATCGAGTGAAGGCGTGTCATCGAAGTCCCCAGCCATGATCTCAACCCCAGGCAACGCGGCGACCGCACCTGCCTTGTCGGTGGAACGCACCATGGCGCGCGCAGGCACACCGCGGGCGGATAACAGCTTGAGAAGTTCGGTCCCGTTGCTGCCGGTAGCGCCGGTGACGAGGATCATGGGTTCTCTCCGGGATTGGCGACGGTGCGGACGTGGCGCGTTCTAGATCATCTTTTCAGGTGATTGTACGTATGGTGATATATTTGCATGGTGAATGATCTGCGCTCCGTTGATCTGAACCTGCTGGTGATCCTGGACGGATCACGTCCGTCAAGATGGTGTAAAATTGGGTATAGTTGAGGTGGTCATGGATCATGTGGCTAGGGTGGTGATCTCGGCGGTCACAGCGTCGATGGTGGGCGGTGTGAGTTCGGCCATGGCCTCCGTCTGCATGTAGCGGTGCTGGAGCTGCCACTCGTCGTTGGCCTCCAGCAGCACGGCGCCGATCAGTCTGATGATCGCATCTTCATTGGGAAAGATGCCGACGACATCGGCACGGCGCTTGACCTCCCTGTTCAGCCGCTTGATCGGGTTTGTCGAGTGGATCTTCACCCGGTGTTGGGAGGGGAAGCTCATGTAGGCCAGCACGTCGCCCTCGCTGTCGTCGATGAACGCTCCAAGCTTCGGCCACTTGTCGCGGAGCTGGTCGGCAACATGGCGCATGGTCTGGCTGGCGTTCTTCTGGTCCAACTGGGTGAACGCCTGGCGCAGGGCGGCTGACACCATATTCTGTTGGCCTTTCGGCACGTAGGCCTGTGCGTTGCGCATCCAATGAACCCGGCAACGCTGCCACGTCGAGCCCAGCACGCGCCGGATCGCCGCCTTCACGCCCTCATGCGCATCTGAGATTACCAGCTTGGTCCCGCGCAGGCCGCGACGAACCAGACTCTTCAGGAACGTCGACCAGAAGATCTCCGGCTCCGATGGCCCGATGTGCAGGCCGACATCTCGCGTTTGCCATCTGTGTTCACTGCCACAGCGATTATCACCGCCACCGTCCTGATCTGGCCGCCATCACGCTGTTTGAGGTAGGTCGCATCCAGCCAGAGGTATGGCCAGTCGCCGACAAGAGGGCGTTCGAGAAAGGCATTCACCCGGTCATCGATGTCCTTACATAGTTTGCTCACCGTGCTCTTGCTGATCCCGGCCAAGCCCATCGCCTGCACCAGATCATCCACCCGCTGGGTGGACACGCCGCCGATCCACGCCTCCTGGATCACCGCTACCAAAGCCTTCTCCGACGTCTTGCGGGCCTCCAGGAACGGCGGAAAGTAGCTACCTTGTTGCAGCTTGGGGATCCGCAGCTGCAGGCTGCCCAGCCGCATGTCCAGGGTTCGGTCCCGGTAGCCGTTGCGGTAGGTCGCCCGCTCGGCTGTGCGCTCGTGACGCCCAGCGCCGATCAAGCCGTCTACATCAATAACTGCACCACGGCCTCCGCCACGCTGCGCAGGAAGTCGCCATCGCCGGCTTTGGCCAACAGCTCGGCCAGCGGTAACCTGTCCTCGGTCATCGGGTCCTCATCGGTTCGGGATAAAGCCTCGCAACTCCACCTTAGCCAGACGATCCGATGGCCACCTCCGCCTACACCGTTGCAGTCAACGAATTTCCACCACGAACGCGGACGCTACCGCGCCGAGCCGAGCTCGCGGGCTTGACCGTCGATCCGAGCGAGCGACTATCGCCGCATGGCCTACGGGCTGGCTTTATCACCGGGGCATCCTAGCGGCCGCGCCCGACGAGCAGGTGATGGCGCATACCCGCCAGAAGGATGTCTCAACCATGCGTGGCTACCGTCGCCGGGCGAAGATCACCGGCGAGAACCCGGCCCGCCTGCTGGATTTGTGAGGCGCGGGTGAGGGATTATGCGCAAGGCGCGCGCGTGGCTGGTTCCCATATGTCCAGACCCGAAGATCCCTTGTCGCTGCCCACCACGGATTGGCTGCGGCATGTCATAATCATTACCGGGCCTGCGGATGACGTGGCGGCGTTCCAAATAATAGCTTCTGGCCTCGGCGCCATTCCATGGGCCTCCCCGGACCTTGATCTCCTCAAGGAGGACCAGGTGATGGCCTTGGTCTCTCCACCGGATGAATCAGCCGGGCTTAGCCTAGCCGGCGCCCGGGCACTCGCGCGCCAGCTCCGCAGCGCCATCAAGATCAATCAGCAGCGTGTCGGTGCCGCGGTCGGCTGCATTCGGAACTGCCCCTTCGACCTGCACGCGCTGCTGCCGGTGCCGGACCGCATCCTTCATCTTGGGCCGGACGACCTGGCCAGCATCGCCTGGCTTCGAAGCCACTGGGGCGTGATACAGCCATTGCGGCACGTGCGTCTGAAGACCAGCGGCGAGGACCGCCGGCTGTGCCGCTCGGCTCGGCTCGACTATGAATTTCCTGATTACGCAGCTTCCTCAGCCGTTTTTGGGCAGGTACAATGCCTGCGTAGATTGGATTTGAGCAGAGGATAGCGATGGCCCGCAACGCCGTGCAGTTCCAAAAGGGCTCAGCGAGCCCGCCTTTGATCGAGAATACGGCACGGAAGAGCAGTGCCGGGCGGTGGTGATCGCATTGCGTTGGCCCGACGGGTTCTGGTGCCCGGCCTGCGGCGGTCGGGAGCACAGCATGGTAAAAGCCCGCGACCTTTTCCAGTGCACGGCGTGCCGCCGGCAGACCTCGCCGATCGCGGGCACGATCTTCACCTCGACCAAGCTGGCGTTGCGCACTTGGTTTCGCGCCATGTATCACCTGACGCAAAGCAAGCAGGGCATCTCCAGCATCGAGCTGGGCCGACGTTTGGGCGTGACGCAGAACACGGCCTGGATGGTGCAGCACAAGCTGAAGCAGGTCATGCTGGAGCGCGATGCCACGAAGCCGCTGACCGGGCGCATCGAGATCGACGACGCATACCTCGGCGGCGAGCGCTCGGGCGGCAAGCGGGGGCGAGGCGCCCCGCGCAAGACGCCGTTCGTCGCCGCGGTCGAGACACGACGCCGCAGGGCAAGCCGGTGCGCCTGAAGCTCGGCCGGGTCACGGGCTTCTGCAGCGCATCCATAGCTGGCTTTGCCAAGCGCAGCCTCGATCCCGCTTGCACGGTCGTCAGCGACGGGCTGCAATGCTTCGCCAGCGTGACCGAAGCCGGGTGCACCCACCAAGCCGTCAAGACCGGATCGGGCCCGGCGGCGGCGCGCACACTGGCTTTCAAATGGGTGAACACCGCGCTGGGCAACATCAAGGCGGCGATCACCGGCACCTACCGCGCGATCAGCAGCAAGCACGTGCCGCGCTACCTGGCCGAGTTCGAGTACCGCTTCAACCGCCGATACGACCTGGCCGCGATGATCCCGCGCCTGTGCTGGGCCGGTGTGCGGACCGCGCCTATGCCTTACCAGCTCCTGAAACTGGCTGAGGTTTACGTGTAATCAGGATGAATTTTGGTCGGCGGACTGGACGCTATGGTTGGCGGTCCAGGCAGTGCGGCGCCGGTGTCCCACCTTGGTCTTCGACATTCGGCCGGATTACGGCGGTGAGTGATGGGCTGACGGAAGGAAATGAGCGGACGGAAGGATTTGCCGCGGGATCCGGTGATCCGGTCTGGGATGACTGGGACAATCCACCCCGGGTACCCGAGATGCCGGCGCTGCATCTCGACGGCTTCGACGGGCCGATGGACTTGTTGCTGGACCTCGCGGAGCGGCAGCGGATCGACTTTGGACGGATGTCCGTCCGCGACTTGGCCGAGCAGTTCGTGGCCGCCATGGAGCGGTTGGCTAGTCGAGGGTTCTGTTGCAAATGCTGGAGCGGTTTATGTCCAGGTAGCGCGAGGCCGCGACGTCAGGCGGCAATTTGGAAGAGGCTCGCAACAAAGACAGACTGGGCCCGCATGTCCCGACCGCCAACGTGAGGGACCTGCCCTTTTCTGATCATCGCCACCACCTCGTAGCCAGCCAAGGTCCGCCGTGCCGTTGGCAGACTGCCGAATCCAAGGCCGGGTCGGACCAGCCGTTTGATCCGCCGGTGATCCTGCGCGACGATGTTGTTCAGATACTTGCACTGCCGCAGCCGCGAGCAGCGCCACAGTTCACCGGCTCGCTTCATGTCGGCCACCGCACGCGGGCGGAGATGGCCAAGGTTTCGTCGGCGAAGCCGATGGAATGCCATCGGAGGGAGGCCGGGTTGTTGTCCGCTGTGACCGTCCGTGGGTTCACGGTGTGCGGCTGAGCCAGCGCCTTGCGGAAGAACCGCTTCGCAGCAGCGGCATCCCGCCGGGCCGACAGCAGGAAGTCGATCGTTTGGCCCAGGCTATCGACGGCGCGATACAGGGAGGTCCAGACGCCCTTGACCTTGATGGTGGTCTCATCAACCCGCCACGATCCCGTGCAGAGACCCAGATGCCGCCCGACCCACTGTTCCAGCGTGGCGGCGTAGGCCTGAACCCAACGATACAAGCTGGTATGATCGACCAAGACGCCGCGGTCCGACAACATCAGCGCAAGATCGCGATGGCTGACCGGGAAGGCCAGATACCAGCGCAGCGCCCAGAGGATCACCTCGGACGTGAAGTGCCCACCTTTGAATGAGCCATGCTGATCCACCGCCATCGCTCCCGGCTCGCAGCCTTGTGTCGCTACCACCTACCTCAAACAGGTCACCCCAGCGTTTGCAACAGAACCGCGGCCCGCGTGTCGCGCCGGCTCTGCACCAGGATGTCGAGCACCATCCCGTTCTGGTCCACCGCGCGCCACAGCCAGTGTTTCACGCCGGCGATCGTCAGCACGACCTCGTCCAAGTGCCAATTGTCGCCGGCCGCAGGCAGCCTGCGCCGGACCTGGTGGGCGAACGCCTGCCCGAATTTCAGCGCCCACTGCCGCACGGTCTCATGGCTAACGACGATGCCGCGGGCGGCCAGTAGCTCATCCACCATGCGCAGGCTCAGAGGAAAGCGGAAGTAGAGCCAGACGGCGTGGCTGATGATTTCGGCCGGGAAGCGGTAGCCGGCGTAACTGGGAACAGCGGACGTTATCATTCCGCCCGGCTACCCGGCTCAGCCGCACCCCGCGAGCGGCCGGCCGCCAAGTTGACGATGCCCCGACGAGGTAGCGGCAGCGGTCTGGCACGGGTCCGACCGTAAGCCAGGTTTTGCAGAATTCGCAGCTCCGGCCGCGAGCCAAACTCTCGAGTTCAGCCTGGACAGCAAAAACGGGCTGTCCTCGTCGCAGTGCTACGCCGGCTCGTTCGAACAGCAGATCGCAAAGTCGGGCAGCCTCTCTGTAGTAGGCGACCGCCACGTTGTCCTTGACGGATCGACGGTGGGCCAGCTCCGGTTCGGCGTTGGTCCACCCGCCCACGCCGTTGGCAGCCAACGTTTCCCAGATCGACAAGGGAATCTCGCCGCGGCCGGTCAGGCCGATCGGTTCACCCTCACCGGCGACCAGCTCGAGCACGTAGCGCGCGAATACTGCTCCTCGCCCGAGGCGCACTTCAGCGAAGCGTGCAGTATCCAGTGCGCGCATCATGCCGAACACGTTCGCGACGACGAGGGATGGCGCGCCGCGGACATGGAGCACCAGCGCCGAGTCGGCGTCCCAATCCGCGAGGAAGCGCAGGTTTCCGTGGCTGCGCGACGCCGTTCCTAAAGCGTGTCCCTGACCGAAGACTACGAGGGATGCAACGCCCTCAGCAAGCATCCAACGCTAAAGGGAGGCTGTTCTCTCGTCGAGAACGCTGGCCGGAATAGAGCCAAGCAGATCGCTCATTTCCGCTTATCCGGGTTCGCGGGCTGGTTCTCCATCTACACGGCCTTGGTTAGCGAGAGGCTTGCAAGCTCCGCTGCCAGGCGGACGGTCTCCGCGTGTGCGTCCTCGACCGAGCGGGCGTGCCTATCATCACCGAACTCCTGGTACTCGATGGCGACATGATGGGTCTCCGCTACCCCCAGGTTGCGGGCGCACGTCCGGATGTGAGTATCGAGATGGTTCGATCCGTGGCGAACGCCGCCCTCTGCAAAGCCAAACTCGCCGCATGTCGACAGGATGACGAGCGTCTTGCCTCCCAAGATCGGCTCCAGCGGGAAATCGCCTCGCGCCAAGTCGAAGGAGAACGTCTTGTCGACTCGAATGACTTGGTCGAACCAGGCCTTGAGCGGTGCGGGCATCCCGTAATTGTACATCGGAGTCCCGAGCACGAGCACATCGGCCTGCTCCAGTTCCCCGATCAGCTCATCAGAAAGCGCGAGCTCGGCCGTTGCCGCGGGCAAGCGGTGCGCGGGGGAGGGTGAACACCGCACCAATCCAGGATTCGGTGATGAACGGCGGTGGGGTCAGGCCGACGTCCCGCCGCAGGACGCGGTCCCCTGGGCGGTGCGTGCGCCAGGTATCGACGAAGGCCTGCGACAGCCGGCGCGAAAGGGAACGGCCAGTGCGCACGCTGGCGTCGAGGTGGAGCAATGTCGTCATCTTGGTTGTCTCCGCTTCATCCGAATGCCGATCTTGCCCGCACGGATACCGGAGCACCTGCGCGGGCGATCTTGAGGCCAGAGCGTGTGATCCCACTGCGCCGGCACGATTGCGTGACCTCGCCCGTCCTTGGCGACATGGCCGAGACCTGGGAACGGCACATGGGACCCGGCCACGAGCAACCGCTTGCTGGCCGCAAGCCCGACCGAATTCGTACGCGACCGCGCGCCGGCCTGCTTGTCGATATCGAACACGAGCCCAAGCTCCGGATGGTTGAGCGACCAGAACACATCGTAGTTGCTGGCTTCCCGCTCGCTTAGAGCCTGCGTGTTGTAGGCGACGCCGAGGAAGCCGTACCGGATCGCCACCGCGTAGAGCTTCCCGTCCTGCCAGTGGCCAAGGAAACGCTGGAACTCCGGGAAGAAATCGTCGAAGGCCGGGTAGTCGCGCAGATCGAGCGGCTCGATTGCGCTGGCCCCGTTGAGTTGCTGCACGTACTCGGCATTGGCAAGAACTAAGGTCATAGGTGCCGGGGGGCGACTGGGCGATCAGCCCGAGCATGTTGTCGCCGCCGGTGTAGTACTTGGCGCGGATCTTGACGTTGTTGGCGGCTTCAAATGCCGCCACGACGTCGGGCTCTGCATGGCCGGCCCAGGCCAGCATCGTGAGTTCACGCGGTCGAGCCGATTGGGCGACCACCGGACGGGACAGCGCGATTGCGGTCGTGCCCAGAACCGTCATGCCTGCGGACCGGAGCAGGTGGCGCCGGGTCTGGTTGGCTTCTCTCGATCGCTCCACGGTGGCAGGGCTGTTCAACGCTGTCGTTTTGCCGTTACTGAGTCCGCCTTGCAACACCTGATGGTCGAAATGTGGCGGCTGATCGCGAGGGGGATTCCCGAGCCGGCCGTTGTCTGACCCTCGAGG
>JAABUY010005396.1_pt1 | contig 12882 bp, 9 predicted proteins | sample 5560271 | NCBI WGS metagenome assembly JAABUY01 (sample SAMN10711886, study PRJNA513374) | rock metagenome | isolation source: Antarctica rocks | place: Antarctica: Victoria Land, University Valley
CGCCGCCGCCGCCGCCGCCAGCTCTGGGGGCGCGCAGGGCCGGCGCGGGCGCGAGCTGCAGCAGCATGTGGTCGTCCGGCGACTCGCGCGACCCGCTGCGCAGCTCCTGCTCCGACATTGCGTCCAGCTGCAGCTCCAGCCTGGCGCTGTGCCCGGACCCGCGCGCCCACCCGCTCGAGCGGCCCGGCTCGCCCGCCGCGGGCGGCGGCGCGGGCGCGCGCCTCGAAGCCGCGTCGGCACTGGGCCCTAGGCCGGGCCCGGCGCCGGGCGCCTGCGGCGCGCACACTGTGCCTGGCGACGAGCCTACGCCCGCACAGGGCGGCGGCGGCGCGGTCCCCCACCGCGGCTGCAGGGCTGCCCCGGCCATGCGTCCGACCGTGGCCGACTCGGAGCGCGCAAGGGACGCGTGCATTGGGGACACCCTGCCGGGCTGCGCCCACGCGGCCGGCCCGCCGGGCGGGGCGGGGGCGGCCAGCACGGTGCAGGGCGACCTGCTGGAGGGCGCGACGGGCGAGTGCAGCCTGCTGGGCGCGGCGAGCCTGGGCATCCCGCAGGACAGCGGCCGCGAGGACGGCGTCTGGTCGGCCGGGCCGGCGCACGCGCAGTGGCTGCCAGGCGCGCCTGGGGGCGCCTGCTGGACCAAACAGAGGTTGCATGTAAGTACGCCTACACTATGCGCTCCTCGTCGCATCACCACACACAGGGAGGCAGCGACAACGGCTAGCTCGCAATGGCTGCTTCAAAGCCGAGTGTTCCGTTGCTGATGCGGCGAGCATGAGGTGCCCCTGCTGGATTGAGGCCATTTGAAGATGCTGGCGCGCATGCTGTATAGCAGTGAGTTTGTATACTGATCAGCTCGCCGCGGCGCCTGTTTGCGAGCAGGCGGACTGCCGATGCGCACGCACAGCGGCACGGCCACGCCCGTCAGCGGCTCGACGTGGGGCGGCGCGCCAGACGCGCCCTGCCGCAGCCATGCTGCGCAGCCGCCGCCCGCGGCGAGCAGCGCTGCGGAGGCGCCCGCTGCGGCCTCTGGGGTGGCGCGCAGTGCTGCAGGCGCCCGCACGCCAAGCAACGCCGGAGACGGGGCTGAGGCCTCGCCGGCAGGGCGCACCGCACCCGGCGCTGTGCGCCAGCGCACGCCAGGCCTCTGGCGCCGCCTGCGCGAGCGGCTGCTGCCGCGGCGCCGGCCGCGCGGCGACCAGGCGCCCGCGGCTGCGTCTGCCAGCAGCTCCCCAAGCGCCTCCCCGCGGCGGCAGCGCGCCTGCAGCGGCGGCGGCGGCGGCGACGGCGGCGGGGCTGGCGGCGGCGGCGGCGGCGGCGGGGGCGGTGGCGGTGGCGGTGGGGCGGCGCATGTAGAGGCGTGGCGCGCAACGGCTGCCGCTCAGCGGCCAGCCGGCAGCCGCTGTGCGCCCCCATCAATGTGCCAATGCCAGTGGTTAGCTAACAAGTTTGCCTGCAGTTATGCGCTTGCACCCACTAGCCCTTGCAGTCTGGGCTCTGGAGGCTTGCTCTGTTGCACAGCACATCATGGCGGCCAATGCCCACGCTACTGCATGCTGTTTGTGCAAAGGCGCGCATCGCGGTGGTTTCGCGAATGCATGGGCAGCCATGGCCGGCGCCAGGCTGTCTCTCTGTCCGCGAGGGTCTCATGTCCTCCATGCTGTCTGCTGAGTATTTGTCTGCTAAAAAACTGCAAAAGCCAAGCACCAGCACCATCGCATGTAGGCTTCTACAAGCATTGACAGTGCTTATTGGTGCAGGGACGAGCAGCAGCGCGGGCAGCTGCGGCACGCACCACGCGGACAGCAGCGGCGACACCCTGCCCAGCGCCATACTCGTGGACGGCGCCGGCCGAGTTCGAGCCCCCGCGCCCGGCGGCCGCCCCAGGGCACAAAAGCCGCAATCAGCGCGCTCGGGGCGCGAGCGCCGCAGCGCGCGCGGCGGCAGCGCTGGGCGCAGCCCAGCGCCCTCTCCCAGGCTGCGCCGCGCCGACCCCGCGGCGACCGACTCCGCGTCGGGAGCGACCGGCGCGTCGCAGCCGGGCGCCGGCGACATGCTATGGGAGCTGGCGGCCGGAGCGGACGCTGCGCGGCGCGCCGCATGCGGCGCGGCCGACGGCGCCTGCCAGGTCCCGGCCAGGTGCGTCGGGCGGGCGGCCCGCTGCGCATGCAGCCGCTCGGCCTGCCAGGGAGCACAGTTTCTGCTGGGACAGACGGCGACGGCGGTGGAGACTGCGCAGACACTGGGAGGAGCTCTCGGACCGGTTCCCGCCCCGCAGGACATGCCTGGCTGAGCGCTGGCCGATGCACACGTCACTGGATCACATGTGTAACTCGCGTGCAACATGCGCCGCTTCTGCGATGTTAAGCTCGGAGTGCCCCACGCCGTCGCAGGACGCGCCTGGCGGGGCGCTGGCGCCGGGAGCCGTGCGAGGCTGCGCGCGCAGCAGCTGCAGCGGTGGACGAAGCGCTGCGGGTGCCGCCGCTGCAGCGCCTGGCGCACGCGCGCGTGGCCGAGATGGAGGTCCGCGAGACCGATGACGCGCTGGAGGCGCGCGCCGCCCCGCCGCGACCTGCCGCTGCCTCACATAGCGGCCATGCCGGGGTTGAGTGATTGGCCTCTGTGCACCGCAGCGGTCACAGGGGCTGGAGACCAAAACCTCGATCAGCGGCATCACCCTGCTTCTCTGCATGCGAGACATGCATGTCATGTCATGCTTGATGCGCGCGCGATCCCCTGACGCGAAGGATGGAGGGTCCACACCAGGCGGGGCGTGTGGAGCAGCGCGCACTGCCCCAGCGCCGGGCTGATCCTGGGGCCGGCTCGCGCAGGTGGTGCAGTTGATCCCCTTGAACGGCGTGGGCGCATGCATGCGCCGCAGTACGCGCTACCCCAAGACCGGCGCTGCGGTGGAGGGCCCGCGCCGCGACGCTCGGCCGGGGTGCATGCGCAGCCTCATGACCGTCGGCCCGCGCGGCCACGTGCATGTCAGGCGCGCGCGCACGCCCCGCCTGCGCGTCCTCCTGGATTTGCCTGATCACCTGCTGCCGCATGAAGCTGCCTGCCCTGGAAGACCGTGACTGGAAATTTCAGACCAACTGACGCTCTGAACCTAGTGAGCGTCGTTGGCATGCTTGCAACGCATGGAGGGCCATGCATGAGCCGATGCATGTACCGCACGCGAGCACTGGTGTGCGACCTGATGCCGCCGCAGCCTGCCCGCGGCGGCTGACGGAGGTATGGCAGCAGGTGACCGCCTGCCGGGGTGGCGCGCAGGTCAGTCCAGGATGAGCCACTGCCGGCCGTGTTCCACGAGCGGCTGCGGCTGACGGCCGACGGCGCCCGGCTCATCATCGAACAGAATTTTCAGCTCCTGGACGGCGCCGCGGAGCCCATCAAGCACCGCTACATCTGGCACCGCGCCTGTTGAGCCCTGTACAACCGAAGTAACTTCGTTTGCCAGAGCTGGGTGGTTGGGACCAAGCAAAAAGCCTGCCAGGCCTAGCAGAGGCGCTGGGCTTCTACATCTGCTCAATGCCACAAACTGCTGTGCAAGCAGTGATGAACAATCAGTTCGGTTTTTTTTTTGGGCCTTCACTCGGTGACCTACGTGAGATAGCAGAGACATTGACTGACAGTTAGGCCAGAATGGCTCCTCCCTCTCAGCTTTGCTACTTGCTGCCCATCTGTGTGACGAATTATCCAGGGCCGAGCTCACTACCACACAGGGGATATGTGAGAGGCGCCCCAACCCCTGACCTAGCGCTTACAGTTGAGGTGTGACTGCGGACAACAGCATCACCTTGGCTGCTTACATTGCTGCTGGCTGCGCAGCATCGACAGCTCGTAATGCAGCCTCCACCTCGGCCCTGCTGAAGCCGTAGCGGTTTAGCACGCGCAGCAGCTGCCTGCCGTTGCACTCTCCGATGCCCAGCTGCGCGCCGAGCAGCCGCCGGCGCAGAGCTTCGGACCCAGCTCGCTCCCTTGGAGACCCCGCAGCCTGCAGTGGCGCCACGTGTAGGCGTCAGACACGCACAGGAGCCTGCTGCCCGGCCAGCGCACTTTCTGACAGCTTTTCACTGCTGAACAACGTCCGCAGCCATGAAAAGTGCACCCGAAACCAAGACCGCATGCAGGGCGGCATTGAGCAGGAGCCGCTGTGAGCACGCTTGCAGACCGCGGAGAGCACGCTTGCAGCCACACGGCCGAACCTGTGCAGCCTTCTCCAGCTGCACCGGCCCCGCCAGTCCCCACGCGTCCAGGTCGTCACGGCGGAACTCCGCTCGCTCCGGCGTGCTCGCCCGCGCGGCCGCCAGCGCGGCTCTGCAGCAGGTTGAGGCACTACATTGACTCGCGGCACCGCTCAAAGCTGGCTTGCATGTCAAAGCAGCAAGCAACATAGTGGCATGCAGTGCCCAGGGGCGAACCTTACAGCAGTGGGTGCGGCGTGCTCGACGCCGACGTTGCCTGCTTCGTGGTACCTGCGCGGCACTCACACGCTGCTCTATTGAGTCTTCATACTCCTTCACAGCCAAGCCAAGGCAGGACGGAGTTCCAGAGTGCCACACAGTGACTGGAGCGCTTGCCGCCAGGCCGCAAGGGCGCTCGTGTGGGACGTGATAAAGGAGCGCAGCCCGAAATAGGGAGAGTGTGAGGTGCAGCGAGTGACAAGCTTAAGCAGGCGAGGCATTCCAGCGGGCGCCTCACCGCGTCGCATGTACAGATGTGGCCAACGCCGCCGGCACGAACGCGTGCCGGCAGCCCGGCAGCGCCATGTCAAGCGCCAGCCGCGCCTGCCGGCCGGCAACGTCCGGGTCCAGCAGCACCACCACGCCGGCCGCGTGACGTCGCGCCGCGCTCAGCTCGCGCAGCCTCGCGAGGGTTGCGGCAGACCCCGCGGTCGAAGCTGAGCCCAGCACGAAGACATCCGCACGTACGGCGCGCCGCAGCGCCGCTGCGTCGCTGCCCCCCTCGACCACGACCAGGCCCTCAAAGGCTGGCAACCTCTGAGGCGACGGCAGCGGCCAGGCGCGCCGCGGCGCACGGCCTGGAGCGTGAGGTCGGGCCTCTGCACGCGGCCCTGCGTGGCTGCCGCTGTCCCGCCGTTGTGTCTCCAGCGCTGTGTCGTCAGCACCCACCACACGGCCAGCTGCTGCGTGTGAAGGGCCCAGCAGGCTGGCTGAGCTTTGAGAAGCGTCGTGCAGGATGCGAGAGCTAGTGCCGGGCTGTGCATGGCGCCGCGCCGGGCTGTTGCTGACCCGTCGCAAAGCGTCTGTCCTGCTGCGCACAGGCGGCGCATATGCGACAGGTGGTGGCTGTTGCGGCGGCGGCGGCGCACGCGGCGCCTCAAGCGGCGCCGCAAGTCTGGGCATGACGGGCCCTGTCATGGTTTACGCTGCGCCCTGGTTGGTTGTAGCCTGAGTGGGTCTCCTAGCTGGTGTAACGGGGAGGCTGCTGGTTTCAGAGGCACCCTACCTGGCAGGCATTCCAAGCTCAGCACACTTGCGCAAACGCTAAGGCACTGGGCAGCCACCAGGCTGGCAAGCTCAGGAGGGTGTTACAACGAGCTCTGCAGCAAGGAGAGGGCGGCTCATCCACCCTTTGCACAGTACTCACTTGCGCTCAGCAGGTGCGGGAAACTTGCACGCTGCCTTTCCGTTGTCATCAGCGCAAGTTTTGTACTCAAACCACGGCAGCAAGGCCTGAAAGCCTGCATAGAGCCTCTGCAGAACTGCAGGTCCATCACCAATAGAGCACTGCACCTGCCCTCTTTCAGCTCGCGGGACACAGCGCACTCGCCCTGCCTGCTCGTTGCAACAGGCTCGCAGTGTGTCCTTGGCGTGTCCATCATCTTGTTATGCTGTGCACCTTTAGCGTGCTTATACAGCCCCACTCGTGCCTCTGCAGGCGCCCTGGTGCGCTGTTGCGCATGGATGCCTTTGCCGACCTGCTGTACCCAGACGCGCCGACCGTCCCAACGTATATTGCCAGCGGCGGCGTCGCGGCTGACACCCAGCTGCAGCGCTATGGAGGGCCCAACGTTTGGCCCGCTGCCGGCCACACATCTGGTCCCGCAGCAGGAGCAGCGTGCGCTGTGAGCTTGCGCACCTGTGCGAGCGCAGCAGCAGGCGCGTGTGCAGCTGCCTGCCCTAGCGGCGGAGCTGGAGCGAGCGGCCGGCCAGGCGATATGGCGGCCGCGTATGGCGGCACTGATTGCAGAGGCGCAGCAGCCAGCGGGAGCCCCCGGCGGTCTCCGACACCTGGCGGGACGGCAGTGGCTGCTGGCAGCACAGCCGGCAGCGCGCGGCCGGAGGAGCCAGCGAGCGAGGGGCAAGCCCAGGCCGCAGGCAGCCAGGACAGGGGAGGAGCGAACGGGCGAAGCGGCGCCGCCAGCCCGCGTGGTGCTGTTGCGCCGGAGCGCACCCCGCCGGGCGCGCGCGGCCGGGTGGTGAGTGCGGGTGCGCTGCGAGAGCAGGTGCTGAGCCTGCGCGCCCAGGTGCGCCGCGCCAGCTCGCAGTGCATGGGAGGAGCAAGCGCTTCATGCAACTATGCCTTGTCACTGACAGCAGCGCTTCAATATTGTGCTCTCCAGCAACCCTGCCTACAGCTTGGGGTTGATTGAGCTCAGTGATCATCAGGACAGGGACTGCTATATATTGAGCAGCAAAGCAGCAACGTCCGTGAGCTTGCTCTTTGGTGAACCTCGTCGAGCGCCCAGCTCCCAGCGTGCGTGTAACTGCATTCCGTTGCCTGCCTCATGGTGTGGACCATTTCATTTGCAACATGCATTGAGCGGGTGTGTGCGTGGGGTGCAGCTCCAGCAGCTTCAGCTGCTGCACACGGGAGTGCAGCCGGTGGCAGCGCAGCTGCAGCAGCCGCAGCTGCAGCTGCAGCAGCAGGCCGCCACGCCGCACCGCAGCGGCGGCGGTGCGGCACCTGGTGAGCCCGGTGGCATGTCTGAAGGACATGCCGCCGCACGTGCGGCCCAGAGGGCACCCGCTGGACATGCCGCGGCATGCACGCCCAGCTGCGCAGGCCGCGCAGCCGAGCACGGCGGCGGACGCGCAGCGGCGGCTCTGCCAGCGACGGAGGCAGGGCGCGGGGACGCCACCTGGGAGGCAGGGGCGTTTCTGGGGCTAGGGCCGCCGCGCCATGCGGCCAGCAGAGGCGCGGACCCGGTCGCGCGCAGCCCACCCGCAGATCAGCGCGCGGCCCGCGGCTGCGCAGCCGCGCATGCTGCGGGGCCGAGCGTCGGCCTGCCGCCTGCCAGCACCGCAGGCACGGCGGTCTCGGGCGGCGCCCCGGATAGCTCCCCGGGCGGCGCCGGGCAGGCAAGCTGGTCATCTGCGCCAGGCGCTGGGCTGGCGCCTCCAGGCAACGCCGCGTCCGGCTCAGCGCGCAGTGCGGGGCATGCTGCACTGGGGAGTACGGCGGTTGGCTCCTCAGACAGCGTGGGGGGTGGCTCGGAGGCGAGCAGCTCGGACTGGGGCAGCGCGGCGGAGGACGGCGCCTGGGCTGCGGCGCCGCCGCGCCCGCCGGACGGCGGAGCGCCTGCGCGCCGGGCGGTCGCTGGACCCTGTCCTGACCCTGAACCTGAGTCCTGCTCAAGCTCTGGCATGGCCCCGCTGCCGCCCGTGCGCGCGCTGGTCCCGCGCGGCGTTGGCTGGTCCGACTCCGACGCTGACAACAGCGACGGCCGCGAGGACGCGCGGCTGCTGGCCAAGTATGGCATCCGCCACGATCCTGCCCCCAGGCCCGACCCTCACCGCGCGAGAGCGCGCGCACGCCACGCAGGGCGGCGGCGCGGCGGGGCTGCTGAAATCGGGATCGACGCGCGACTGGGAGTGCGCCTGGGTGCTACCAAACAAAATCGTGACAGAGTGGAGATGGGAGCCCGCCAGCGTCCGCGAGAGGCGGATGAAAGTGCAGTCGGTGGTGGTGGCGCCGACTGGGCCACGCCAAACGAGGATGGCGAGTGCCGCTGCAGTCGCTGTTGCAGTCCAGACATCGCTGGCAGCGTCTGCCAGCATGGTTTGGGCGGGCATGCAAAGGCCCACCGAGCCTCTGTTGGCAGCGGCCGCAATGAAAGCAGCGCCCAGTGTGACATGCACGCGAGGCGTCCGGCGGCGCTGCGTGCACGCCGCCGGGCACGCGCCGGTGCCGTTGCCGGCGGCTGCAGCGGCAGCGCGCCCAGCCGCAACAGCAGCGCTGCCTCGAGCTCCGCGACTCTGGCATCGTCCCCTGCAGAGCCGGACCTGCACGGCGAACTCGTGCTGCTGCGCGGCGCGCTGGGACGCGGGGCAGCTGCACTGACTCTGGGCGGCGAGCTTGCCTCACCGCCGTCGAAAGCTCAGAGGCTGCACTCAGAGCTGCAGGTCGGGAGCGACATGGGCGCGGCAAGCGCCGCCCCGCAGGCGCCACTGCTGCCCGAGCTGTCGGTCGAATCGCGGCGGTACCTGGCCCGCTACGGCCTGATGCCCAGCAGCGTGTCCGCCGCCAGCGGTGGGGAGGTGGGGGAAGCCGGGACAGCTGTGGCCTTGAGCATGAGCAGTGTGCTGGGCGCGGTAAGTTCAGAGGGCGTAGAGCAAAGCGGCTGATTAGCATGGAGCGGTGGGGTGCATGCAAACGCGCCTGGCAACATTGCTGCCGCTTGTTCAGAGAGATTGCTGGTAGCGAGCAGGCTGATGTCTGCCTCCATGCAGCGTTGCTGAGGTAGCCTTGCCCGGCAAGTGTGAGAATACATGCAACAGAATAGCAAGGCCTGTGTCTCAAAAACTCTGTTGCTCACAGCTCTGGTACAGGACTGGACGGGCACGCCATGCAAGGGATGACAGGAGCAGCCTCGTGGAGTGAGTACATTTACAGCCTATCCCCGCTCAGCGCACAGCGTGCGCCGCACACCCAGCAGCCAGGAACCCCCACACGCCTACCGCAGCTTGCCCATTCGCATCTTCTTGAGCCGCTTGCGGTACTTGTGCTTGTTCATTTTCCTGCTGCGCTTGCGCTTCACGCTCTCAAGCAGCATGCCCTCCCCTGCCTGGGCTGCCTCCGGAGGCGCGCTCCTTCTGCAGGCTGTGCCAGCGAGAGCTGCCTGCCACTGGCCAGCGTCCGCGTGACGGAGAGCCGAGGGAGCAAGCGTGCGTGCCGCCTCCGCAGCGTGCAGGGCATGCGTTGGTTCAGGCAACCCGTGAACACGCGGGTAGCCTCCTCGCGGCTGCAGGTGTGGCTGCCAGTGCGCCGGCAGCGGGTTGCTGAGTTCCCGAGCGCCGCTGTAGAGGCCTGCCGCGCTCCCTGCGAGTACCACACAGTAGCTCGCTTTAAACCAGCAAATTGTTGAGCAACACAAGGACAGAGCAAGAACAGTTCACCGCACCTGACGAGCAGTGTTGCACTGCAGCGGTGCATGCTGCAGCCTCTTCACTGCTGGCGATGCATCCAAAGCGGGGCAGCTGACCCGCGCGGCAGCTCAAGCTGAGCAGGCTGCGTAGGAGCCGCGGCGGCCCCAGGAACATGGCAAGCCTTCCTGCTCCCACCCACTTGGCTCGCCAAGCTTGCTGTAAACGAAAGCGGGCTGTTTTGCCGCAGGACGGGCCTTCAAGGGGGGTGGGGTAAACGTGCCACATTAGGCACTGAGCCTGTTTTGGCAGGGTCATCACTCTCTTGCCAGACAGCTACGCATCCGGACCTCATCTCTTTTTCTCTTATGATCGTGACTGCTGTGCAGTATCTTGCATAGTGTATTATTTGAGTGGGTGTTGTTTTGGCCTGGCTCTCGAGCATGGTGAGCGGCAGGGGCGTGCTCAGGAGATGCTGCATACTTTGCAGGCCAGTGCGCACATGCAGTCGCATGTCGGTGCCACGGGGCATATGCACTTCAGTTTGCCGGCTTGCGGGGGCCGCCACCTCTGGGCGTGCAGACTGGCAGCGCAGCGCTGCAGCTGGCGCAGCCTGGCACCGGCCGCTGCGACCACGGGAGTGCTCCCGAGCGCTCGCTTCTACTCTGGCAGCGGCTGAGCTGGCAGCAGGTGCGCCTGGGCCTCTGCTCGCTAAATGGTTTGGCTCAGTCCGTGCTTGGTGTCCCAATTTGGCTGCACATGCGTCACTTCTTGCCTGACTTTCCAAAGAGGATGCGTGCCTGGTCCCCTGACACTGGCCCGCGACCCTCCAGAGCCTGTGGACACTGTGGTGCTGGACGTGCGCGGGATGAAGTGCGGCGGGTGCTCGGCGGCGGTGCGGCGCATCCTGGTGGCGGACCCCGCCATCGAGGCCGCGGCGGTGAACTTGCTGACGGAGAGCGCGGTCGTGCGGATGCGCCGGCCGCCCCACGCCGACCCCCACACTGAGCACGGCCAGGCTGCCGCGGAGCTCTTGACCGCCAGGGTGCGCACAACGGCTGCTTGTGGCGGCTTGCTCGCGCATAGAGTGGTCCACCTTGATTCTGATACGCCTGAGTGCCCTCGCTGCACCTCACACTGCAGGGAGCGCGGCTCCTGATATTTCCTGGGCACTTGCCAGAGCTGGCTGCCGCTTCTTCTAATGCTGTTCAGCAGCTGTGTTTTGGCAGCAGGGACAAAACTTGATGGGCACTTTGTAACCTGCACACGCTGGTCAATAGGTGGGTGCGCTGCAGAAGCACCGGTGGGCAGCGTTTGACATAACCGGTGGGTGGGTGTAGGGCTTCCCGTCGCAGCTGCGGCGTGCCGAGGGCGGCCTGGCAGATGACGCGGCAGAAAACGAGGAGCGGCGGCGGCGGGAGCTGCAGCGCGGCATGGTGCGCTTCCGGGGAGCCAGCCCTTCTGGGCAGACCCTCTCACCGCGCTCAGCCTGGCCTTGCCAGCTGCAAGGAGGAGACCATCGCGACCCCGGCTCATGCATGCAGGCCCGGGCCGGGAGGGCGGCGCCCCTGCGCGCCCGCGAGGCAGAGGCCCCACGCGTGTCATGCATACCAAGCTGCCCAGCCTCCCATATGCTGCAGGAGGTTAGGGTAGGGTTGCGCGCGCGCGCAGGTGGATCTGGCGCTCGCGTGGGGCCTGGTGGCCGCCTGCTGCACGCACCATGCGGGTCACGTGCTGCACGGCCTGGGCTGGCACGGCGCCGCGCACGGGCCCGTCCTGTCCGCGCTCGCGCAGCCGGGCGTCAGCCTCGCGCTCGGCGCGGCCGCGCTCGCGGGCCCAGGCCGCCCGCTCGTCATAGACGGCGCCCGGGCGCTCGCACGGTGCGGCCCTTGCAACACCTTACCCTGCCATACCATCTTTAATGGGGTCTTTATGCGATCCAAACTGTTGACCTTGTCGTCAAGCTTGTGTCTATGACAAGCTTTCCAAAGTGGCTCTGTGCGCACTGCATACAACCAGATTTTGTGGCAGGCCACCGCATGGCGTGCAGTCTTGCATGCAGCCCGGGGATGAGTGGAACACACGCCCTGCTCGTGACAGGGCTGCCTGGTGCGCCAAGCTCCGCAGTCCGCACCGCCGGTGCAGCCGGCACGCCCCGCCCACGCGCGCCGCGACGCGCGCCAGGGGCACGCCCAACATGAACTCCCTGATCGCGATGGGCGCGCTGACCTCGTTTGCGGCCGGCCTGGCCGGCCCGCTGGTGCCCGGGCTCGCGCTGGACGGCGCCGCGCTGGAGGAGCCGGTCATGCTGCTTGCGTTTGTGCTGCTGGGGCGCACGCTGGAGGCGCGCGCGCGGCTGCGGGCGTCGGGTGCGCACCACGCCTTAACCCCTACCCTACGGGGGGTCACACAGGGGGTGCTTCGCCAGGGGGGCCTGCGGTGGCAGCGCGAGCCAGTTCTGCTGCTCGCGTTTGTGCTGCTGGGGCGCACGCTGGAGGCGCGCGCGCGGCTGCGGGTGTCGGGTGCTGTGCACGCGCTGCGGGGACCGCTGCGCCGGGGGAGCCTGCGGCGGCAGTGTGAGCTCACTGAGCTGCAGCTTCGCGTGTGAAGTATGTGCGTGGGTTGTCTGCGTGGGAGGCAGGTCTTGAACTCCCAACACCCTCAGGGCATGACGCCATTGCGATGTGACCAGTGCTTCGGCAGAAAGAAGCCCAGAATGCTGGGAGGAGAAGCGTCACAGCATGCACACGGGGTTGTCAGCTTTGCCGCCGGCGCCCTGCTGACGCAGAGCCGTGCGTTGGGCGGCAGCGGACCTGCGCACGCTGGCCCGGCTGATCCCCGCGCAGTCGCGGCTGCTGCTGGGCGCGCCGCCGCCGCGCGCGACCGCGCCCAGCGCGGCCGCGCCTGCGGAGGCGCCCGCGGCCGCGGGGGCGCTGGTCGCGCCGCGGGGGCCGCCCGCCGCTGCGGCGGCCGGGGAGGATGCGGTGGAGGTGCCCACGGCGAGCGTGCGCGCGGGCGACCTCCTGCTGGTGCGCTGCAGGCGCTGCCTGCCTGCCTGGCGCTGCGCTGCGGAGGTTATAAGCAACAACAGAAAGCCTCGTTGCCTGGCGGGCTAAGGACCGCGCCCGACTCGTCTCTGCCTGTGATCAGAGGGCAAAGACTGCGTTTCCAGGTACTGCCGTGCAGGCGCGTGCAGAGGTCTGCCCCTGGAACCTGTGCGCAGGCTCTGCGCTCATCTCAAAGAGCGCTGCCTGGCGCACGCGCTGCCCGGCGAGCGCGCGAAGGCGATGGCGGGGCGGCAGCGTGAGCGTGGACCTGTGGCGCCCCTGGCGCTCTGCACGCCTGATGGGCGCCGCCCCACCGCTTGATGGACGCTTAATGGACGCTGGATAGGCTGCCTGACGGGCGCCGCCCCCGCGCCAGGTGCTGCCGGGCGAGCGCGTGCCGGTGGACGGCGAGGTGGTGGCCGGGCGCGGCAGCTGCGACGAGGCCATGCTGACCGGCGAGTCGGCGCTGGTGGCCAAGGCGCCCGGCGCGCAGGCGCGCT
>JAABUY010005397.1_pt1 | contig 12881 bp, 13 predicted proteins | sample 5560271 | NCBI WGS metagenome assembly JAABUY01 (sample SAMN10711886, study PRJNA513374) | rock metagenome | isolation source: Antarctica rocks | place: Antarctica: Victoria Land, University Valley
TCCATGCTGCCGGCCGCGTCCGCCACTGCCTTGACCCTGCTGCCGTCGTGCACACGCTGCGACCGCCTGCGCGGCCGCGCCGCGTCGGCGGCCCTGCGCGCGGCGGGCGGGCGAGGGGCGGAGCGGGCGGGCGGGCGAGGGGCGGCGCGGCCGCACCGCAGCAGGTGCTCGGCTGCCCGGGCGACCAGCTCGTCCGCTCTTTGCTGCGCGGCCGCGGCGCACAGGCGGCCCAGGCCCTGCAGCGCGTCGCGCCGCGCAGCGGCCTCCACGGCCGCCGGCTCGCCCGCCCGGGGCTCCCGCGCCAGCAGCTTGACGAGCGCATCCAGCGTCGCGCCGAGCTTGGCCGGGAAGTCCCGGCCCCGCTTGGCGAGCAAGCGCGCGGCGATGCGGCGCGCTGCGCTGCAGCTGTCTGCGCGATGGCACCAGTGCGGCTTGGCGCAGCGCTCTCAAGTCAGTCACATCGCAGACGGCGCAGGCGACGCAAGGGAACACGCGCGCCTGCGGCCGCCGCAAGCGTGTGCTGGTAAGCGGCGTCCGCTGCGGCGCTCGCGTCCCCGACGTGGCTGCTGAGCGCATCAAAGCTGCTCACCAGCCGCTTGATGGCTGCACGGCTCGCCTCCTTTGTGGGCGCTGCCTCAGCAGTGGCCGCCGAGGGCGCGGGGCGCTTGTGAGGGCGACTGGCGGGCCGCGCGTCTGCCTTGCGTTTGCGGTGCGCGCCGCGCTCATCGCTGCCGCTTCCCATTCTGCTGGCACGCACCTAACATATGAGCGAGCTTGCTCTGGCTCCACAGACTCCTTCTTACCTCAGCAGGCTCCTTGCAGACTGGTTGTGGTGCATCAGGCTAGGTCTGAGTGGCAGGCACGCTGATCGTGCAGGTCTCTGTTGAGACTTGTACAGTCCCAACATGTAGCTGAGCTCTGAAGCTGAGGACTTTGAGCGGTGTTGGCCATTTGTCTGTGAATGAGCAGCCATAGCATGGCTTTCTCTGGCAAGATCAAGCACGAGCCTTGATTGGACGCTCGTCAAGAAGGGGCGCGGTCCTTGGCGGCGCAAGTTGACGCCTGAACGCCGGGCAGCTAGGCGCATACGTACAGCGAGCGAGCCGACCAGGGGCGTGGCACCCTCAGGGACAGGTTGGGGGAGGTGCGGTGTCCGCGCGTCACGTGCAAGCGCAACGCACTCCTCGCCAAAGTGTGCTGCAACCGCACAGCGCGGCACGCAGAACGCTGTCGGCGCCCTTTCCTACAGCAGCTTTACCTTGCAGCCCAGGGCGGTGCGTCCCGCATAGCCGAGCTCTATGACAGCTGTGCGCTAACCCGTTGGCAAGATGTGTGTTTTCATGCATGCGCCGCATGCATGTTTCCATAATAAGAGATGAGGCATGGCTGGGTCAGGGTGGATGTTGGTGTGGATTTTACACCTGTGCCAGCCACCTAGGGCCGCCCTGCCCATGCGGCCACGCCCCCACACGGGGGCTGCCGGGGCATGCTGTGGACAGCCGCGCTGCCACAGTGCACAGCAGTCGCTATCACTGTGCAAATTGACGCATTGACATGTGCAGGTTGCACTCTCCCCAGTCCACGATACATCCCTCACTGCACGTACTACCAAGCAAAGCACATGTTCACAGCAAGCAAAAACAGCACCAGGCAGGTGCGCCTGAATCCCAGACCCTGGCACCAGCACTCGCGCTGCTTGCCCGCAGCCTGGGCGCGCGTGGTGGCTGCCTCGTGCTGCGCCTTAATGCAGGCGGCCTCCGCGGCCGCCCAGCCGGCCTCCGCAACGGCCAGCTGGCCGCCCAGGTCCTCCAGCTTGGCGTTCAGCGCGCGGATGGCCTTCTCATGCTTGGCGCCCAGCGCCGCCTGCTCGTCCTCCAGGTCCAGCAGGCGCAGCAGCAGGTTGTCGCGCAGGGGGCGCGCGGCCTGGCGCAGCGCGCGCGTCAGCTGGCGTGACTGTGGGCACTGCGTCAAGCGTTGCGCGTGCAGCGCAAGTGCTCATCGACTTGCATACAAGCTCTGTGTGGCTTTCTCCACGACACGCTTGCTTTGCATGTTACGAGCGTATAGAGCCAAGCAGACCCGCAGCTGGGTTGAGCGGCGCTTGCAGGTGTATGCGCGATGCAGGAGGTGAAAGCGAGCAAAGGCACCGGGGGCTGAGCGCACCGCGGGCTTGGGGGCGTCGGCGGCGGGGCGCGCGTGCGCCGAGGCGGGCTTGGGCTGTGCCAGATCAGCGGCGCGGCGCGGGCGCGCGCTCGGCCGGCGCGGCATGTGGGCGGCGGCGCGCAGGGTCAGCGCGCGCTGGTCGTCGCCGCTGGCGCCGCCGCGCCACGCGCGGACCTCGACCTCTGCTCCAGCAAGGAGCACGCCGAGCGCCCAGGCGGCGGCCCCGGCGCCGGCCGAGCTCGCTGCGGCCAGGCGCGAAGCGGGCCACCAGGCAGCCGATGCGGCGGCGCGCGCCACGAGCGGGGCGGCCGAGGCCGCAGCGCCGACGGCGTCCAGCGTCGCGGCGGCGGCGGCGCGCGCGGCCGCGGCGCTCAGGCGCCCGGCAGTGCCTGCCGTGCGGGCTTTCAGTCCGCAGCAGAACCATTATAAGAGGCTGGGTGCCACACTACATTCTCGGTTGCAACGGCAAGTGCAGGCTATGCTGCACGCCGCTGGAGAAGGCTGCACCTGTGGCGCAGGTGTCGAGGACCCCGCCGCACAGGGCGGCCAGCAGCGGGCGGTCGCAGCGCCTGGCATCACCTCCAGTGGCCAGCATCTTAGACATGACGTTGCCCATCGTGCCTGTCGCCGCGCACGGCACGAGTCAGCGCGGAGGGTGAGCAGATGCGCTTGCAAACACGCGGCTCGGCTCTGTTTACGATCTGTCACGCATCCTTCCGTGGTGCCCTGCGCAACCCAGACCAGCGCACAGCACGTTCAGACACAGGTGCCAGGCGTGGTGCGTGACAAGGCCAGGAGAGGCGCCAGGAGCCCCGCGCTGCCCCCATGCCTCAGATCATCGCCCAAACGGACTTTGCACGGCCGGCCCAGGCTGCCCGCGGCGAGCCCGCGCGGCCCGGCAGGATACTCAGCAGGCCGGCATCGTTGCGGCAGGTGCTTGAAACATCACGGTCCGGTGTCGCCCCCCATCGCAAGCACAGTTCCCGCTGCCACTACCCTGTGCAAGTGGAGCACTCCGGCCTTTCGTGTCCCCCTGCAAGACGTGAGCCTGCCACTTCAAGGCGGTACACCGGGCGTTCACACGACAACTTGGGCTGCACGGGCCCTGTTGCTAGCCACATGCAGCCTGCGGCAGGGAGCGCCATGCACTGCACCCACACGCACGCGTGAGCGAGACGGATGCGCTCACCTCAGCACGGGCGTCTGTCGCAAAAATGCACAGGGCGAGGGTGCACGCGGGGCGCGCGCACAGCCTCGGCTCCGGTGACAGCAGCCAATAGCTCCGCTTAACGGTGCAGAAGCCACACGCAGGAGACACCTATATTTCTGGGCCGCTTCTCTACAGGAAAAAAGCTGTGAGGTGCTCTTCCGGTGTGGCACCCCTAGCCCTACAGGTTCTGCAGCTGAAAGCTGCGTTTTCAAAGCATGTGCGTGGCAGGGCTTTTGCAAGCCCTTCCTGGGCCTTGCCAGTGCACTTGGCAAACTTTGAAAGGCCTGGGCAAGACAATTTGCCAGCGGCTGAGCTGCCTCTGCCGGGATCTATCTTATTGAGTGCTGAATTTAATTGGCATCACTGCTTCTCATAGGTTTATAAGAGCCCTTAGTTTGCTGTGGCACCGTGACAGCGTTGCCCCTTTCCTCCACATTTGTGTCAGGAAGGCAATGCCGACAGGGACCGTGCTCGTCACTGGTGGGAGCGGATACTTGGTATGCGTGGTCCAAGCAGCGTGCCTGCTTGTGGTGTGCAGAGTGCTTGAAAGTGTCATCTGCAGCCTGCGCGGATGCCGCGCCGCAGGGGCAGTTCCTGGTGGAGGACTTGTGTCGAGAAGGATACAGGGTGGGCTTCACGCACTTCTCCAGCGCCGCGCCGGTGCTGGCGGGCGGCGCCACAGCACACCCGGTGGACCTGGCCTCCGGCGCTGGGCTGGCCGAGTGCCTGCGCGCCCTGGGGCCGCTGCGCGCCGTGGTGAACTGCGCGGCGGTGTCCTCGCTCGCGGCCTGCGAGCGCGACCCTGCGGCGGCACGGTGCGCGCCTCCCGCCCGCTCAGCGCAGCCGACGGAGTCGCGCCGCGCACGAGACCGGAGCCAACCCAGCGCGCCCTGGCGGCAGTGCGGTCAACGTGCCGGACACGCTGCTGGCCGCGCTGGAGGAGCACGCCGCGGGCGCGGGCGGGCGGCCGCTGCTCATCCAGCTGTCCAGCGACCAGGTGTATGCTGGCACCAAGGCGTGGTGGGCCGAGGAGGACGCGTGCGCGCCGGTGAACGCGTACGGCCGCACCAAGGCGGAGGCCGAGGCCGCCATCCAGGTGGCCGCACGGTGCCGGCAGCGCCCCGGCACGCCGCTGCACGCCCTCTGCTGCTGAGCCGCGCCGGAGCGCAGAGGCGCTGGCCGGAGCACTGCATCCTGCGCAGCAGCATCATCTACGGCCCGCAGTGCACCACGCCGGTGCCGCGCACGCTGTTCCTGCAGTTCATCGACCACGCGCTTGTGGAGGGGGCGACCACAACGTTCTTCGACGATGAGTTCAGGTGTCCGGTCTGGGTGGACGACATAAAGGTGTGCCGCTCACAGTGGCCTCGTGTGCAGTCAGGATGCTGGCCTGCATGGGCTCACGGCGCTGCGCGCGAGTGCAGGCGGTCGTGCGCGTGCTCATTTCTGGCGAACGTGAGCCCCTGAAGCACAGGTGGGCGGCGCCCGCCTGTCCCTGCAGGCGACCTGGCGACGTGCACGTGCGTGCCCGCTTGAGGGAGACCGTGAACTCGCAGGGTGCTGAACATGGGCGGCCCCGCGCGGCTGAGCCGGGTAGACATGGCGCGCACGGTGGCCGCCACATGGGGCAGGAGCCCCGCCGCCATTCAGCCGGCGCCAGCGGCGAGTGTCTGCCGCGGCGTGAGCGCGCCGGCAGACATCTCGATGCGCATCGAGCGGCTGGAGGCTGCGCTGGGCGTGCGCACGACCGCGCTCGCGGACGCGCTGGCGCGGATACCCACGGCGCCGTCCGGCGCCCTGCCCAGCTGCAGCCTGCGGCAGGCGCAGTGAGCGCGCGCCTTGCGCTGCCGTGACAGGGCGCCAGCAGTGCGGCATGCGCCGCGCGCTGTGGGCTCTGCTCTATGCGTTGAACGCTGGCATGTTTCCCTTAGCACACTCACAGAGGGCTCTGCCTCTGGGGCTTGATGTTGAGGTCAATCAAGTCCACACCTGTACACAAGTTTACACTGGTTTACACTGGGCTACACATAAGAGTGAAGACCAGGATCCAGCACACACCGACGTGTGAAGTCTAGTCTAAGCTTGCAGTGAACAGTTGTTTCGAACACCGCTTCAAGTCAAGCGCGAGTGGAGCGCAGCGGGAGCGGTGCCGCTGTGGAGCCGCCAGCAGGGGCGCCACTTGAGCATAGATGGGGCCTGTCGAACACGCTGAGCCAGCTCAGACTCAGCGCGGCGCCCCTCTGAAGCTGCGAGGAAGGCACAGCTTCCAGGCAAAGCGGCGCGCCGAGGCGCTCGCAAGGCAGCGAGATGCACGCGGCGACCTCGCCGACCACATCCGCCGCCTGGCCTGCGCAGCCCTGGCAGGCGACGTCGAGGAAGTGCCCAGGGCGCGGTCACTGTCCAGCGAGCAGCCTGGTGTCAATGTGCGGCGCAGCATGCTGACCAGCTCGCGACCAGGTTGCAGAGCCGGCCCCCGAGCCGTCCGGCAGCGCAGCGGCATGCGGCATGGACGTCGACCGGGCTGGCCGCCGCCTGCGCGGCAGCGACGCCGACGCCGAGAGCACGCGCGCATACTACGCGCGGCAGCTCATGCAGCCAGAGTGGCTCATCGAGGCTCCTCCCGACCTTGCGGACGAGTGGTGCGCCTGGCCCCCACTTGACTCACTGCCGCGACAGGCCAGCCGACGTTGCCACCAGCCTGCTCACGCAGTGTGCCTGCGCGGCTGGCAGGTATGTGCTGCCGCGGCCAGAGGGCCAGCGCTGCCTGGTGGTGGCCGGCGGGGGCCGCACGGTGAGCCGCACGCGCGCCGGCCGCCTGCTGCGCGCCTTCCCGTCGGCGCTGCCCGGCGGCGCGCGCGGCGGCGCCGGCGCCGGCGGCGGCCCCTGCGTGCTGGACTGCGTGTTCCACGAGCCGGGCGGCGCGTTCTATGTGCAGGACCTCATGTGCTGGCGGGGCTACGCGCTGTACGACTGCAGCGCCGCGTTCCGCCTGTTCTGGCTGGCGAGCAAGCTGGGCGAGAGCGGCGCCGGCGCGCCGCCCGGCCCGCGCCACCGCTTCCCCTTCCTGCCCGTCGCCGCCTTCGCCTGCGACCCCGGTGCGCCGCCGGCGCCGGCGCGGGGCGCGGCCGCGGCCTCTCCGCCCAGCGCGCGCGCCTCCTGCCTCCTGCGGCGCGCCTCGGGCCGCGCCCCCCACCGGCCCTGTCACGATGCGCGGCATGCTGCCGCGCGAGCAGGCGGCCTGCACGCAGCCCTGCGCGGCGCGGTGCCCTTTGTGCGCGACGGCGTCGCGCTGCTGCACAAGGAGGGCCACTACGCGCTGGGCCCGACGCCGCTGGCGCTGCTGTGGAAGGACGCGCGCTGCTCGCGCTTCCACCTGGACACCGACGCGGCCGGCGCGGCGCCCGCGCTGCAGCCGGTGACGCTGCAGTGCCTGCCGGGCGGTGCGGTGGGCACCGGCGACGAGCGGCCTGTCGCGCTCGGGCGGGTGCCCGAGGCAGCCTTGCAGCAGCTGGGCGAGCGGCTCAGGCGCGCCACCGACCTGCCGTTTGATGGAGGACTAGGGTGGATTTGTGGGTCTGGCTGCAGCCAGGTGCGGCTGCTGCGAGAGGTTGACAGGCCCGAGCGTGCACGGCCGGCGCATGTCTTCGCAGGGGCGCTGCAGGCCGCATGCACCCTGCAGGCGATCGGGCTGGTTAGGCAAGAGCCCGTGCGGGCGGGAGCCAGGCGGGCAGCGGACCAGGTGCGCCTGCCGCGCAGGCCGGGGCGGCTGCTGCGCTTTGCGCTGGCGGGTGGGGGGCTGGACATGGGGCCGGACGGCTGCCCCACTGGCGCGGACCTGCGCTATGAGGGCCCCGCCAACCAGCGCCGCGCCAAGGCAGACACGCTGAGCAAGGTGCGCCTCAACGTCTTCTTTCGAGCATTGCGCCTCTTGGTGCACCGCTGACGTTGCCAGGCACATTGCTTATATTGCCAAGAGGCGGTGCTGACGCGACCGAGCGGCTGCCCCAGCTGCTCTTCCAGTACCGTGCGCGCGTGCGGCCGGGGCTGACGCTCGAGCAGCTGCTGGAGGAGGAGGCCGGCGAGCGCAGCTCTGACGACGTGCAGCAGATGCACCAGGACGCGCCCGGCGCCTGCCCAGCGGCGCCGGCAGAAGCCATGACGCTCGATGTCAAGTAACCCTGTGTTGAGACATTGATAGCAAGGGATTATTTCAGTGAACAAGATGCACTGCATGACATGCAGCCCAAGCTTCAGTGAGCGGTGCGCATGGTTGCCAGCAGCTTTTTGTGCACGCGAGAGTGAAATGCTTCACCGTCGGGGCCGTGCAGCAAGCCCCCTGAACGCATACCGTGACACGCACTGTGCAGGTAAGAGATGCACACAGAGATGGTGCTCCATGCAAAGTGCGCCTTGCACAGACACAGCGTGTCGGTCTCAATCCTTGCACGCTGGCAGGGTAGAAGATCAGCAGTTCAGCTGAGCGCCATGCACTGCAGCACAAGCCTGCCAAGAGCGTGCCTGACGACACCTGGTCAAGACTGTGACCTGTCTGCCTGCTTGCCGTCGCGCGCGCGCACATGCACTACAGGTATACTGTCTGCTTGCTGCTCGTTTGCACGTGACACGTGTCAGCAAGGGCCCCTCAGAACTGCATGAAACGCTGCGTCAGAACTGTCAGATCTGCATGAAACGCTGCGTCACGTCTAGGGTCCCGCCTGCTTATGTAGGATTCTGGCTGAATCTCCCGGCAGCTGCCATGCGCTCCAATCCGCTCGAAGAGGAGTCGAAGAGGACAGCGATGTGAAGGCTGCTCCAGCAAATGCGTGGGGCCTTGCCGCCTGTGTGTTCCGCGCAGCCGCGTGCCAACCATAGCCCTGCCAATGCCGCGCCCAGCGAATAGAGACAGCTGTCTGGGAGGAGCGGGGGCCGTGCGCATGAAAGTGGCACAGCACTGCGTGCATGTAGCGGCCTGTGCTGCGCAGACCGACCTGGGCATGCAGAACAACTCTGACCCCGGGACGCAGCGGTCCTCCGCGAGCCTGCCAGCAGTCGACGCGCTTGGGTATGACCTGGGCCGGTATCAGCAGGTGCGCGGGCGGGGGGTTGCCGCAGAGGCTGCTTGTTTATCCAAAACCCTTGCGTTGCACATGGCGCGTTGCCCGCTCCGAGGCCTCACCAGCCTCGCCTTGCGTGAGACAGCCTCACAAGCGCGCGCCTGCCCTACGCGCAGACGGGCGTGCTCGGCCAGGGCACATTTGGCGTGGTGGTCCGAGCAGTGGACCCGGACATGAGCCCGGACTGCCCTGTGGAGGTGGCGATAAAGCTGCTGCCGCGCGGCGAAGTGCTGAAGAACTTCAAAACGTATGTGGCACGCGAGATACTGCACCAGTCGTGCTTGGAGCATCCGTTCATCGTGTCCATCAAGGAGGCGCGCACTGCTGCCCCTTGCGGCTATCGCAGAACAGGGCGCCCCTGGGCGCCTGGGCCCCGCGCTGCCGACGCGGCCGCTGAGCGCGCCGCCCCGCTCCGCAGGTGTTCCTGACGCGCACCCACCTTGCCATCGCGATGGAGTATGCTCCCGGCGGCGACCTGTTCCGCTACGTGCTGCGGCACAAGGCCGCGCGGCTCGCAGAGGCCCAGGCCCGCTGGATTTTCCAGCAGCTCGTCATCGGCCTGGACTTCTGCCACCGCAGCGTACGCCCGCGCCCAGACCGCACGCCCAAAGCTTGCGCGTGGCTGCCCGCGCTTGACGCGTGCACGTGGTCTGGACTGGCACGCCTCCGTGTGGGGGCGTGCGGAGGCGCGCGAGTTGGCCACTGAAGTACAGGCGCGCGCGGCAGGGCGTCGCCAACCGCGACCTGAAGCTGGAGAACATGCTGCTGGACCGGGACGGCCAGGACGGCACGCGGCCTTTGCTGAAGATCTGCGACTTCGGGTACTCCAAGCACGAGATGAATTCGAGCGCCAAGACGGGCGTGGGCACGCCCATCTACATGGCGCCCGAGATCATCCACGGCGGCAACCGGTACGATGCAAAGGTGCGCGCGCGCAATGCTTGTCTGCGTCACAGCCTGGCACGGCCAGGCGCACGCATGCTGCACAAAGCCCAGGCGCGCGGCTACTTGGGGTCAAGGCCATGCAACCGCCCTCCTGCGCGTCCGCGCCTCGGCCTTACCTTGCGGCCTCACCTTGTCGCCTCACCTTGTCGCCTCTGCAGGCGGCGGACTTGTGGAGCGTGGGCGTGATCCTCTTTGCCATGCTGATCGGGCGCTACCCCTTCAGCCAGCGCGAAAGCAACGTCGCCCGCAACATCGTCAGCGCCACGTACTCGCTGCCCGACGACGTGCAGGCGCGCCGCCTGCCAGCCACTTGCTTTGGCCGCTCAAACGCCAGCCCGTGCATGCGGGCACGGGCATGCGTTCCAGCGCAGCTTCAGTCTCGAGCTCGGCGCCGGTGCCCTGCGGGGCTGCGCCACTGAGGTGTCTGCTCCGGCGCTGTCCACCTGTGCGCTGCGGGCGGCTGCATGGTCGGTGGGCCCTGAGGCGGCGCGCGCGCCCGGCGCGCAGGTGTCCGCGCCGTGCCGCGACCTGCTCGCGCGGCTGCTGGTGGCCGACCCCAGCGAGCGCATGACCATGGCGGAGATCAAGGTGCACTCGTGGTTTCTGGAGGACCTGCCCGACGGCGCGCTCGCGATGAACGACTGGTACCTGCAGTCGCGCCCCGTCCACGACCAGGCGCGGCGCCCGCGCCCGCGCCCCGCTCCGCCAGGCCTGTTCGCGCCCGGTGACCAGCCGCGCCGCCACCCGCGCGCGCTCATCCATGCGCAGTAGTTGCGTGAGCCGCATGGGCATTGCCTGTCAGAGAGGGCGCGGGCTCTGACGATGGCCGGGCCATGTTGAGGGGCGGCGCGGGGCGGCGCGCAGTACCAGGGCATGGTCGAGGCGATGGTGGAGGCGGCGCAGCTGCCCGGCATGCCGGGCGAGCCGCTGCTCTTTGTTGAGCTGTGAGGCTGCGCGCACGGCCGCGCCGCGCCGGCGCCGCAGGGTCCCGTGTTGCACAGCACTGCAGCACTTTGTTGCTGGGCCTTCTTGTCAGGTGTGTCAGCTGTAGCGGCGACGAAGTTTTGCCCTTGGGCTGAGGTGCGGGTTGAGCCGGCGTGTCTCCTCCCCTCTGCATGGTTGAGATGCGCGCAATGTCCGCTGCCAGGCGAGCAGCACCCTCGGCGGCAGTGCACACCGCACTGACCTGGCTAGGTTTCATGCCCCGCCTGGTTGGACGCGTGCTGTGGAGTTGCGGGGACGCGCGCCGGCTGCAACAGGCACCGATTGCTAGCATTTTCGCGGTCTGTGGAGAGCCGTGTCTGGGCCGGCGAGCGGGGTGCTGAAGAGCTCTGCTCAGCGTGTGGTGACGCCAGGTTGTTTTCTTCCCCGTGTGAGGGCAAGAGGCATGGCCGTCGTGCAAGACTGTTGTAGAGCGAGCATGGTTTGTTCGACTAGAATGCCCGCATCAGGGCGGGCCAGTGTCTTTGGTGCAGACAGGTGCAAGGAAGCGGGTGGAGTCGTTGGGCGGACACCAGAGTGTGTGCGTCACTTGCGTGGCCATGCCTTTGGCTGCCGCCTGTCCTGCGGTGAGCCCCGCAGCTCTTCTGGCCATTCTCTGGGTCAGGGTCGTGAGTGAGAGATTTTCCGACGTTGTGGTAGGTTTGGTGACAGGCTCATGTTCTGCTAGCTCAAGGTCTCTGTAGCAGTCGTGTTTGGCGCAGCTACTTGATTATCACATCCTGCCTGCGCCTCCCATTTGCTTGGGGGTGTTTAAGGCTGCCCAAGTGCAGGGGCGCGCTGCGGACCATCGCGGGGGGCTGTGGTTTAAATAATCTTCGTGTTGACCCGCAATGCTTAGGGCGCCGGCGCATCAGTGCGGTTTCTTGGGGCTCCTGCCACTGCTCTGTCAAACAACAACCCTGTAACATTATGCCATGCGGAGATCATGCCTTCTGAGGACACTGTTAGCGGCCACTTGCACAGATGACAAGCTCTGCTGGCCATGTGATAACGCGACACAGCTGTCTCTGTCAACACTGCTCAGGTGACAGGCAAACAACAGCAGACACGCACACACCAGACATGACGGACTATGAAGCGCTGCGACCGCGGCCTCGGCCCCGCGCGCCCGCGCGCCCGACCCCTCTCCGCCTGTCCCCCGCGCCACGCCCCGCTTGCCCGCGCCCGCTAGCCCGCGGGCCGCCCGCGTGACCGCCCCGCCCGCTGCCGCGCGCCTTGCCGCCCACGCCCCGGCCGCGCCTGGCGGGCGGGCCAGCGCCGTCGTCTTCCGCCGCCCGCCGCCCGCCCCGCCCCGCTTGCCGCTCCGCCAGCTTGGCCTTCTGCCGGCGCTCCTTGCGGACCTGCCGCGCCAGGATAGGGTTAGGATAGTACCCTACCCTGCCCTACCCTGTCACGCCCCACGACCATGCGCTGCGTTCGCGCCCCTGCACGCCATCACCAGCACGGGCACGACGACAGCGCGCTCAGGCTCGCGCGCTCAAGCAACATCGCCGGGTGAGCACCAAGCAGGGCGGCAGCCACCTGGCCGGGTGAGCACCAAGCAGGGCGGCACCCACCTGGTCGGGCGTCTTGAGCTCCCTGGGCGCCTCGGCGTTGGCGCGCTCCGCCTTGGCGGGGTTCTTCCACCCGCGGCCGCCCTTTAGGAACCTGCGGCCCGCCATGGCCCGCTCAGCCGCGCTGCATTCTGCGCGGAGGTGCACGTCCGCGGGCGTGTCCCGTCGCTGCACAGCGGCTGCCCGGCGCGAGGCCGGGGAAGGGTGGTGCCTGTGACACACACCACAGCCTGCCAGAGACTCGCACACTGCATGCGCTCATTAACCTCCCGCGCTCTGTGGCATCCCTTGCTGCAATGAGTGACCCCATACTCACAGACCACCCGTACACGCAAGTGCAAGCACGCATCCATCTGGGTCGCAAACACTGCACCCTCCAACCTCACGCCCACATCGAGGGCTGCAGGCGGGCCAGCAAGGGTGGGCGGCGCGCCGGGCGGCCAGGTCGCCCGTCGGCTGCGCGCGCGGGTCCTCAATGTCGCCGGGCACGGCCACGCGCAGCTGCGTGGCGCGCGCCCAGCGCTCGTACACGCCGGTCGGCTGCGCCTTGCCGCCGACGAGCGCGCCGCTCTCCACGCGCTGCCGCTTGCCCGCCTTGAGCCGCTCGCCCGGCTGCAGCTGCACATATGCGCGCTTGCGCTTGTCCCAGTGGAAGCGCCGCTGCTGCGACGCCATGCCCGCCTGCGCGCCGCCGCGCGCCGCCGTCGGCGTGCCTCGCGAGGCCCCGCTCGCCAGCGCACGCCGGCTCCATGCGCCCTCCCTGACAGTGTCCTTGGGCTTCAACATGTTTGACAACCCACGTGCTCCGCTTGCTCCTGGCACCTCCGCACCATGGGGTGCAGCGCAGCGTGCGTCAGCCGGCCCGGCGCTGACAGGATAGCGCTGAAGAAGGCC
>JAABUY010005398.1_pt1 | contig 12880 bp, 13 predicted proteins | sample 5560271 | NCBI WGS metagenome assembly JAABUY01 (sample SAMN10711886, study PRJNA513374) | rock metagenome | isolation source: Antarctica rocks | place: Antarctica: Victoria Land, University Valley
GGGAAATCTCACCTGAAATTCAAATAATGACAGGCTCTTGAATCGCTCTTCCATGCCACTAACTTACTATTTTTTTTAGTATTTAACAAGCGCCTATTTCAATAAAATTTTTTTAAGGGAATAGCAATCCAATAAAATTGATCTACAAAGCCGAGGTTAAGATTATTGTCAGTATTGGAGAAGTGGGCAAATTGGTGTTTATCATAAAGTTGTAATGCTTCTTTTACTGATAAAAAGTTGTTAGGCTGTTCTTTTAAAAGGTAAATATTTTTGTTAAGAGAGTAGCTATCTAAATTGTTTATATGCACTTGTGCCAATGTTGTCCTGCTGCTTAGCAATAAAAATAATATTAAAAGCAGCAGTGGTTTCATACACCGTAAATTTAACCCCTATTTATCAGTAATAAAATACCAGTTAGTTGGTATAAAAAATAATGTTCTTTTCTTACTTAACAGTTAAAAATACCAACTGGTTTGTATTGTAGTTGGGTTTTGAGTTGTGGAGATTTGGATTGTTGAGAACGTCAAAAGTTTTAAATACAGCATAGTTAAGTAAATATAAAAATGAATTTTAACATACCGTAAAAATACCTTTTAAATACAGTGAAAACATCCGGTTCCTTGTTTTTGTACATTTCTAATTTTACGTAGTTCTAAAGATTTTAAAATACTTAGAACATGTTTAAATTTTAGTTTGGGAAGAATTATGAAAAATGCGAACCGGTCAGTAGTTTGGTTTTACCACAAATCAAACGATGCAAACAAAGTTTACAGAGCTGAACGGTCCGCAATGGGAAATTGTAAAAAAAAGGTTGGAAATACAAGAGCGGAAGCGAAAATATCCGCTTCGTGCTATTGTTAACGGTTTGTTATGGATTACCCGGACGGGGGCACAATGGCGGAATATGGAAAGTAAGTACCCGCCCTGGCAATTGGTCTATTATTACTTTAATAAATGGGGCAAGACAGGGGTATTGAGCGGCCTTTTGGATGAACTGGTGATAAATGAAAGGGAACGACAGCAAATGGAAAGCCAGGCCAGTGCAGTGGCCATAGACAGTCAAAGTGTAAAAAAAGTAGGTTTTATAGCGATAGAAACGGGGATAGACGGTGGCAAAAAAGTGAACGGCCGAAAAAGACACCTGGCAGTAGATAAGCTGGGTTTGCCGCTGGCAATCAGTGTTTCTGCTGCCGATGTACATGACTCGATAGGTGGTTATGGCCTGTTATGGCAGATCGAAAAGAACAGCAAGCGGATGGGACTTGTCCGGGCAGACGGGGCTTACCGGGGCGGATTCAGTAAAGTTGTAGAGCAGTTATATAAATGGAAAATGGAAATTACACAAAAGCCGGAATCACAGCAGGGGTTCGTCCCCCAGAAAGGGCGCTGGCAGGTGGAACGCTCTTTTGCATGGCTGAATTTCTTTAGAAGGTTAGCTAAAGATTATGAGAAAACACCTGCCGCTTCTATGGCTTTTATTCAACTAACCTTTTTATCTGTCATTTTAGCAAGAATATGCTAACCCAAATTTAAACATGTTCTTAGTATTTAAATATGTCTAATTGTTTTATTGTAAAAGACGAAGATGTATTTAGTGTAAAAAAGTGAGTTAAAAGTAAATTAACATCCACCAATAGCAATTAATCAAAACTATGAAATACATTAAACTGCAAATGTACACTGAAGTTGTGCATCCATTTGCTCAAAAGAAGGCTTCCATCTTAATACTATTAAAGAGACTTGCTGTACTATCTATGTTATTGGTTTTTACACAGCAGGTAAGCTACTCACTACCTGTCCAATCTGAAAATCAAGATTCAGCAGCAAAAGACTCAAAACGAAAAGCAGATACTGCAAAAGACAAATCTCCCAAAGTTGATACTAATAAATTATCTAAAGCCCAAGCCCAAAAAGACTTGTTTGAAATAGATAAAACTTATAGTCGTGCTTCTATCGGTGTTATTATTATTATTGGTATAGTTTGTTTGGCCATATGTGGTTTCCTTATTTATGCTGCTAACATTAGTCCAAGAGATAATAAATCAGCCCTCGGGCTTCCTGATGGATCTATAAGAGCATTAATCGCTCTTTTAGCGATAGTATTTTATATTCTGGTTTCTGTAGCTTTAACTTTTTCAGGTTATCCAAGCCCCCCCTCTCCATTAGCAACAGATGTAACTAAAACTTTAGGAATTTTAGTTGTTGCTGTTTCTGCATTTTATTTTGGATCTAAAACTGCTGAGCAAGGTAACAAAACAGTAACAGATAACCTAAATACAATTATTGATAAAAGTCAAAATCAAAATAAAAATACAACAAATGAAGTCCCTGCTGCAATTATTAAAGAGGCTATAGAAGCTAATAAGACCAGTTGGATTACTTTATATAAATGTACAAATATTAAAGTAGGAAAAAAAACTACGCAAGATACCATTAACAATCTTAATTGTATATTATTCATCGTTCCAAGCAAAGATCTACCTGTAGGAGCAAAAACTATCCCACTAACCATAAACTATAATTCTCAAGGAAAAGACTATAATATTCCTACAGATGTAAGAATATTATAGATCGAGTTTGATTTTAGATATTCAATTGGTATACAGGTAAGTATCTACTATATAAGATATATAAGCAGTGAACAATTTAAAAGGAGAGGTAATATTAAAAACTTTTACAGGGTAAATGCTGAACACCCTTATAAAATAGTAAGTACCGGTATGCCGAAAACGGGATTATAGAGTAAGCAAAAAACTTGAAGTCATGACAATTCATATTACTACCCAAGCAACTAATGGGCATCTAATTCTTTATTTAATGGATTCTAAAGAAAACGATATAATAAATATTAGGGATACTGGAAATGGATCGACCATGCTAGTTCCAGGAAAAACATATCGTTTTGAATGGCACGTATGGAGTGCCACTTCTGCAACATATAAAATCCAAGCTACTGTCTCTCCTGAAAATCCTAATTTTCCCCCCTTTGATTGGGTACCACCAGATTCTGATTATACTTCATCTCACCAAGATATGGGCGGATTCTTTTTCAAAATTTAAAAACTTAAGTTATGAGAAGTATTTCAATTTTTCTGATTCTATTATTATACAAAATAAATGTAATTGCACAAAAAGCTGGAGATAAGCTTCCTGAGGTTGCCTATTACCAAACTGATCAATTTTCCAAATCATCTTTTACACCATTAGGTTCTCCTACACTATCAAATTTTCTATCCAATATATCTCTTTCTTCAACTTACAATAAAGGAGAAAATGGAAAAGCAGAATTAAAATACACTTCAAAGAATTGGCTTACATATGGATTGGGAATTGATCAAAAAATAGGAAAAAATAACAATTCAGCGACTCCGTTTGATTTTCTAAATGGACTTAGTTCTGGAACCACAGTTGAATTCAACTTACAAAAAATGATTTGGAATCCTAAATTATCATCAAAAGGATTTGAACAATTCGTTGATGTGGCTAATTCTTACTCTTTAAGAACAGGAAAAGATAGAAGAACTTTAAAATATATGCAAATATTATTAGATGGCAATAAACAAGAAAAAGAGCAAATAAGAAATTTGAAACTAAAGCAGCCATTTTTTTTTAATATTAAAGGCTCTTTTACAAAAACAAGTTTTTCATATTCAATTGACTCTTCTACTTTAACTAAAAAGAATGAAAATCATTTTAGCCCAAACATTACATTATCATTGGGATTGCCATTTTCTACAAAAACTTTTTTTGCATTAAGCTATAACTATTCTGAAGATTTTTCAAATAGCGAGGAAACAACTTTTTTTTCACCGTTTGGAAGTTCTAATAATTACTTAAATCAATCTATTTCATTCGGTGCACCTGTTAAAAAAACGGATAATAGAATTAATGCTGAATATAGAATCAATTTTGGTGAAGTTAAATCTATGTTTGCAATTGGCTCATCTGCAACCTATGGCTTTATTAGTAAGAAAATTGCTTTAGGTTTACCTATATACTTCATTAACGGATATTCTAAAGAGGGAAAACTTCTGGGATTGCAAGGAGGTTTTAAATTTGGATATATAACAAGTGTAGAAAAAGGAAAAGAAAGTGGTTTTAAAGAAGGCTTTGCTGGACAATTAATTATTATAGCTCCATTTGATATTTTTGAAAATTTATAATCAACATTATTTATACAAGCTATTTATTTAAACTATAAAATTTTTTTAAAATATAAAGCATTAAAGTAACAATATGAATTGTAGTGATGAATGTTCTTATAATGTAAAAGTAATTAATCACCGTTTGTTACTTTATAATGATCCAAAGTCAAAAATAGTTATAAGATTGGGGTGCCTGTATGATGTTAATAGTCTGGTTGAATTGAATCAACTCTGGTTTAAACTAAATGTAAAAAATATTGAAAATGGTTTCTTATCTATTGCTTATGATGACAGTTTTTTTATAAATATCATTAATAATAATGACCTAATTGTTTTCACAAACAAGAATAAAATAGAAGGTTATGTTTTAATCAATACGGTAATTAGAACATCTCATGTTGACAACTTAAAAACGGAGTATTTTATAAATAGAATAGAAAGTCAATCAAAAAAAATTGCTTTTAGCTACCAAATTTTGATAAATAAATCCTTTCAGGGTACAGGCTTTTTTTATAAAGCGCAGAAAGAATATTTTAAACATTTTAAGAAAAAATACGACTTACTCGTATCTACTGTAAGTAAGGAAAATATTCGTTCAATTAAAGCGCATAAAAAAGCAGGTTGGACTTTTATTGATACCTCCAAAAATTATTTCATTATTCAATACTTTTTATAACCTGTGATCTAAATTTAAATTCGGAAAAATCACAATACTTCTTTTATCTCTAAGATTCTTTTTTCATGTTAAATTTCTAAAATAAGTATAAATGTCTGTTTCATTACATTAAGAACTCATCTTCAATAAATTTCAATTTAAATAAAAACAATAAATTATGGAAAGCAAAAGCCAAAATTCCCAAACACAAGGTACAGGAAAGTATGTATCAGTTGACAACAATCAATTTTTCGATATGATCAAATATCTAAACAAGCATTCGCTATTTGATAATCTAAATGAATATCTAAAAAGTAACAATTGTAACAATATAATTATGGATACCAAAGCTTTAATTATTTTCAAAAAGTTTATTCGAGAAGAAACGAAAGCAGACTTACAAACCAATTTTTTACTGACAGATTGGTGTCCTTGTGTAAAAAATGCACAGTGAATGTAATGCACAGGTTTTGTTTTATCTAAAGTAATATTTAAGAAAACTTATAAACCAACAAAAAGCGATTAAGATTCTATTCCTAATCGCTTTTTCATTTTCACAAGTACTCCCGATGGTACAAATTTCCAATCTTTTTTTAGAAGACCTTCAGGCTTTAGTACATTTAATTAGTTAAAATTAAGCTTTTTCGCAAGGAGGACGGGAAGTTTATACAATTAATTTAGTTCGTTTAGCAGTTTAATTTCTTTAAGCAAAAACAAACGAACGTATTTGTGTAATCAGGGTTCAATGGTTAAATACTAATTTTTTTATCTTTTAGCTGTTACATAAAACTATGACACAAATTATATTACACCTAATCCTTGCCTTTGCAGGTTTATTTGTAACGGTTTGCTATATTTGAGTGCAAAACGGCAAAAAGAGAAAAACAGGAGATTAAGCAAATGACCTTCGGCTATATACGGGTATCAAAGACCATTCAGAATTACGACCTGCAGGAAGACGCGATGAAAAAGCAACATTGCGACAAACTTTTTTTTGAAAAGGAAAGCGGTGTGAAGTACCGCAAGGAATGGAACGAGCTTTATGAACAGCTCCGGGAAGGCGATACCGTCATCGTCTGGCGGATCGACCGGTTGGGGAGAACGGCCTGGGAACTGATCCGGCTGATGGCGGAACTGAGCGAAAGAAAGATCCGCTTTGTATCAGTGACGGAAGGGATCGATACTTCGACTGCGATGGGAAAACTTTGGTTTAGTATGAACGCAATTATGGCGGAGAACGAGCGGACGATCCAGATGGAGCGTTCCGGCGCCGGGCTTGTGGCAGCAAGGGCACGGGGCCGGATCGGCGGCAGGCCAAAAGGGTTATCAGCCGAAAGTGAGCGCAAGATGAAAGCGGTCAAAAAGCTGTATGCTTCGCAGGTTAGCATTTCGGAAATAAGAAAGACTTTGGACATTGCCAGCAATGCGACCGTTTATAAATATATCCATTACAAGCCCGATCGTGCCAGCGAAAAAGGAACAGACAAAAACAAAGTAGGCAAAATGAATCAATCAAAACCATTATAGTATAACGACCGGGCTGATGTATATATGTATATATGTATATACGCTATCATCTATACGTATAGGTTAAATTTGATAGAGCTTTCCTGGGTTGGTAGTCTAGGTTTTTACGAATTCTACACGCCTATTTAATAAGATGAAAACATGCCTTATTATATAGGTATGTTTTTGCTGGCTATTATATAGCTATTGTGACTGGTGTTTTCCGGAAGATTTAGAAAAAGTCGTTTTTCTTTTTACACCTTATATATAGGTGTATTTTACTGATGAGTAAATATGCATCTACTAAGCCATTCCACACCAACCCCGACATAATTGTTTGAACCCTACTTTTTGAGTTTGACTGATCCGTTACACGCATCTCCTTCAGCTACTCCATTCAACCATGTTTTCAGAAACTTGATTCTTTCCCTGGTTAATTCTTCCAGGTACATTACCTTACACATTGGTTCTACACTTCCATAGCTGCCAGCTTCCGGAAACCTTGCAGCAAGTTCGGCATCTCTCAGCTGTAACCACAGCCGTTGAGCAGCCTTAAACTTCTTTATGAACAAGGGTTGCGATGCGTACTCCTTCAGTATCTTTTGATAAGAACTATTCAGTTCCATGTCAGCTTTTTTATACTGCTTACTGGCCTTCAGATTTAGTTCCGTCTGGGTTTGTCCGTACGAACTTAATGCAGAAAAAGTAATAAATATGAGGAAAGCATATCCTGGTAATAGATTTTTGATAAGGCTCATCGGTTGAAGGTATTTTATTGATTAAAATAAGGTTTACAAAGCTCACTGAATTAAATAGTACAAATATCTTATAATATAAATATGCTTATGTAGCTATAGCCTACCATGAAATAAATAGTTTAAAAGGCGAATTTCGATCAAACCTATCCGATAGTAGTTGAGTTATTTAACAAATAACTGGTTACAATGAACGAAGAAAATAAAATTACCCGGAGGCAGGCAGTTGCTGGTTTAGGCCAGACAACCTTAAACAATAACATTAAATAAATCATGAATCTATTACCTATGAAAAAAATAACCTTTCTTTTGACCTTCGCAGGCTTAGCACTATTTAACCTGGCCAAAGCCCAAACCGAAGACCAGGATACCACGGCACTGCATTTTATTGTTCAGGCCAGCATCGCCAATCTGCAGGAAATCAGTGCAGGAAACTTGGCTTCTCAAAAGGCGCTCAAACCGGAAGTTAAAGCTTTCGGAAAACAAATGGTTGCAGATCACGGCAAGGCCCAGGCATCGCTGATGCAGCTTGCCAAATCCAAAGGTTACCAAGTGCCATCTCAGGCTACCAGTCCCCCAGTACCGGAACCAATGCTAACGAAAGCTACAGGAAAAGACTTTGACAGGCTTTACGTACACATGATGGCACCGGGCCACCGGCAAACCGTTTCGCTTTTTCAAAATTATGCCATTAAAGGAAAATATCCTGCTGTTAAAGCTTTTGCACAGCAGACCTTACCTATCTTAAAGGAACATCTGGCCGCTATTACTGCTATCGATAATACCATAAAAGATGTTGCCCAATAATTGAAGTCGGAACTTATTTAGGTCTTAAAAATGCTAGCACAATAGTCATTCTGCAATTGTAGAGTGACTATTTGTGCTAAAGGGTATTAGATTTATGATAGGCAAAATAGATAACAAAAAAGACTTTTAACTCATTAAACCCGAATTACACGAATTCGTGTAATCCGGGTTTAAACTGACTTTTATGTTCTTTTTGATAAAACCAGCAGTTTAACCGCTCACACTGACCGCTACTATACTTCTTCCAGCTCGATGTTATCCCAGGTCTGATTTTTGTAATTCTGAAAGATGATTACTTCTATTGCAGCAAAAACAAACACGCAAACCCAAATGACGCTTTCATAACTGCTTAAAAAATAATGCCCGCCGGCCAGTGCTAGCGGGATAATAAGCAGGAACAGAGAAAGGAACGTTTTTCCTGCCGCTTGCTTGGCTACAACTGGCTGGGTAAAAGGAAGCCTTTTAACCAGGAACAAAGCCGTGATATTGGCATAAATCACCGAGATACAAAATGCCAGCAGCAGGTCGTTCACCACGTTAAAGCCCCAGATATAGATTTCTACAAAAGCGATGACAAGATACAGAGGCACAAAAAATTTAGCGATGATCGCCTTAAACATGCCTGCCAGAATCCTACCTGGCTTTTCAACCGGAGTAGTGTAAAATATCCAGGAGGATTTGTACTTTTCTGTTTGCGAGATATGCTGAGTTACAACCATAATCACAAAAGAGCACAGGTAGGCAAAGACGACATAAGCTTTGCCGCTGGCTAAATTGCCATAGGCCTGATGAATAGAAACTCCCCTATTTTTGCTCGTTAAGGCAAAATAGGCAATATAAACAGGCAGGTAAGCAAAGGACGGATAAGCCTTTACTTTAAATTCCCGCAATCGGCTGCTGAGCAGCCAAGTAAAGCGGAAGCCTGCATTTTCCAAAGCATCCGGAGCAAGGATATTAGAAATTCTTGCCATTAAACTTAGAGGCAGGGTTTTAACTTTTTGTTCAGCAACTGGCCTTTCACCCGAGCTGCCTGAGATCATGGCCAACTTCTGATTAAACCCCGGTGCAAGTACTTTAACAACCAGGAACAGAAACACGACCGGCATAGCGAAGGCCAGCACGGCAAGCAGGACCACTATATTATTGGCCTGGCTTGGATGAACAGCAATCTCGTTTAACGAAGCGATCCAAACCGGCGGCAAAAGCCAAATGGCTTTTACGGACAGCAGATGGACGTTTCTGAGTGAAAGCCGGGTGACCAGGTTAGGCAGCAAACGGTAAGCACCAAAAACAATAACGGCAAAAAATATCTGGAAATAAGCAATGATATCCTTAAACCGCTGGGGACTGCTGAGCTTTAGTACAAGCAGGTAGATCATGTTGACTAGGAAAATACTGATAACCGAGGCCAGTATAACCTGCACCAGAAACACAAGGGCAGCCCAAGTCCCGTCTTTTATAGATACAAAAGCCAGTCCTGCCAGACTCAGCGCCAGTACCATTTTCATTAAATAAATGGCAATGTGTAAGATCCTTGCAACCGTTAAAGTGGCATCGGAAACCGGTTTGGGCAGGATGATGTAATTGTCACGAACATCAATGAGCACATTGGTAAAATCAGAGATAAGCGTAATTGTCAAAAACACCATGAAAGCGCTGAAGTAAATCGTATGACCAACTAAAGGCGCGGGAGAAATGAAAAGTAAAAAGGCCAGTCCGGCACCGATCAGCGAGGTAACCAGCATCGTTACCCATACCGGCGTATCCTTGCTTTCCTGCGCTTTTTTACGGGAATTGAATACCGAGGGCCTGCGTTCGTCCATCAGCAGTTTGGTAGACAGGATAATTTCCAGCTGATCGGTGTTAACGCCAAAACGGTTAAACAGAGGGCTAAACAGTAGGGTAAACCTGAGTATAAGTTTATTCATCCTGCTTTTATTTAAAGGCGTCTAAAATTACCCCTGCTTCATCTGTTGCGCCTTCTTTGCCAGTAAGTTTAGAGAATACTTTTTCCAGCGTTTCGCCATTGTTTTGTTTCAGCTGCTCGAAGGTGCCATCAGCGATGATCTCCCCGTTATTGATAAGCAGGATCCGGTGGGCTACTTTTTCTACCACATCCATCATATGTGAACAGTAGAATACCGTTTTTCCTGCTGCTGCCAGCCTGCTGATCAGTTCTTTTACGGTTATCACAGCATTGGCATCAAGCCCTGAGAGCGGTTCGTCCAGGATAATGATCTGCGGGTCATGGATGATGCCCGAGATGAGCAGCACTTTTTGCTTCATACCTTTTGAAAAAGTATCCATGCGCTCGTGCATGGAAGCAGTAAGCCCGAAAGCTGAAAGTAATTTTTGAGAGCGTTCCTCCAGCAAGTACTCCGGCATTTCGTACAACTTTCCAATGAAGTCGAGGTACTCCATCGGGGTCAGCACATCATAGATCTCGGCATTTTCTGGAACATAGCCAATCGAGCGCTTTATTTCCTGCGGATTGTCTTTCAGGTCCTGGCCCATGATACTTACATGTCCTTCAAAGTCGTTAATCAGGCCTGTTAATACCTTTACGGTCGTAGATTTTCCTGCACCATTAGGGCCAATGTAGCCGATAACCTGTCCGGGATAAATATCTAGGCTGACATTTTTCAATACTTTCTTACTGCCATAGCTTTTATTTAAATGCTGGATTCGTATGCTGGGAAGGTTTTCCATTTTGCTAGCTTAGATTGCTGCTAAATATATTGAAGTTGCCTGACCTTTTAGCTCATTAATCAATAAGGTTCTGAAGCAAGAAATATCTATCGCCAATTCTTTACCTGTTGAAGTAAAACAGATTGAACAGCACTTCCCTTTATAGGCTTCTTTCTGTAGAAAGCCTTCCCATTTACTGTATAGGAATAAGAAAAGTGATATCTACCTATTACTGGTTACAACCTGTTACATTTAAACATATAAAAAGTAGAGGTCGCTGTAATCTGATTGTGTAATAGTTTTACGTAACAGCCAAAAAATAAAAAAAATGATTTTTACTTCTAAATTCAGATTGCAGAGATACGTTCGTTTTTTCGTACAAATGAAATATTTCTTTAAAAGAAAATCGAAGTATAAGCAAATAGTTAATGTTCTTACCATGCCTTAAACTTCATAGCGAGAACAAATTATTGGAGGAAAAATTAAACTAACGTGAGTTCGGGATAAGTTTATGAAAGTCTTGTGCGGTGATTAAATATTCAATCTCTTGACTATCAATAAGTAAGCATTATTTGTTGAATTTAAATGTTAACATCATATGCTTACTCCTGATAAAATTATTGAAATATTCGTTAAGGTGGATGACTTCTGCAAAGAATTTTGATACATCGATCAAAAAGTACCGCCTGGAAACGGATAAGTACAAGGTCAGAAACAGGGAAGCATCACTTTCAGATAGTGAAATTATAACGATACTAATCGCATTTCACAGCGGTCTTTTTAATAATCTAAAACACTTTTATTTGTGCCATATCTGCTCTTATTACAAGGGCGATTTTCCTGGTTTGGTGTCTTATAATCGGTTCGTAGAGTTGCAGCAAAGGGTGGCAGTTCCGATGATGTTATTTCTGAAAACGCACTCCCTGGGAGAGTCTAGGGGTATCAACTTCATCGATTCCACCCATATCAAGGTATGTCATAACCGACGCATCCATAACCATAAGGTGTTTGCAGCAGTGGCTGAAAGAGGGCAATGCTCTATAGGTTGGTTTTATGAGTTTAAGTTACACCTGATCATCAATGATAAAGGCGAAATACTATCTTTTTACCATACAAAAGGCAATGTGGATGACCGGAACATCAAACTAATGACCTCCATGACACATGATATCTTCGGCAAGTTATTCGGCGACAAGGGTTACATATCAAAAGCTTTGGCCGATCTTCTTTGGGGAAATGGTATCCAGATGATCACCAAACCAAGAAAGAACATGAAAGACTCTAATATCTCACAGGCTGACAAGATCATGCTTAGAAAAAGAGCAATAATCGAATGTGTTAACGATGAATTGAAAAATATCTGCAAACTTCAGCATACCCGGCATCGGTCTGTCAGCAACTTTTTAATGAATACCATGGGTGCACTTTCGGCCTACCATTTCTTTCCTAAAAAACCCTCTTCTATATATCGTTTTTGAAAAGCAGGACAATCAATTACTTTTAGCTGCTTAAACCGAACTCACGTTATCAATATAAAGCCTGTGTGCCAAATTGCTAAATAAATTCTCTGATGGTTAATCGACAATAGATCAATCCGGAAGATTTAATAAAAAGGCTGTGAAAATCAGCCAAATTAACTATTATTGAATATTCACATTGCTCAGCTTATATCCAATATAAATGAACGAAACCGAGCTATCTCCCGATATTTTAAAAACCAAACAACATTTTGAAATTCTCGATGGTTTAAGAGGCCTGGCCGCTACAGCAGTGGTTATCTTCCACTTTATGGAATGGACCTATTCAGACTATAGCCAAAATTTTATTAGGCATGGTTTCCTTGCGGTCGATTTCTTTTTTTGTCTTTCGGGTTTTGTTATCGGCTATGCCTATGATGACCGCATTGGCAAAATGGGTGTGATGAAATTTTTTAAATCAAGGCTCATCAGGCTGCATCCGCTGGTTGTTTTTGGTTCAGTATTAGGTTTACTTACCTTTTTGTTTGATCCGTTTGGCGGCCATCCTGAATTGTACAGTACCGGTAAAATTATATTGGTATTTGTGAGTTCTATTTTGCTGATACCTTTCCCGGTAATGCAGGAGCGGGCTTTTAATTTGTTCAGTTTCAATGCACCATCATGGTCGTTATTTTGGGAGTATGTTGCCAATATTTTTTATGTGTTTATCCTCTGTCGCATTAGTCGTAAAGTTTTGCTGTTATTAACCCTGCTTGCTGCAGCAACGCTCTGCTTTGTTTGCTACCGGGCGGGCAATTTAGTGGGTGGCTGGGATAAAAGCAGCTTTTGGGACGGCGGTGCCCGCAT
>JAABUY010005401.1_pt1 | contig 12875 bp, 14 predicted proteins | sample 5560271 | NCBI WGS metagenome assembly JAABUY01 (sample SAMN10711886, study PRJNA513374) | rock metagenome | isolation source: Antarctica rocks | place: Antarctica: Victoria Land, University Valley
TTGAGCAAGGCTTGCTGCACGCCCTCTCCACTGACATCCCTTGTGATGCTGATGTTGTTATCCTTGATCACAATCTTGTCAATCTGTACATGTCACAGAGAGATTGATCAGCTGAGCACATTTGAAATTTGCTGCTTGACCCACATGAGTGCCTCGCGTATTCCAGCGAGGTTGGCTAGTGTATCTTCTCACACACGTCCCATGATTTGGAGGCAAAATCATCTGTGCATTCTAGCTGCTACTGCCGCTTTCGAGTAGCAGTTATGTTTCCATGAGAGCATTGTGTTACTCTGCCTGTGTGACAGTGACAAACATATGTTTTCAACATCTATGCAGCTGGGGACTGCTTTTGGTCTCTACAGCACAAGAAGGTAGCCATGCCTTCCTGGCATAAAGCTTGGAAACATGCGGCAATTTTGCTACGTTGCTGTGAGGGTCAAGACTAACACATGTGCTGACACGCTGTACCAAAGCATTCATGATTCCAATACAGATTGCTCTTCTTTTTCATGATGACTCAGATTGACTCGTATGTTGTTTACTTGGGTGACGTGGTGTTGTGGTTGGCAATGACTGCCACCGAGAGAAGTTAGGATGACAGACACACAAGAGGGTCACCTCATCGATGTACACGATGCCCAGCTGTGCTGAAGACAGGTCATAGTTGGAGACCTGCCACAGCTTGTGCAGCACACTTTCAACGTCCTCACCCACATACCCTGCCTGAGTGAGTGTGGTGGCATCAGCCATGGCAAAGGGCACCTGAGCAACCGCTGCCAGGGTCTTGGCCAGCAGCGTCTTGCCAGAACCTGCATCCATGGGTATCATGTTGAATGAAGCCTCTGAGGAAGCTGTACACTTCAGCTAGCTGATGACGTGCCTTGACAACAACACGGCGAAGTGTAATCCCCAAGAGTGCCACAAACTTGACAAGACTGAATCACCAGCATGTCAAGTCAGATGTAGTGCTTGCTGAACTGCTGCTGCAGGGGCATGCGCGATGATACATGCCCTGTAGTCATGTGGTCTTACCTGGCATTGTCCAAGACGTTGTGCACAACTTGCTAACATGGTCTGATATGGGCGACCAAACAGCATCCTCACTTCTCGGAACATTGGCAATGTCAATATCAAATAGAGTATAGCTTACGCCAACACACATAGATCTATCTAGACAGTGTAATCTGTATGCACAGTGAACATGTTGCACCTGTGGGCCCAAGCATCAGAATGTTGCTCTTCTCCAGCTCCACATCATCATTCTCACCCCCAAATGTCTCGTCACCAGCAAAGCCAGAGGCATCACCAGGGCTGGTTGGTATATCCACAGGACCTGAGATGCGCTCTCCACTCATCTCCATTGCAGCTTTAAGTCGGGAGCCTGCCACAGGGTGGCTGGGAGTGTGGTTGTTGACGTAAGGCACAGAGCTCTGCTTCTGCAGCTGCTGACTAGCATGAACGGCACTGCCTGCAATGCAACACAGCAAATGTGGAAAATGTGTTGCTGCATATGAGCATGAGCAGTGACAAGGGGATCTTGGTCTCATCTTTGAACAGTCAGCGTCACAAAACATGGGCCTGTTTCAAGCGGCAGGAGGAATGCAAGACGTAGAATGTTACTTGGCTGTCACTTGCTCATGCAGGCCGATCATGCGCAGCAGCCCTGTCAAGCTTCTAGGAGGATGAGCACTTGAGCAGAATCTCACGCAGGGTGGTGCAGTTCTACCTGCTTCTGGCGTTGGTGGAAATGGGAAGCGGTCATGGGGGTATGAGTGGGGCGCAGTCTGGGCTGAATGTGGAGTGGGCGGTGTGCCTGTGGTGGTCTCCAGAATGCTTCTGTTGACCTTGCCAGACTGAACAAAGGAGGCAACTGCACCTCCATTTTGGGCTGATGCTGCTTGCTGCTCCTTCACCCTTCTTCGGCTTGTCTCATGGCGCACTCGCTTGTAATGATTATGGACCGCCACAGCCAGGGTCTGCAACCAATTTAGGCATTTGCATTGTCGTGACCCCGTTTGCTAAACACTCATGCTGTGGTGAAGGAAACAGTGCTGTCCGCAGAACGCCATGCCTTCGCTTGCTGAGAAAGCAGCAGCAGATACGATAGGTTGACACATATGTGCAATTAAGCTGTCGCATGACAGTGCGCAATTGAGCTATTGCATGACAGTTGCAGAAATGAGCATTTTAAAACAAGCCTAAAACCTGATCGAAGGCTTTGTCTATACAACATGGCATGCCACACTGTATGCGAGCAACTTATTGAATCACCAGTAAGGACAGTGCACATTCTGTTTCGAGTGCAGCGCTTGCAAGCAAGGGATGCATGCAGAGCATGGCACCGAGGCGGGCTAAGTCCACTCACCCGCTTGGCTTGTTCCTGGCCAATGACATACTGATCAAGCATAGCAACTAGCTGCCTAGGCGTTGGTATGGGTCCGTCCCCAGTGATCTTGAAACCAGTCACTCCATGACCATCGTTGCCTCCATAGTTTGGCACAGCTGTGATTGGCTGATTGACCTGCAATGCACAATCAAAGTATGCCGTACGTCAAGTGCGGACCCTTTGTGGTGAGCAAATACTTGTCACACTGCAGGCACTGTCCAAAGTATTTTTGGGAAAGTTGCGCACTCTGGTATTTGCATCGTCATATTTTTCTGCAAGATTTCGCCTGATGTCCTGCAGGGGCTTGGCAGGTTGTACAGCCTCAGGGGCTGAGGCAACAGCTGACTCAGAGGCTTGGTTTGTTGGGTGAGCATGTTGCTTGCCTGCTCCACTGGCAATGTACGCCTGTGCAGCCAGTATTGACCATTCCATTACTGATTTAAGCAAAGTGAGACTGTGGCTGCATGCAGCAACACCTGTGCGACATGCAATGGTAGATGAATAAGCGAGTTGCGCCATGCAACTGTACCTTGCAGTTGTCACAAAACACCACCTGTGCAGAGCTGTTCTTTCTGCCAGTGATTAACCCAGCATTGACGCCCTGCATACCAACTTGCATCCTGAGATTCTGAGCAGCAGGTCAAGACGCTCCAGGTCGTCATCTTAGAAACAAAAGGCAGTGATCTATGGCATGCAAAGACATACGTGTGGCCCATTGCCAAGCCGTTTATGGCACCTGGGGCACTGCTGCTCGTTCAGCACAGGCCCCAATATCGATCGCTTCGACCAGTCATTCAAATTACGGAAAACGTTTGCTCCTGAGGGCTCCTGTACGAACAGGGAGGACTCACTCAACGAACAGATCTAAGACACTGCGGCATAACATACATGCGCTAAATCCTGCAGCTTACTTGAAAGCTATTTTCTTTTGCTTGTTCAGATGAGACCTGAGGGAGCTGTGCAAGCGCTCGCGGAATTGACTTTAGACACCTCAACGTCTGCGTATGCCTGCGTAAAACGGTTTGCCGGATCATACGTTGCTAAACTAAGCAGCGCGGCTTGCTGCAGGCACAAGACCTTGATCGGCAAGGTGTCGTTGTGACTATTGATATTGCAAGGCTTGACTTTTTGTGATCTCATGCATGAACGTGTTAGTCCATTGCCCTTGCAATGCAAATTGCCAGACGAAACGCTTGCTTACGGTGTAACTGCAAGTCCTATAGTTCGTTTGTTGTTGACCAAAGCAGCCTTTTCGACGCGCATTCGTGCAAGATTTTTGCTAGCTTTGGATTACGATCTTGGAAACGTCAAAGCGCAGCTGTCCTTGAGCTTCCAGACGTAACCTCTTGTGCATGTCATTCGCTTCTCACAGCAGCTGCAGTGAAGGCTGTTTTGACGCACGTATTGAGCTTGGCAACTGACTAAGCTTGTGCACGGTCGACTTGTACATGTCCGCCCTCCATTGGCAGGCAGTCAGCAGTCAACTGCCAGCAACAAGTTTTGCTGTTTCCCAGCTGCCCAAGCTAGCATGGCCAGCACTACCAGCTGCTTTCAATAGCTTGTCATCATGGCAATGTGTAGTGGAAGGTAGTGCATGGCTGATGGGCAGGAGAGACAAGCGGACCTGTAAGGGGAAGGTTTTCAAGGGCTCCTCAGGCAATGTAAGGCAGCTCACAATTGACTGAGGGTGAACTAGCCTCCAGCGCTATTATCGACTCTGTTTGAAATTCAGCATGTTCTGCGCCATTGGAGAGCTGCACCAGTATCTTATCACAATGATGTATCTACCAAAAAAGTCAGTGGTGTTGCCCAAGTGAGTAGCCCTGGAATGCAGGCACGATCCAAGAAGCCAAAACAGCCTTCTCTAGAGTGGCAGCGGCAACAGCAACAGACAGCAGCATCACAGGAGCCCATAGCCATTCCATATCCTCCACGCAAACCGTCTATGGAGGAGCAAGTAGCGCTGTCATCTGCAGGATCTTAGCTTGCAGCATCATGAGAGCCATATTAACATGAACCCATTTCTTCAAGTCTCACATATACTTTGCTGTTTTTGACCTGCTGTGCCCACCTCTTCATGAACATTTGCATGTGTGTGCAGCTTGATTTCTAGCATGCATTATAGCAACAAGTATAGGCTAGCTGCACATGTGCATACTATGAGGTGCTCACACAGGCAGTGGCTAACCGCCCATGTCTACATCATGACGAATTGCAAAAACAGCCAAACCAAATATGTGCCAAGGTGCAGTGCACGATTTATCTGCGTCTCCACAGGTACCCTACAACAACAACAGCAACAGAGACTGCAATTGTGACCGCGCCAATGCCTAGTGCAGCCTCAATCTTGTACACATATGCTGCCACAGTCAAAGTCTCAATCAAGTACTTCCCTGCAGTCTGAATCATGTCTGCATCATCATTGCTAACTCCCACTCGTGCCTGCAGTTGCAAAGATGCTGCTCACTTCTGGCTGCTGTCATGCTAACGATTAACGTCCATGTATGAAGCTTGCTGACCTGTTCACTTGAATCAATACACTGCATTGACGCTGCAACTTGAAAGCTTGAAGCAGCAGGGCACGACAGCTGCAAACAACATTGCATGACAGGCATGCACAACATAATTGCAGAGCGGCAGTGGTGTGCTGCATGCAACAAAGCCTTTGTTTTGATCCTTTCAAGAGGTATAACATACTGTCAAAAGCATCCTTGATATCACCTCATAATCTTTTAAGGCTGCCTGCAAGAGTGGCAGCAGCCCCGCTTCCACGGAGGCATCAGTAGATGCAAGGTAGGGGTCCCCTCCCTCCCGGATCAGGACCGCAAGGCTGAACAAAGCAGCCCACAGCACCTCTTCATTCTGGCCCTTGTATTTTGTGAGCGCTGCTGCAATGAGTGCTGGCACGCCAGCATCTAACTGCTGTTGCCGAATGGCATCATGAACAACGTCTTCACCCTGCCATGAAAGCAGAAATGCATAAATGCACATTGCTTGCAATGTGCAAGGCATCAGAATGTTTGACAGAATGTTTGACAGCATGCACATGAGGGGTAGCCTAAACACTGACAGACGACAGGGCTCATCACCATGATTCTGTTGTGACCATATTGGCTCCCTGCACTGCCATAATGCAAATTTGTAGAAACAGCTGACATCCCAATGCACAGTGTCACACGCACCTGTCAAGCAGTTGACTTCAACAGCCCACTTGCACAACACGCAAGCAGCATGCATCACACGCACTGTATCTGACTGTAACAGCTTCGTTACAGCGCAGCAGACAAGGTGCAGTTGGTGTCCAGTGTGATTGTACCTGGCCCAACACGCCAAGCACTACCAGGCCCTTGGCTTGTATGTCAACGTCATCTGGATGCTGTTCCAGGGCTGCTAGCACACACTTCAATGCCAGCTGCGACACATGTGCCTGTGTAATCACGGTTGTGTCAGTCTGTGCAACAGAGATATGGTGTGACCTGACAAGGGCAACATGCATTCTGCATCATGACATCTTAGGCATGTTGAAACATTACTGGTGTCAGGAGGATGTCTATTTCGAAGTGGAAATATACACATGAAAACGCCTGGGAAATAGTATTAAGCGCTTCTACTTCAGGAAAATGTTTCAGGGTTCTCTACCAGCTGCAAGCAAAACAGATTTGCTGCATAGCTTTACACGCATTGTGTGCATTGTGGGCGCATGAGCATGATGACGGTTCATTATTGCCGCCAACAGGGCAAAACACAGACCTTACAGCTGTATGCAGGTGCATGACAGCTAAGTGTAAATGTCATAGATGAGGGCGTCTGCGCTCATTTACTCCAGCTCATGAGATACAGACCACACTAATTGCGCTGAAGCAAACAAGCTCATGCAGAAAGGCTTGTCAATGGCTAGAAGCCACACAGCACTAGCTGATGAGCCAGTGGGCTTCATGGAAACAAAGCAGACCAGCATGATGTACAGCTCTCATCACAGCGGTGCATGACATGCAGCCCATTTTGCCACAGGTACATGAGCGGTAGCAGTGGCACAGTACAGCTTGCCGTAGCAGCAGCCGCAGCCGCAGCCGCAGCTGCAGCAGCAGCAGCAACAGAGCTTGCCTGCATCATGATGTTTTCCAGGGCAAGGGGGATGAAGCACAGCAGGGCGCTGAGCTGCACTGTGGTTTGGCTGGAGAAGCGTGTCATGGCTGCCACAACTGCTTCCACCCCTCTAGCCTCTGCCACCCTAAATTGATTTGCCTGCACCAAATCAGCTGAATCTCCCACAGCAAATGGAGCACATGTGTATGCATATAACACTACATTACATGATATACAGAAACATAAACATAGTTTCCAGGAAAGTTGTAGATCTTGATACCACTCTGACCACATCCTCTACATCTTGTGCTGATGCCAGCTTGAATGATCAGTCAGACAGGACAACGAGCCAAGGCAAAGTCAAAGGCACCATGTGAGCGTAATCGAGAAGATCAGTGTACAAGACGGATGGTGCATGCTTGATGTTGACAGATGCAGCAACAATGCAGCAACTTTCCTCCTGACATGTTCTGCCGCATATCAGCCAAATCTGTGAGCATGACACATCTGTTGATGCACAGTGGTTGTTTGGAGAGCAGAGACATTGAGCTTGAAGTGCAGAGGTGTTGGGGATGGAGTGCAGAGGGTGTGAGGAAGAAATGTCAGTGCAAAGCTGTGATGAAGCATACCTGGCAGACAGAGCCCGTGCCTCTGACCAGGGCCATAATGGCAAGGCAGCAATTGCACTGCACGCCCTCATGCTTCTGCCAGGCATCCATCACCTTGCTCACCACCTCAACACCTGCACCACTTGCACAATGTTGGGTTCCTTGCTGTTTTCTACTTTATCACTTTTTCAATTCATTTTTGATGAAGGAATTTGTTTGTGTTCTGCAAAACAACATCCCCCCCCCCCCATTCCTGATAAAGGCTGATCATCAATCTCAAAGAAGCCTATCTCACCATTTTCAACATTTGTTGCTGATCCCTCTTGCAGCATTACTGCTTACAAAAGGTACAGATCCATGCCATCATCGCCACAATGTCCATTATGTGGGAATAGCTGCAGTGATCCAACAATCGGGGACATTCCTACACTCAGCAAATTGGTGTCTGGAAGCTGCAACATGCATTCAGTAGTTGCATATGCCTCGCAGCATACACCTCACATCTGAGACCCTGCCGATACACGCACATATGTCACAACGTTTGCAGCCCAATACTGCCAGAAAGCAGCCTCAATTCTGCTTTGTGGGAGTAGACGCTTACAGACTCAATTTTGCAGCATGTTGTATGATGCATACCATCCATCTGAGCCACCTGCTCCCGTACATCATCATCATTCCAGGCAAGGCGCGCCAGGGATTCAAGGGCTTGCAGCACTGTCAGCGCCTCTGACGCAGGATCCTCTATCTGCCTCATACACACCTCCAACTGCAAACAGCATCACACCCAACTGCCGCTAACTGTCAAACCATGAGCAGGCCCCTGTACATGCATGTATCTGTCATATGCACACTTCAAGCTGCATACAGCATCATACTTGACTATTGAACCATATGCAGGAGCCTGTACATGCATGTATCTGTTGTACGCCCAATACCAACTGCATAAAGCATCACACTCAACTGTTGAACCATTTGCGGCCCCCTGTACATGCAGGTATCTGTCTTATGCACCTTTCCAGCTGCATGCAGCATCACATTTAAGTGTTGCACCATATGCAGGAGCCTGTACGTGCATATATCTGTCTTGTGCACCTTTCCAGCTGCATGCAGCATCACACCCAGGTGTTGCACCATATGCAGGTGGCTGTATGTGCATTTAATTGTCTTTTGCACACGTTCCACTGCACACACATAACACCTAACTGGTGAACTATACAAAGGCTCGAGATGTATATGTCTTATGCACACCTCAACATGGACGTGGCATCCTTGCCATTGAGTGTAGAAGCTCATGCAAAAGACTTTGCCAGGCTTGCAACTCTGCCCCATCACAAGCAAGGCACAAGCAACACATCAGATCTGCTAAAAAGCTCAGATTTGTGCAAGTATCAGTAGTTGATACACTTTGCATGCAAGAAATCTGCACTTGCGCGCAGGTTGAGCGTGTGAGTCTCTGTGGGGTCAGCCTTTTTGTGACAACCGTCTGTCACACTCAGGCTGTCGACTGCGCGTCATGGGTGTCCTCTTCCTGCTGCTGAGAGCTGTAATGACAATGCCTGAAGCTATGCTACTACATGATGAGCCTTTCGAGTACCTGTTTGCTTTTTAGGCTGCCAGCGTCGATGGGCAGGTAGTCGTCTCCCAAAGGGCAGATGGCAGACATGACCTCCATCTCACCATCTGCCTGGTCCAAGGACGCCCGCCGGCTCACTGTCCTGGCTAGGGCTGTGCTGCTACTCCTGCAAAAACACAGATGCATTGAAGGTGGCTGTGTGCAACCTAAGATATCTCCCTAAAGTAGAAACGCCTGATACTCGTCCCAGGCATTTCTGAGTATAGAAGCACACTATGAAACAAACATTTGTCTAATAAGCATGACGTATGTGTCCCCAAGAGCTCTTCATCTGTAGTGCTGACCGGTGACATGTGAGCTGACGCTGAGTCAGAGCTGTGGTACCAGCTGACGTTCCTGCTGAAGGCTGTGCAACTGGTCCTGGGCACTCACTGTGCAGTCTCACAGCGTGCAGTCTGTGCTGCAACACTGGTTGGCCACCAGTGTAGGCACAAAGATCATGAAGCGGGAAGTCAAGTTCAAGTCAAGTTCATCCTGCCCACGTCGGTCAATGACCAAAAAAAATTTGGAGATAGAGACAGAGACAAAGGCAGGAAGAGCGCTGGGAACAGAAGGGGAGACGGCATTTCTTCAAAAAAGATGCATTCCAGTTGATGGCCCATCTTTATTTGCAATACGCTGTACATATATGCAACCACCAAGGGGAGGCAATGCTACTTTTACCACCTTCCTTCAGTCCTGCTGATGTGCTCAAACACCTCTGCCTCCTGCTTTGAGTCAAACAACATATGAGCAGTGTGACGAGGAAATGTTGCAACTCCAAATCAAGCGGTGGTACAGACTCAGGACACTGACCTGGCAGGCTGTTCAGCAGGGGAAGGTGACAGTTTGTCTACCAGAGTCCTGACGGCGCGGTTGCTCACAATTCGATCTGGCGGCACACACCGCAAGGGGCACGCCAGGGGTACCCCACTCTGCACAATGTCCGAAATGCTTGGGACTGCATCAAGCCTTTTCCATGCAGACATAGATTGATGACTGCAAGGGATCACACAGTTTTATCACACTGTACCAGCAGTCCTTGCGAGTATGGTCAACAGAACTATGGCTCTAAAAGATCTTCCTAAAGAGGCTGCCTGTCAAGGCCTTGCAAATTGTATGCAATGCGCCACGTAACGTATGAGCGCATAGCACTGTCGAGCCAAATTTTTTGAAACATGGCGATGCAAGCTCACAATGTCAACTCATCATTGCATTGACTGCCTATGTGTGCAGATGGCAGCGCAAGCTTGCTGCTGAGTACTGGGGTTTGATCATCAATGAAAATGGCTGTTGCTATCGCATCTCTTTTATTGTATGCTTACCTGTTTGTTTTAATGCTGTAAAAGAACAAAACACAACTGGAAAAGGGTGTGCAATTCCTTTGTGTGGACATGATTCAAAGATGGTTGCCTAAAACTATGTGGTCTTTCTCGTTGTCTACTGTGACACAAAGTTACATAAACTTACACCCAGAAAACAAAGTATTGTTGTGTCAAAATACCGACCTGTAGAAGTGAGGCGAAGTGGTGAGAAAGGCAAGTGGCACACCAATTGTGCCCACATGGCTCCAGGGCCACGCAGTCTCGTAGAGTCCCCAAGCAAATTTGGCACTGGAAATCGTCCAGAGTGCTGCTCTCTGCTGTTGTGTAGTCTGAGGTTGCAGTTCGCTCCAATCTGCGCCTGCATCAATGAAGGCTGGTCCATGAACAGACAATGTGCTTGCTTGGCTCTATTTTGAAGCAGGACACGCAGCACTGGTCAAAAAGACACATCAGGATGCAGATGGTTACAGTGGGCCTGTCAGTGCACTGGTGCTTCTCTCTCTTTGATGTTTGAGTTTTGTGTTACACAGGTGTCAAAAAGGATATAGGTTGTGTAAGTGTCTTATTCAGAAGATAAAGCAAACTCAAAATAATTTCTGCTGCAAAACGTGCAGAGGGTGTGGTGTGCCTAGTTGCTGCACAGTTCAGAATACACACCATCTAACAAGCGGTTCTGTCATGTAGGGCCCTATATGAATGATCTCTCACAAGCATTTGTGCAGATAAACTTTTTTTATGGCATCAGATACAGCATGAAGAATGCGCAGCTTGTCAGCTTGGCAAATTCATGCAAATTGATCTGGCGTTTGTACAAGCCTCGTGACGTACATTGTACGGCCGCAAGCACCATCCAAGGTGTGCTGCAGCTCTCTGCATCAGCAGCATGCACAAGCTCTGACATGCGTATGCAAGAGCACAATAAAAAGAACTGTGCAGGAGTCAAATGACAAAGAATGAGCAAGCTTCTAGCTTTTTGAGCTAGACCATAATGAATGCAGTCAAAGCCAGCGCCAGGTATACCTAGGACTGCCGGATGCAGCAGCTGCCTTGGCAGCTTCCGATGCAAATGCTGCAACCTCCCCAGTCTCACTACCTGTTCCAGATCTGCTGTCCCTGGGATCACCTGTACCATACCTCATGGCTAGGCATAATGAATGCTGGAGTTGCACAAACAAACACAATACCAGTCTGCATGTTTACAGCAGGTGAGACACAATGTAGTCTGCTGAACTCAATCACTTCCTACACCGTATGCCTGCTATGTGATCCCAGGGAGTGGCTGGTGACAGCTTGCTTGCCAGCAGGGCACCAATGATCATTGCAGGGCGTTGTGAGTTTAGCTTACTCCAGCTTTTCGATGAACACAAACTGATTGAGCAACAGGCTACAAAACTCTGCAAGCAGTCATACCAGTGCAATCCTTGTCAGCACAGTCTTATCAGGTCTCAGTTGTGTTGATGACTGTGCCCCTGGCAACAGGGATGGGTTGCATAGAACCTGCATGTACAGTCATACTCAAGCACAACATGAGCAAGGCAGCAAGACGCCAGCTTTGTACCTTCCCAAAAGGTAAAGCAGCGTTCCACCCAGGGTGTCACGCTTCTGACCAGGGACACCTTGCTGCCACTGGTCAGCGCCATAGGCTCCCCTTGTTTCACCCTCACATCATCCACGTATGTGCCGTTGCTGCTGTGGTCCTCTAGCATGGCTTGTGGGGCAGTGGATGAGTCAGTAGGCGCGGCCAGCTTGATGACGCAGTGCAGACGGCTCACACGCGTATCAGACACCTCAACAAAGCTCATCTTGGGCAGGTGGTCCCCACCCCTGTGAGCATGCTTCACACTTGATCCAAGACAGAACGAGCTGATTGACGCCTTAACCTGCCCTGCTTTTGCATGAGAGCAATGCAAAGCATGAGCTCATGCTGCAGCATTGCTCTGGGAAGAGGCAAGAGCAGGCAATGATGTGACAGTACCCACCTGCCAGTTTGAAAGGGTGATCCACCAGCAGGTGCTGTGTCCATGCCCTGCTGACCCTGTTTTGCTTCAAAGGCCTCAATGCCCCGCCCAATGGCTGCACCAGCCCCCTTCAAATATGTCACAGGCATCAGGTCTGTGTTGGATGAGGGGTCCAACCAGCCCCACACATGTGATTGCTTCACCCTGCATGCGAAGTTTGACTCTCAGTGAGTCCCAAGACATGGATTTTACTGAGTGATTGACCACTCGAGTGTTGAATTCACAGCTGCAGGTCTGTGCAAAGACTTGCCTGCTCCACAGCTGAGACTGCTTCATGCCCTTTGTTGAGTTGCAACACAGTCTTTCTGCCAATCAGATCAACGGGTTCACTGTTCCCATGTTGAACAAAAACATACTGCTGATTGTAGGGGAGGCACGCACTTGCACCAGTTGAACTGGTTCAACAAAGCTTTGTATGGAGTCTGACATGCTTTCAACATGCCGGGCAGGCCAGAAGTCTATGACAGAGCCTTGCACAGTACCATGAGCAATGTCTGTCACTGACGCCTGTCGGCTATTGAGGACCATGTACAATGTGTTCACGAAAATGGCTGTAATGTCTATCAATGCAGACCCAAGTGCTTAATTGAGTAAGAGTCCCACCTTGATGTCGGCAGTTCAGCAGGGGTCATCTTTCTGACCGAGGCAGACATTTGAGAATCTATGGACAACTGCCTTCGAATTGGTTTTGCAGAAAAGGATGCACCTCTGACAGGAACAGGATGTGGCAGCCGTCTGGGTGAGCCATCATCAAAGGCATCCTGTTGCTGCTGCTCCAAAACAGCTTCATAAGAGTGGTTCTCAGGAACAACATCCAGTTTGGACATCCTGGGCGAGCTA
>JAABUY010005402.1_pt1 | contig 12871 bp, 19 predicted proteins | sample 5560271 | NCBI WGS metagenome assembly JAABUY01 (sample SAMN10711886, study PRJNA513374) | rock metagenome | isolation source: Antarctica rocks | place: Antarctica: Victoria Land, University Valley
GCCATGCAGGGTTCAGTGAACCCTGCTGCCGCGAGGATCCTGGCAAAGCTCACCCTCATCTCCGGATTGGTCTCCTCTGCGGTCGTGCAGGTGCGCCGTGTGTCGTCGCCGTGCCCTGCAGCCTCGCTGATGATGCGGCACGCGTACTGTTACACCGTGTCCTTCTGCAGGGACTGTGTGCATGCGCTGTACGTCATGCATGTCTGCAGGGCTCAGCTCTCTTTCATGACGCGCCGGCGGGCCTCCACTGCACGTCGATTGATCGCGGATTGATCGTGTTGCAGATAAGCGCGAGGGGGCTTGTTCCTGCCGGCGTCCGCTTGCAGACGCTCGTGATGCAGGTGCGCATATACATGCACAGCTGCAGTCAGCTGCAACTGTGCAGGAGCAGCGTTCATGGAGCGTGCCGGAAGGAAGCGCCTGGCAGCAGACGTGTGACAGACCAGGGAACCCGTCTGCATGCAGTGTTCATGCGCAGGTGATTTCCAGCCTCATCGGCGACAACATAGGCTTGCACCTCATGCGCGTGACCCGGGTGCGCATCTAGGCAGGCCCTCGGGCTGTCGCCCCAAGCTTGGCAGGCTGCGTGCAAGAGCGCCTGCGCTCCCACCACAAGCTATAGGGTAGGGTGTACCGATGCATCACTCCACCTTGGCGGCCCCTCATGTCGGCTCCCTTGCGTGACTCCCCAACCGGACTTGCATGTGGGCGCCCCCATCACCTGCCCATGCGACATCAGGCGGACACGGCGGTCGCGCGCGGCCGACAGGTGCTGGAAATGCCGGCGCCGGCGGTCGGCGGCGTGGACTTTGTCAACGTGACCATCGTCATGTCGCAGGACCCCAATGCGACGTCGGCGCAGAGCGTGCGCACCCTGCAAAACAGACGTTGCAGGGGACGCTGCGGGGGCGCGAGCGAGCGCGCCTGTGCTGCAAGCTGGCCGCTTTGGCGGGCGCTCGCCTTGCATGCAGCACGCCGCGCGCATCTGGGAGCCGTCGCAGCCGGCCGGCCTGTGCGGCTCATGCTGCGCCAGTCCGCGCGCTGCCCGGCCGCGGCTGGCGGCCGCGCGCGCTGAGCCCGCGCGCGCGGGCCGCCCGCGCAGGAGCTGACGCGGGTCATCACGACCACGACCGCGTTCGACGATGTGGTCGCGCAGCTCGTCGGCCTGCAGCTCGCGTCCAGCGACGTCGGCATGTTCACGCTGCTGCACGGCGCGAGCCTCGCGGACCAGGTGGCGGCGCTGGCGAGCATCGGCTCGGGCTGGCAGAGCGTGCCGCTGGTGCCCCTGGACGTCGGCAGCGCCTTCCGCGCCTCGCCCCCGGGTGCGCCCGCACGTCGTGCAGGCACTGGAGGCCCTGGCTGGCAGGGCGCGCTGGACGCGCCGCTGGTGGCAGCAAGCGAGCATGCGGACACGCTCCCAACAGCCCTGATCGGCAGCTGGCGCTCGCGCTGCCGGCCCCGCGGACGCACCCAGGGCCCGCCCGCCTGATGCACATGCAGTACCAGGGAGACCTGTACGTGTTGAGGCTGTCGCATCACTGCTTGCTGTGCGTGCCTGCGCCCCACAGCTGGGCGCTGAGCAAACATGAGCTGGAGGCATGGGAGGCAGTCACAGAGTCTGAGGCGGGTGGTTTCAAGGAGGCTGCGCTTGCCTCGATGCAGGCGGTCGGGGATCCTCAACTGTGGCGCTCACTGCTGGCATCCTGAGCGGCGTCATCGGCCTCTTCATCCTGTCCTGGGTGGGGTTCTGGGTGTGGCAGAGGTGCCTGCGCAGGCGGAGGGCTTCGGACGCCAAGCTAGGGCTCCACAAGCCCGCGGTGCGCCGCAGCCCTGGGCATGCAGGTCCGCGCGGGCGGCAAAGCGGAATTTGATGTGATGCCTGGAAACACTATGCCCTGCTTTCTTGTGCATGCTGAGGAGCACAGCGCCTCACACCTGCAACTTGAGCCGGTAGAGCTGGAGCGGCATGTCAGGCAGGCCGCCGCGTGCATGTTCAGAGTTGCACAGCGGCGTCGCACCAGCACCGCGCGTGGTCCGTGCGCGCCCCGCCGGCGGCGGGCAGCGCCCCGCGGCGCACCGAACCTGCGCACCCCTGCGCGCGCGCAGCCGGGCGCGGCTCCCGGCGCATCGGGGCCCGGCAGCGGCGGCGCCTGCCACAAGAGCCCGGACTCGCTGGCGAGCGTGCCCGGCTCGCGCATCTCCGGCAGCGGGGCGCCGCCGGACGAGCGCGGCAGCATGGGCACCGCCGAGACGCAGGACCTGCTGTGGCGGCGGAAGGCGGGCCGGGAGCAGGGGCAGGGCCTGGAGCTCGGCCACCTGATCGGCCGCGGGTCGTTCGGCGCCGTGTACCAAGGTCCGCTCCTTGCTGGCTGGAGGTAGCATTTCTGCCATCGCTAGCCTGCTGTACAAGGACACTGTGGGCCTCTGTTTTAGTGCCTGTTTGATGAACGCCTGTGGCTGTCAGCAGATAGGGGGGCGCTGATCGGGTGTGTGCTGCGCCTGCCGTCTCCCGGGCTCGCCTGCTTGCATGCATGCGGGCCGCAATTACCGTCGCGAGGGTGTTCAGCCGCCGTCGGCAGGGTGTTCAGCCGCGCGCGCCTGCACGCAGGCCTGTGGAACGGCGTGCCGGTCGCCATCAAGGTAGTGCCGAGCTACAAGATTGGCAAAATCGAGACGGCAATGCAGGAGGCCGTGCTGAGCTCCAACATCAGCCACCCGAACGTGGTGCGCTTGCTATCCGGGATCCCCACCACCCATAGGTGTAGGGTTAGGGTAAGGTTAGGGTAGGCTGCGGGGCCCTGGTCAGGGCATCCCCTGCACGGGCTGAGGTCAACGTTGGCGCCGAACGCGCCAGCTTGCAACCGGTAAGCGAGGGGGGGTGGGCGCCTGCGAATGCACTTCGCCGCGCCTCACGCGCCGCGCGCGGCCGCAGGTGCACCTGTACAACACAATGGTGGTGCGCGAGGCGCTCACGGGCGGGCCGCGCGACCGGCACGAGCGGTCCGAGCACCCCAGCACGCTGTCCATGTCGCCCTCGCAGGCCAGCGCGTCGCACGACTCGGACCTGTTCGAGACCTGGATGGTGATGGGTGCGGCCCAGCGCCTCCCACGGTGCCCCAGGTGGCTGCGCCGGCGCCTGCATGGCGCGCAGCTGCGAGGCTTGCGGCGCATGCCGCTCCGCCTTGCGCACCTTGCGGCGCCTTGCGCCGGCGGGCGGCTGACGCGCGCGGCCCGGCGTCGTGCGCGGCAGAGTTCTGCGACCTGTTCAGCCTGGAGACGGCCGTCCAGGAGCAGCGGCTGCAGCACAACCTGGTGCGCACACGCTGCCTGCCCCAATGCTGAGCTGGGCCCCATCGAGATCACACGCACAGCCTGGCCGCCAGCCACCCTGCACGCGAGGCACGCGGGCAGGCTGACTTCTGTGTACAGCTCTGATTTGACTCACGCTCACACCCGGATGACATCATTCAGTGTATGTCAGAGAGCATCCGTGCTGTGGCTGCGTACACTGTTTCGAATACGGCCGGCCACACACAACAGCCTACAATCATCTGCGAGCACTGCAGCTGCGACGGGCCTGCTAACTCCTGGGCGGGGGTGCAGCGCTGTGTGCTGCTCTGCCTCCAGGACATCGCGGCCGGCATGGAGCACATCCATGAGCTGGGCATCGTGCATGGGTGCGCTCCCAGCACGCACGCCAACCCGGGTGGCATGCTCGAGCCATGCTGCACCAGGCGGCCCTGCTGCTGCATGTGCTGCTGGATCGCAGTGCGAAACAGGAAACATGCGAAATTGTCATGGGTTTGGCTCACAGCATACATGCAGCTTCCAGGATGCGGGTGTGACGGGCGCACCGCCATGCATGCTGACAGGGCCTCACCTGCGCATACGCAGCGACCTGAAGGGAGGCAACGTGCTGATGGCCTCGCGGATTGCGACTCGCGCAGACCCGCGCGGCTTCATCTGCAAGGTCCAGCGCTCTCACCTGCACCTGCCTTGTTACATGCGACTCGTGTCTAGGATGCTGTCCTCCACCCGCAGCGGCCGGGCGCTGCTGCTAAATAGCACGGCGCGGCAGATCGCGGACTTTGGCATGAGCCGGCTGCTGCAGAACCTGGACACGCATGTGTCCACAAACACGCACGGCGCGCGCCTCCCCTGTGCTGCGCCTCCCGCGCCCATGCCCAGCTGCCCTGCGGCCCTGCCTGGGCGCCTGCACGCCAGTCACGGCTCATCCGCTTACTGAGTGCGGCGTGCGGGGCTCGCGCAGGCACTGTCGCCTACATGGCGCCAGGCGCGCGCCTGACTGCATGCTTGCCCGAAGTTGCCTGAAGGACAGGGGACGTCGGACAGCGAGACATGCTGCTCTGACAGTCTGCGTTTGCGCTGGTTCTGCACCACCTGGATGTGCAGTGCGGTCGTGGCCAAGCCGGTGTGCTAGGCGGGTAGCGCCTCAGGAGTGAGACTCAGCAGTGCCAGAGGCAGCACTGCGTTGCCTGGGATGCAAGCTGCCTGCTCGCGTGCGCGCGGGCATGGCCAGAGCTCGCCGGGTCGTGCCCCAAAATGAGCGCCAGTCCTCCCGAGCATGCCTGCACTGCCCATGCGCAGAGGTGCTGTCGGAGTCGCGCGTGAGCCGCGCGAGCGACGTGTACAGCTTCGGCATGATGATGCTGGAGCTCTACACCTGCAAGCCGCTATTCCCCGGGCTCGGGCACTTCCAGGTGCGTGCTGCCAGCGCCCGCTCCTGTTTCGCTGCCGCCCTGCCGGCATGCCTGGCCAGCGCTCTGCGCACCTGCCAGCTGTCGACATGCCGGGTGGCCTGGCCAGCCGGCTACCGCGCGCACTTTGCCGGCCGCCACGCACTGGCGCTGGCGACTGGCCAGCGAGGCCCAGAGAGTGTTTGCAGGCCTGAGAGAGGGACCGCCGCCCGTCGAAACCGTCTGAGCTGCGTGGCGCGCGCGCAGGTGCTGTACATGTCTGTGAAGCGGCTGCGGCCGGACGTGCCGGAGGACATGCCGGCAGGGTACCGCGCGCTCATGGAGAGCTGCTGGGCGTTCGAGCCGGCCGAGCGGCCGACATTCCGCGACGTGCTGGCGTGCCTGCGCGACCTGCAGGGCCGCCACTGCCCGCGCCCGAGCGCGTCGTCGCTGGGGCGCAACTCCAGCGCGGAGATGCACACAGGGAGCGGCGCGGGCGGCGGGGCCCCGGGGGCCGGCGTGCTGCCGCCGAAGCCGCCTCCCGGCCGGCAGGCGCTCATGCTGGCGCACTCTGCGCTGGCGCACATGGCGAGCGGCGCCGCGGGAGGCCGCGCGTTTATGGCGTCGGACTCTGCCTCGTTTGCGGGCGGCTCGGCGCCCGCCGCAGGCGCGTACGCAGGCTCGGCGCCCTTTGCGATGTGGGCCGGGGGGTCGGCGCCGAGCGACGGCGGCGCCTACGCCGCGTCGGACCCTGGGTGGCTGCCGATGCCGCAGCCGTTCCCCAGCGCAGATGCGCCGTCGCACGCGCAGCGCAAGGCTGTGAGCATGGACGAAGGCTCGGCGTCGGGCGCCGGCGTGGACCACAGGCAGGGGGCCCCTGCGTGGCTGCCGACGCTGCAGGCGCGCTCCGCCGCCGCTGCACGGCCTGCTGCCGGGGGCGATGGCGCCTTTGGCAAGGCATGCCGGCCGCCAACCGACCGCCCGCCCGAGAACTACCATAGGCCAGGCAGCTTCAAGAGTGCGGACGCGGCCCCGCCGTTCGCGGCCTTGGAGATCCAGCCGCACCGCTAGCATGCGGCGCCGGCTGGTCCTGGCAGTGTGCAGGGGTAGAGGCGGGCACAGCGTTTTTGTCCAAGCACTGGCGGGGCTATAAACGCCTCGCTCAGCGATTTGCGCTGCTCGCTTAGCGTTTTGCGCTGCTAGGAAGGGTGTGGAGAGGGAGAGAGATCCGTCAATGAAGGGGGCGCGGGCGGAGAGGGCTGAGCCGCGCGACTGGCTCCTGGGCTGGGGGGTAGCGCAGTCGTCGGCCCAGGCCGGGTGAGCGCCCCTGTTCCGCATCTCTGCTCATTTGACAAATACTAGCCTCTCCACACAGAAGCTCGGTCCTTGTTCAAACGGGGGCTTGCACGCCCCAGCACCTTGCACGGCCCTATTCAGTTTGATGCGCTGCGAGCAGCGCCGCGGGCTCCCGCCTTGTGCACATACAGCAACCAGGCAACGCGCGGTGCCTCACAAGTGCGGGAGGCCGCCATGGCCGGGGGTTGACCCGCTGTGTGCTCCCACCTGCTGCATGGTGTTTTTTGCTGGTGCAGTCCCGAGAGCGGCTGCGCGCGGGTCCTGCAAGCCTGTCTGGCAGGGATGGCATGTGTGACCGGGTGACGGGCCGCGCGGCTGGGAGCCTGGCCCGGGCTGGGCACTGTTTGCCCTGTCTCGGCCCGTGCGGAGCTGGCGCGCTGGGGGCGGTCGCATGCGCGTGCTGCTAGTGGCGCGCATGGCCCCGGCCGCACCTGCCATCCTGCAGCCCTGTGAATCGGGACATGACATCTTGCTTGTCTTCCAGAAGGTGTCTGCGAGGGTGCCGTCTTCGAGGGTGCTCCGTAGGGAGTGCGCTTGAGGAGGGCGGGCGTTCATACAGCCCGCCCATGCAAGCTGGTCGCCGCGTGTGCATGTGCGGCGAGGGAGACTGAATGGAGGGAAGTCTGTCTTGCTTTTGAGTCAGCGCTGAGGAGCACCTCGGCGCATGGACATGCCTTTGTGGCCCATTTCATGGGGGTGCTGGCGTTTGCCTTGGGGATGTGGGTAGTCTGTCTGGACAGTCTAATAAGACATGCCAATGGGCAATCCGAGGGTTCCGCAACAGGCAGGCAAGCCACAGGCTGTTGGGGCTGTTACATGCATCACATGACAGCATACAATGACATGCTGTACCAGCACATCTGCACCGCAGCGCGAGTTGCCGTGGTGGTCAAAGTGCAGCTCAAGCTGCAGGGATGAGGCCACCATGGCCGAGCTACTGCAGGCCAGTCTTGACAGCAAGCGGAACAACACCTCGTGTGCAGGAGAAGGCAGGACAGATACAGCAGGCGGACTGACGTGTCTGCGATGCAACACTTGCCCGTGTGGCCGTTCTGCTGCATCCAGGCGAGCGTGCAGGAAGGAGGTGCACCAGCGCGTGCAGCCGCGGTGCCCCAATAATTCAAGCATGCTCGGGACTACGAGCTCGCGAACGTGGCACCAGCACCAAGGGCTGGTGCAAGCAGCGCCCCCTCAGGCACACACGCGAGCCGGCGCAGGCGGGCGCGCCGGCCTAGACAGGCTCGAGCACGACGTGCAGCCCAAAGTGGTCCGAGGGCAGCACGGGCAGCGTGAGCGGCCCGCCCTTGCCACCGCGCTTGACATAGGTCGCGCCTGCGATGGGCGCCGTGCCGACGATCCGCATGGCCGCCGGCCGCCAGTCGGCCAGCCTCGCAAACACGCGGTCCAGGCGCTTGCGGATGCGGTTGTGCGGCCCTGCGCGCGGCCGGGGCGCCGCAGGGTTCAGGGCGCCTCGGCGGGGGTGGCGGTGGCGATGCGGCATGCTGCCCGCCGCCAGACGCTGACCGACAGAGGCTCAGCGAGGTGGCAGGGGCGCCTCGCGCCCTGCACCGCGTGCCGCGCAGCCTGCCGGCAGTGCGGGCACTCGCATTCGTGCAGCGTGCGGCCGGTGCGCGCAAGCGCGCAACGGCGGGTGCCGCATCAGTGACACCAGCCGGCGCGCCCAAAGGATCAGTGGGTGGCATGCATGGGGTCACCTAGCATAGGGTTGGCCTTGGGGTCGTAGGTCAGCCCCGGCTCGCCCGGGTGCAGCTGCTCCCACACGTCCACCCTGCGCCTGGCGCGGTCAGCCAGCAGCCCTGCGCCATGCGGCGCCCCGCCCAGGAGCTGACCAGGCGCGGCATGCGAGGCACGCCGGCAGCAGTGAGCGGCACGAGCTGCATGACTGGCTCCGCGCCGGGCGCTGCATGGACGGCGATGTGCGAGCACGGGCTGCACGATCTGGATGGCAGCGGCGCGTGCCGGACAGGGTCGGCCGGACAGGGCGCGGGCGCCGGCACGGCGACCGCACGCGCGCCTCACAGGTGTGCGCAAAGGCAGGCGGGCCTGAGCCTCTGCAGCGAGTGGGGCCGATGCGCCGCAGGACAGCTTCACATCCGCCTCAGAGCTGTGCACTCCTGCTCATGCTGGGCAAGGGAGGCGGCGGGGGGCGCGCCAGCCGGGCGGCAGCGGGGGCTCGCCGTCCTCCTTGGCGCCCCAGTTCATGTCGCCGCAGAACACCGAATTGGCCTCGCCGGCCCGGTCCAGCATCGCCAGCGCCTGGGGCCGCCCGCGGCTGTCAGCGCATCCCCAGCGCGCACAGGGGCGCGCGGCGCGCCAGGCGGCGCGCGCACGCGCCCAGCGCCCACAGCGCCGAGCTGCAGTGCCCGGCGGGCAGCGGCGGGGGCGGCGGGGGGGGCGCGCGCCTGCTCGCACTGCGCGACGCGCGGCTCAGAGTACAGCTGGTTCCAGCCGCACGGGCTCTCCAGGTGCGCGGTCGCGACGCGCAGCCGCCGCCCGCCCAGCGCGCCCGCCACGTCGTGCAGGCCGCGGCCTGCCGCCGCGGCAGCCAGTTTGCCCACCCAGTCCCCTCCCGTTCATACAACATCGACCCCATCGTGTGCAGCTGCTGGGCCGGCTCATGCCCCGGCAGGGCTGCCAGGCGCGCCGTGCTCACAGGCCAGCAGCCATGTGCTTGGTCCCTTATGGTCTGGCTCATGCAAATGCAAAGCGCTGCACAAACTGCAGCCATTGCCGTTTATGCTGGCATCAGCGCCTGTGCGCATGCATACGCGGAGCGTGTGCGGGGCTGCCAGCGCGCTCGGCCACAGGGCGCCGCGGCGGGCACGCGGCGGCGCAGGCGTGGCGCATAGCGCACCCATGACAGAGTTGCTGAAGTCGCGCAGCCGCGCGCGCTCGGGCGCCGCCAGCGCGCCGCGCGCCTGCAGCAGCGCAGTAAAGTACGGCCGGTTGGGCATGTTGGGCGAGGCCTCGTAGCGCCGCCACCAGGCCTGGCCGGCCAGCAGCTCGTAGATGGCGGCCGTGACCTCCTGCGCGTCCCTGGCGTACAGGGTCAAACATATTTGTACAACCCTAGACCTACATGTGCAGGATTTTAGAAAAAAGCCGGCTGTCCTGGCGACCCTGCATGACACACATACCAGGCGCTGTGGCGCGCGCACTCAGAGCCTTTCTTTCTTTCTTTCTGTGCGGGCTGCGCTGTGACAGTGGGATCCGCGCGTATACGGCAGCGCTAAAGGACAGGCCTGTCAGCGCGGCGGCGCATTGCGGGGACCCCCACGGCACGCGGCGCGGCCGCGCATGCCGGAGCCTGCTGAGCAGAGCGCTGGGCGCGCATGCCCGGAGCCTGTACTCGAGCGCGCTGCCAGCTCGACCCCTGCGGCGAGAGCACGACCACAGCGCGCCCCGCCGCCGACCCGAGCTCAGGGCAGCAGCGGAGCTGCGCGCGTTCGCGCCCTGGCGCGGCGCGCCTGGAAGCAGACGAAGGTGGGGTAGCCGGCCGGGCCGGCGCCCAGGTCGTCGATCACGCGCCCGACCGCCGCCATGCGCACCTCCAGCTCCACCTCCTCCGCAAACCTGCGCTCCAGGTTTCAGCAGGGCGTCGGGCGTGGTCCAAACCCTAACAAAGGAACCCTATGAGAGTGCCGGGCCGCGCGTCGGCTGACAGGATAAGCTGACATCCGAACAGGCCGGCCGTCCGTCCGCGCGCGGGGCGCGCACACGTCCACCGGCCCCAGACGCAGAGGCGGGGCCCGGCCGCGAGCGCGGCACACCACAGGTTCCAGGTCAGCAGGGACACGGCCGGCGGCGCCGCGCCAGCCGCGCGCGCCTCGCCGCCGCCGGCCGGCCCCGGCGCGGCGCCGCCGGCCGCGTCAGGCGGCCGGCCGTGCCGCGCCAGGCGCTCTGCGTGCAGCGCCGCCAGCAGGCTGTTGCCCGCCCCCGCCTGCGCGCGCACGCCGCTGGCCCCTTCCCGCCAGCGCCGAGCAAGGCAGGGCGGGCCACGCGCGTGCGCCCGGCGCGACGTCCGTGGACACAAGCCCCTTTTCGCCGCCCTACTCCAACGCTGGGCGCGAGCTGCGCCCGGCGGCACAGGGCTGCGCGCTTGCGGGCGCCTCGGACCATCAGGCGGCGCTGGACTGCCTCTGCAGGCTGCAGCAGAGCGCGAACATGGTGGGCGGCGCCGAACACAGGTTAGACGGCCAGAGGCCGCCCCTTATTCATGCAGCGTGCTGGGAGTTGTTAGTTCGCCTTGCCAGGCATGCCTCCTGCGGAGCGGCGCAGGCCGAGGCTCGCGCCTGCTGCGCATGCGCCATGATGCGTTGCCGGGCGTCCTCGTCGACGTTCGGTGGGGCGCTGGCGTCACGCTGCGGCAGTGCGGCCGCGTCTGGACGCGGTGCCCTGGGCTGTGCATCAGTCCTGGGCGCTGAGAGAGCGGCCGCTGCTGCCGCTCCGCGGGCGTCTGCCACAACACGGGTGCAGGGCTCCGCGTCAAGGACGTGAGCCTCCCCCGCAGCGGCTTCACCGCTTGACCTCCGCCGCTTCCCACCTTAAAGAGTGCACAAGAGTGTGTCACAGCACTGGAGCTCAATCATGTGAAACTACACATCATGGTGTATACGACAGTGCCTGCGAGTCTGGACAACAAGTGTGACAGATGACAATAATGGGGCTGAGCGATGTGTCGAGGAGGTGCGCACTGTGAGCAAGGCACAAGCGAGGCAATGAAGTCAAGCAGTTTACGCACCGACTGCCTGCGCAGGCTGCGCCGCATCCAGGTGCGAGCGGAACGCCCTCCGCGCCGGCTTGGCCGCGCCTGGCTCCGGGCTGTCCGGGTCGCTGTCAGCTGTCAGGTCGATGACTCCAGCGCCCGCCATCAGCGTTCGGGACCGGGCAGTGCGGGCAGGCGTGCGCGCTGCGCTGCTCACGACCTGCCTGCTGGTGTGCAGGGCACGCCTGTTACAGCGGTAAGCCTGCGCAAGGCCCCTCAGCACCGCTGAGGACGTCGGCATTGCGGCAAGCGGTGGCCATGTGCAAGCTCTCAGGCCCCAGGGCCCACCCAAGGCCTGTCCCCTATGATCTCGCATGCTGCTCGGGCACCAGCAGCAAGCGGTTTGCAGCACGCAAGTGTGTTTTTTTGTATCTGACCAGTGTGCTTCCAAGGATCCCAGGACTCGCACAGAGGCAGGAGCGCGGGTCATGGGAGCCACACAGCTCACGACCCCAAACAAACGCCCTCATTATGTACACGCCTGGGCAGCGCAAGACCAGCCCTGCTTTGCACCGCCCACGGCAAAAGAATGGTTTTGTCTTCTCTGCCTCACTTCCCTCTCCCAAAGGCATGATGAGGTCACGAATCACAATCTGCTCCAGCGCCCCATGTGGTCATTATCACAATTCATTCCACCATTTAACCTCAATGCCAGAATATGATGCACTGTTCTGTAACTGTAGCCCCAATGCTCAAAACACACCCCCAGGTCCTTGCAGGACACCCAGTCAACACACAGATGCCAGGACCCCCAGTCGGCAAGCGCTTGATGCGCGCAGAAGTGTGACCATGGCAGCGATGCATGCTGCCCCGCCCTGTCATAGGTGTGCTGCCTATGGCCCCAAAGCCCCCACACAACCATCCGACAAACCCCCCTTCCCAGCCACAAGCTGCCCATCAAGCGTCGCCGATGCGCAGCCACATGCTGACTTACGGAGCCCTCCGGTGAGCCCTCAGTTTGTGAACCCCACATGAAGCCCTGCGGCTATCCTTGCTATTCACCCGGCCATCCAGAAGCCAGACGCCCAGGCGCCCTGCCCGGCCGTCCGGCGCCCCCGCGCGGACGCGCCAGCCGCAGCGCCGGCGGCCCTCCCCCGGCCCTACTACAGGCCGGTGACCTGCCGCCAGGCCCTGCCAGGGCCCAATAACCCCAATCCCCAAGGCCTTACCCCTCCCCAAGGCCCTACCACAGGCCGATGACCTTCCACCAGGCGCCGCCGATGCCGAGCCAGACGCCGAGGTAGACGAAGGACAGCAGCAGGCCCAGCTGGTACCACTTGGCCTGCGAGACGTAGCCGGCGCCAAAGTAGGGCGGCGCGGAGCCGATGCCGTACGTGGTCAGGCAGCCCATCAGGTTGGACAGCTGCCCCAGCGCGATCGCCGCCAGCAGGCCCGGCGTGCCTGCGCGCATGCGCGGCGGCCGCGTTCGGAACTGCACATTCTTCCAGCGCCCAAGCCCCATCTTGGCCTGCAGGGGCGCCAATCCACAATCTTGCAGGCGGCCAGGCAGCTGCCGCTGCACCGCACAACCGCCCCAGCGTCGTCGCAGCCGCAGGATAGGGTATAGGGTACACTATCCTGAGCTGGCGCGCGCGCGCGGGGCGCGCGGGGCGCGCACCGCACGCGATGGCCACGCTGAGGAAGGCGGTGTACATGGCGCCGATGTGCGCCGCGCCCGACGCGAACAGGTAGTGCGAGTAGAAGTACAGCAGCGTGATCACGCCGAACGCGGCCTGCCAGCTCAGCCCGAAGCCGCTGACCACGCCCACCACCTACGCACGTCACGTAGGTGGTGAGAAACATAAAGAGATAAAAAACCTTCTCCGAGGCCGAAGCCGCTGACCACGTTCACCATCTGCACGCGCGCAGCAGGCGGGGACGGCCTCAGCGCCCGGCGGCCACCCCCCCCACCCCCCCCCGAGCTTGCCGCGCGTGCATGCCCCTGCCAATGCTGTAACAGCAGGTGACAGCGTGCTGCCATCAGACAGTTTCTGTCAGACAGTCTCCAAGCCGGCGCCCGATCGGGCGCAAC
>JAABUY010005403.1_pt1 | contig 12871 bp, 11 predicted proteins | sample 5560271 | NCBI WGS metagenome assembly JAABUY01 (sample SAMN10711886, study PRJNA513374) | rock metagenome | isolation source: Antarctica rocks | place: Antarctica: Victoria Land, University Valley
CTCCGGCATGATGCCGGCGTTGAAGGTCGACAGCCCCTGCAGGATCACCGGGTCGGGGTGGGCCATGTGCAGCACCACGGAGTCGGCACCCACGGTGTCGATCGAGGCGATCGAGGCCAGCAGGAAGGCGAACTCGCCGCCGTCCGGCTTGGCGCGGGCGCGGTCCAGCGACCACTTCACGTCGCTGACCCCGAGCGGCGAGCCGTCGGCGAACTTGAGGTCGGGGCGGAGCGTCAGGGTGACGGTCTTGCCGTCCTCCGACACCTTCCAGGCGCTCGCCAGGCCCGGCTGCACGCCGGTGCCGTCCGGCGTCGGCTGCAGCAGCGTGTCGTAGATGTTCAGCGAAATCCAGATGTCGGCGTTCTGCGACGTGCGGGTGGGATCGAGGTACTGGCTCTCGATCTGGCGGCCGAACACCAGCGTGCCGCCCCGTGTCACGGCATGGGCTGGGCCGGCCGGCAGGGTGGCGGCGGCAAGCAGCAGGGCGGCGGTCCAGGCGGTGCGTTGCATAGTGGCTCCGGCAAATTGGTGCAGTCCTACATGGCCTTGCAAGAAGCATGCAACCCGACCGGAGACGCTTGCCGTCCAGGTTTCAATGATGCCAGTCTCTCGCCACCACGCCCGCCAAGCCGTCGCCGTTCAGGAGGCTGAGTGCCCAAAGCAGGAAGCGTCAGGATCGGCATCGACATCGGCGGCACCTTCACCGACGTCCAGGTGCTGGATGAGGGCACCGGCGCGCTGAACAACCTGAAGACGCCGACGACGCCGGACGACCCCTCGATCGGGCTGATGGCCGGCATCGACGAGGCGGCGCAGCGGTTCGGCTTCGACATCGCCGACATCCGGTTCCTGCTGCACGGCACCACCATCGCCACCAACGCGGTGCTGGAGCGCAAGCTCGCCCGGGGCGTCCTGATCGCCACCGAGGGTTTTCGCGACATCCTTGAGATCGGCCGCCACGCGCGGCGCGATGTCTATGGCTTGAAGCCTGCCCGGCAGGAGGCACTCATCCCGCGCGACCGGCGCGTTGGCGTTGCGGAGCGCATCCGGGCGGACGGGAGCGTCGAGCGGGCGCTGGAGCCTGGGTCGGTCGATGCCGTCCTGGCGGCGATCCGCGCCCATGACGCCGAAACCGTCGCCGTGTCGCTGCTGAACGCCAACGTCAACCCGGCGCACGAACGACATATGCGCGACCGTGTGCTGGCGGCCCTTCCCGGCCTCCCCGTCTCGATCTCGTCCGATGTCAGCCCCGAAATCCGCGAGTACGAGCGCACCTCGACGACGGTGCTCAACGCGCTGCTGATCCCCGCCGTCCGCTCCTACCTCACCCGCCTCGCGGAGCGCATGCAGGCGCGGGGCATGGCGGCCCGCCTCCTGCTGGTGCAATCGAACGGCGGCGTCTGCTCCGCCGAGGTCGCCAGCGAGCAGCCGGTGCGCCTGCTGCTCTCCGGCCCCAGCGGCGGGGCCTTGGCGGCGCAGCGCGCGTCGCAGCGGCTGGGCCTGCCCGACCTCGTCGGGATCGACATGGGCGGCACCAGCTTCGACGTCTGCGTCGTGCGCGACGGCGGGGTGGCGCTGATGACCCAGGGCGAGATCGACGGGCTGCCCGTGCGCCTGCCGATGATCGAAATCCGCACCATTGGCGCCGGTGGCGGCTCCATCGCCTCGGTCTTGCCCGGTGGCCGCCTCACGGTCGGCCCGCGCAGCGCCGGGGCGCGGCCGGGGCCGGCCTGCTACGGGCACGGCGGCACGCAGCCCACGGTGACGGACGCGAACCTGCTGCTCGGCCGGCTCGATGCGGGGTTCTTCATGGGCGGGGCGATGGCGCTCGACCTGCCGGGGGCCGGATTGGCGGTCCAGAAGCAGGTCGCCGACGTGCTGGGGCTGGGCGTGGAGGCGGCGGCGGAGGGCATCCTGACGCTCACCAACGCCAGCCTGGCCTCGGCCATCCGGCTGAGCCTGTTCGAAAAGGGGCTGGACCCGCGGCGGTTCAGCCTGCTGTCGTTCGGCGGCGCCGGCGGGCTGCACGCGATCCCGGTCGCGGAGGAGCTCGGCATCGAACAGGTGGTGTTCCCCGCCGAGGCCAGCACCTTCTCCGCCAGCGGCATCCTGCATTCCGACATCGTGCACGACTTGGCGAGCAGCCGGGTCCTGCGCGCCGTGCCCGAGAGCCTGCCAGAGATTCGCCAAGCCTGCCTGGCGTTGCGGCGGCAGGGCGAAAGCCTGCTCAGGCAGGACGGGCTGCCGCCCGAGCGCCGCGAGCTCAGCCTGTCGGCCGACATGCGCTACCATGGCCAGGCATTCGAGCTGGTCGTGCCGTGGGGCGACGTGGAACCGGCGGCGCCCACGCTGGACCGCCTGCTCGCCGACTTCCACGCGCTGCACCGGCAGCGGTTCTCCTACGCCAACCCCGGAGAGCCCGTCGAGATCGTGACCCTGCGCCTGACGGCGACGGGGCGCTTGCCGGAGGCGTGCGCGGTGCGTGCCGTGCCGGCAGCCGAGCCAGCGGCAGAGCGGCGTCGGCGGGTGTTCGTGGGCGGCGCCTGGCATGATGTCGCGGTCCACCGGCGCGAGGACGTGCGCCATCCGGTCCCTGGCCCGGCGGTGATCGAGGAGGCCTACACCACGGTGTTCGTGGCCTCCGGCTGGACCTGCGGGCCCGGCCAGGACGGCGACCTGCTGGCGCAACGCTTGCATGTTCTATTGGAAACGGAGGCGGAGCCGAGGGTCGCTGGCACGCTGGGACCGATCGAGCTCGAGATCATGCGCAACGCCCTGACCGCCGCGGCGGCCGAGATGGACGTGACGATCTGGCGCACCAGCCGGTCGACCATCGTCCGCGAGCTGCTGGACTACTCGACGGCGGTGTTCGACCGCGACGGCTACAACGTGGCGCAGTCCGCGCGCATCCCGCAGCACCTGAACTCGATGGGCGCCGGGCTGCTGACGATCGTGCGCGATTTCCTGCCGCTGGAGGGTTGGGAGGACGGCGACGTCGTCATCACCAACGACCCCTACTGCGGCGGCCAGCACATCCCCGACATCCTGGCGTTCCGCCCGGTGTTCGTGGACGGCGTGCGGATCGCCATCGTCGGCACGCTGTGCCACCACCTCGACATGGGCGGGATCTCCGCCGGCAGCTATGGCGCGACGGCCACGGAGGTGTTCCAGGAGGGACTGCGCATTCCCCCGATAAAGCTGTTCCGGCGCGGGACGCTGAACGCCGAAGTGCTGGCGATGATGCGGCAGAACGTGCGCCGGCCCGACATGCTGTGGGGCGACCTGCAGGCGCAGCTCGCCTCGCTCGCGGTGGGCGTCGGCAACATGACGAGGCTTGCGGCCCGCTTCGGCGCCGGGGCGGTCGTGGCCGCCTGCGCCCGCATCCTCGACAGCTCCGAAGCGGCGATGCGGGCGATGATCGGCCGCATGCCGGACGGGCGCTACGAGTTCGAGGACTGGATCGACGACGACGGGCTCACCGACGCGCCGATCCGCATCCACGCCGCCATCGACATCAAAGGGGAGGAGATGGTGGTCGACCTTTCCGGCTCGGGCCCGCAGGCATTGGGTCCGGTCAACGCGACCCTGGCGTCGTCGAGTTCGGCCGTCTCCTATGCCGTCATGGCCTGCGCCGACCAGCCCATCCCGGCCAACGCCGGGTGCTACCGCCCGGTGGCAGTGGTGGCGCGCGAGGGTTCGATCGTGCACGCCCAGGCGCCTGCGCCGGTCGCCAACCGGGTCGCGGTCACGCACCGGCTGGCCACCACGCTGCTGGGCGCCCTGCACCAGGCGGTGCCGGAGCGCATCCCCGCTGCCTATTACGGCGTCAGCTACGTTTGCACGTTCCAGACCATCGGCGAGGCCGGGGACCGCTCCGTGCTGGTCGAGATCGAGGTCGGCGGCGGCGGCGGGCATCCCGAGCAGGACGGGCTCAACGGCTATTCCAGCGGCATGCACAACAACGCCAACATCCCGATCGAGATGATCGAGAGCGAGCTGCCGCTGACGATCACCGCCTATGGCATCCTGCCCGGCACCGCCGGCGCCGGCCGGCACCGCGGCGGCATGGGCCTGGTGCGCGAATGGCGGGTGGACTGCCCGGAGGCGGTGTTCACCGCGAACCTGGAGCGCTTCAAGTTCCGGCCCTACGGCCTCTCTGGCGGGCAGCCCGGCGCTGCGGGCAAGCTGTGGCTGCTGCGCGACGGCGAGCGGCGGGCGCTGCCGTCCAAGATCGGCAACTTCCGCCTGCGCCGCGGCGATGTCGTGCGGCTGGAGACCTCCGGCGGCGGCGGCTTCGGCGACCCGGCCCAGCGCCCGGCCGCCGAGACCGCGACCGATGTCCGATGCGGCTACGTCGATGTGCATTGAAACCAGAGGGCGCACTGAAACCAGGAGGCTTGCCATGCGGTTCATCGCCTTGCCGTTCGCCGCCCTCCTCGCCCTCGCCGCCCCGGCCAGGGCGCAGGACGTCGTGAAGCTCGGCGCCTTTGTCACGCTGTCTGGCATCAGCGCCGACGTGGGCGCGCAGATGAGGGCCGGCATCGAGGTCGCGGTGGACCGCATCACCCAAGGCTACGCCGTCGGCGGCAAGCCGATGAAGATCCAGGTGTTCTGGTATGACGACGAGGGCAAGGCCGACACCGGCCTCAACGCCGTGACCCGGGCGCTGACGGTGGACAAGGTCAACGTCGCCGTCGGCTTCCTGAGCAGCGACATCTATATCCGGGTGATCGACGAGTTTCAGAAGGCATCGACGCCGGTCATCGCCTGCTGCTCCGCCTCGCTCGCGATCGGCGACAAGATCGCCCGGCAGACCATGCTGTATGCCTTCCAGCTCAGCCCGACCGCGCGCGACATCGCCACCGCCACGATCGGCGCCGTCGCGACGCTGGTGAAGCCGGCCAAGGTGGCGATGCTGAACGAGAACACCGACGCCGGCCGCGACTTCTCCCGCATCTCCCGCGAATGGCTCGCTGGCAACGCGCCGGGCATCGAGGTCGCGGCCGACGAGTTCGTGCCCCGCGGCGTCACCGACCTCACGCCGCAGTTCGCCAAGTTCAAGCGGCTGGGCGTCGGCGCCATCGTCGGCGAGGTTTACGGGTCGAGCGCGCCCATCGAATACGAGCAGTTCAACGAGCTGCGGGTTCCGGCGGTGATCGCCCACATGGGCACCAGCGCCTCGGCCGACAGCTTCGTCGCCGAGCATGGCAAGGACATGGAGGGGTCGCTGGTCAACGTGCGCTGGATTCCCGGGGACTACACGCCGGTCAGCAGGCCCATGGTGGACGCCTACAAGGCCAAGACCGGCTTCTCGCCATCGACCTTCGCGGTGCAGGCGCATGATTCCGCGCTGGTGGCGCTGGAGGCGGTGCGGGCCGCCGGCAGCCTCGATCCCGCGGCGGTCGCGAAGGCGCTGGAGGACACGACTTTCGTCGCGGCCTGGGGCTCGCGGCATTTCACCCCGTTGGCGGAGGGGCACCGGATGCCGGTGGACACGATCGTCACCCAGGTGCAGGACGGCAAAAAGGTGGTGGTCTACCCGGTGGACATCGCCGCCAAGCAGGGCAGCGCCTACCGCGCGGTGCCGCCCTACTCCTGGCAGAAGTGATGCCGTGAGGGGCCAGCTCGCCGTCCGCGGGCTCGGCAAGCGGTTCGGCGGGCTCACGGCCGTCGACGGCTGCTCGTTCGAGGTCGTGCCGGGCCAGGTCGTGGGACTGATCGGCCCGAACGGCTCGGGCAAGAGCACAGTGTTCAACCTGGTCACCGGCATGATCCGGCCCGACCGCGGCCGGGTCGACTACGAGGGCCGATCGCTGCTCGGCCTGCCGCTGCACCGCATCGCCCGGCGCGGCATCGGCCGGACGTTCCAGGACATCAAAATCTTCCGCGAGCTGCCGGTTTGGCAGAACCTCGCCATCGCGGCGCTCGGCCGCGGCATTGCTGGCTGGCAGGAGCGGGGCGAGGCGCTGCTGGCCGACATGGGCCTCGGCCACCTGCGCGGCGAGCTGGGCGAGAACCTGTCGATCGGGCAGCAGCGGCTGCTCGAACTGACGATGCAGTTGCTCGCGGCGCCCGACCTGCTGCTGCTGGACGAGCCGCTGGCCGGGGTGCATCCGGTGGTGCGCAACCGGATCGCCGGCATCATCCGGGCGCAGCGGGCGGCCGGGCAGGCGATATTGCTGATCGAGCACGACATGCGCTTCGTCATGGAGCTGTGCGACCGCGTCGTCGTGCTGGACCATGGGGAAAAGATTGCCGACGGCCCGCCGGACCAGGTCCGCGCCGACCCGCTGGTGATCGCGGCCCTGTTGGGTTCGCGCCCGGCGGACGTTGCGTGAACATCCTGGACGTAGAGGCCGTGCGCGCCGGATACGGCCGGCTCGAAATCCTCCAGGGCGTCTCGCTGTCGGTCGCGCCGGGCGAGATCGTCGGCGTCATCGGGCCGAACGGCGCCGGCAAGTCGACATTGCTGAAAACCATCCTGGGCTACCTGCGTCCGTTCGAGGGCGTCATCGGCTTCGACGGCGCCTCGATCCTCGGGCTGACGCCGGACCGGGTGATGCGCCGCGGCCTGGGCTACGTGGCGCAGGCCGGCGGCGTGTTCGCCGACATGAGCGTGCACGAGAACCTGGCGCTCGGCGGCTATATCCTGCCGTCGCGCGGCGCGGTGCGCGATGCGCTCGACCGGGTCTATGCCCGTTTCCCGCTGCTCCGCACGCGCGCCCGGCAGCGTGCCGGCAGCCTGAGCGGCGGCGAGCAGCGGACCCTGTCGGTGGCGCGCACGCTGATGGTCGGGCCGCGGCTGCTGGTGCTCGACGAGCCCTCGGCGGCGTTGTCGCCGGTCGCCATCGACGCGGTCTACGACCTGCTGGCCGGGCTGCACGCCGAGGGGATCGCGATGCTGATCGTCGAGCAGAACGTCGACAAGATCATGGCCGTCGCGCACCGGGTCGTGGTGCTCGACATGGGCCGCAACGCATTCGGCGGCACCACGGCGGAGCTGCGCGCGTCGGACCGCATCCGGCAGCTCTATATGGGCGAGGCGCATTGAGCGGCGAAATCCTGGAGTTCGTCGTCGTCGGCCTCGTGCTGGGCGGCATCTACGCGCTGTTCTCGGTCGGGCTGACGCTCATCTTCGGCGTGCTCGACGTGATCAACGTGGCGCATGGCGAGTTCTTCACCCTCGGCGGCTACGCGGCCTTCATGGCGGTCGCGCTGCTGCACCTGCCGCCGGCGCTCGGCCTGCCGCTGGCCGTCGTCGCGGCGGGGACGGCGGGGCTGCTGGTTTATCCGGTGCTGATCGGCCCGCTGCAGCGACGCCTCGGCAGGCGGCCGGCCGGGCCGCTGTTCCTGGTGCTGACGCTCGGGTTGTCGGCTGTCATGCAGAACTCGATGCTGGCGGTGGCCGGCGGGGAGTACCTGCGGGTGCCGCCATTGCTGCGCGGCGGCGTCGACCTCGGCTTCACCTATGTCAGCAACCAGCGCGTGATCATCCTTGCCGTTGCCTGCGGGTCATTGGCGGCGCTGTTCCTGTTCCTGCGCTACCACCGCCAGGGAGCGGCGATCCGGGCCGTGGCGCAGAACCCGGTGTCGGCCCAGGCGGTCGGCATTCCGCTCACCCGCATCTTCACCCTCACGCTCGGCCTCGGCTGCGGCCTGGCCGGGCTTGGCGGGGCGCTGATCGCGCCGCTGTTCAATGTCTACCCCACGGTCGGCTTCTCGCTCACGCTCAAGGCCTTCGCCATCACCATCCTGGGCGGCATGGGCAACGTGCTGGGCGCGCTGGTCGCGCTGGTCGCGAGCTTCATCGTCAGCCTGACCGAGGCGCTCTCGGTCCTGGTGATTCCATCGGAATGGTCCAACGCCATTGCTTTCGGCCTCATGATCGCCGTGCTGCTGATGCGGCCCGACGGCATCTTCGGGCGCACGCGGCGATGACCCGGCGTATCCTGCTGAGCCTGGCCTGCACCCTCGCCGCCGCGGCGCCGCTGCTGTGGTCGCATCCCTTCGTGCTGCACATCGCCACCCAGGCGCTGATCTGGGCGCTGCTGGCCGCGAGCTGGGATTTGCTGGGCGGCTACGCCGGGCAGATTTCGTTCGGCCATGCCGGGTTCTTCTCGATCGGCGCCTATGCCGCGGCGATCGCGACCCAGCGGTTCGGCGTGCCGTCCTATGCGGCGATGGGCCTGGCGTTCCTGGTTTCTGCCGCCGTGGGCCTGGCCGTCGGCTTCCCGGCGCTGCGGCTGCGGGGCCACTATCTGGCGCTGGTCACGCTCGCCTTTGGCGAGATCGTCGCGCTGGTGGCGCAGAACTCGGAAGCGCTGACCGGCGGACCCTTCGGGATGCACGATTTCGGCAGCTTCAGCGGGCTGCCAGCCGATCCGCTCGGGCAGCGGCAGGCGGCCTACGCCATCGTCCTGGTCATTTCGGCCGGGACGATGCTGGCGCTGCTGTGGCTCTGCAACCGCACCGACATCGGCCCGGCACTCCAGGCGATCCGCGAGGACCAGGTGCTCGCCGCCAGCCTCGGCATCGACACCACCCGCTACAAGCTGCTGGCGTTCACCGCCGCCGCCGCCGCGACCGCGGGCCTCGCAGGGTCGCTCTATGCCTACTACCTCCAGCTCGTCAGCCCGTCGGTCGGGTCGGCGGGCAACAGCGCCATCGTCATCGCGATGGCCGTGTTCGGCGGCATCGGCACGATCTGGGGGCCGTTCCTCGGCGGCATCCTGCTTTATGGGCTGACAGAAATCCTGCGGTTCGTCGGCGTGGTCTACAACCTGATCGCCGTCGGCGGGATCATGATCGTGTTCGTCATCTTTGCGCCCAAGGGGCTGGCCGGGCTGCGGCTGCCCCGCAAGCGCAAGATACGGGCCGATGCCCAGGACAACGCGCAGCGTCAGGACGCTGCACGGGGATAGTCCGCGACCGTCATTGCGAGCCGGCTTCGGCGTGGCAATCCAGGGCAACAGGGACCAATGTTCTGGCGCGTTGCCCTGAATTGCCGCGTCGTAAACGCTCCTCGCAACGACGAAAAGGGGCAACGACGAAAAGGGCAAATGCAATTGCCCTGAACGCCTGTGGCTTGCTTACATCCTCTCGTCCTGCTCCACCATCCGAATGATCCCTGCGAGCCAGTCCGCCGCCGCGTCCTCAGCCAGGTCAGGCCCGAGTGCATCATGAACGTGGCGCTCGCCAACACGCTTGGCGCCCAGCGAGGCGAGCAGCGCGTCCATCCTGCCGCTGCCGGCCCCGAAAGTCGTTGGATACTCGGAGCTGCCGAGGCCGAAAACTGCGTAGCGGCGACCACTCAGGTCCGGTCGAGCAGCCTCAAGCTTCGCCGCAAACGGCTGCGCCGAGGATGGCAGTTCGCCGTCGCCATAGGTGGAGGACAGTATCAACCAGAGCCGACCCGGCTCATCCTGAGTGGGGTCGGCCGTCGCCATGTCGTGAACCTCGACCTCGCTCGACGAGCCCAGAAGCTTCGCCAGGTCGTCGGCCAGCATCTCAGTGTTCCCGGTCTCGCTGCCGAAGTAGATCGTGACCTTCATTGCGTCACCTGCATCGGCCCCTCGTGAAACGCGCAGGCCAGCATGGCGTCGAGGCGGATGAGCTTGCGGCGCACGAACCCAGGCACCGTGCGCTGCCGCTCAACCGCGTCAATCCGGCGCCACCCCGCATGGTCGACGACCGGAACGCCCCGTAGGGACAGCAACCCCGCCAACTCGTCCGCCCCGTCCATCCGGCGGGCTTCCTGCGCTGCAAGGTCGGCCGCGACTTCCTGCGCCACGGCGCGCCCCTCAGCCCTTGCGTCGGCGATCGTTCCCCGTCCGCCGCTGCGGTACCAGCCGGCTCGGTAGAGGCCGGGCTCGGCGCGGATTGCCCTCTCGCCAACATCGCCCGCGGCGTCCCAGGCGAACCCGGCCGCTGTCACGACCGAACTCGCCGGCAGGCGCTGCGCCGCACCAGCCGTGTCCGCGAACGTGACCGCGCCCGCCTCAATGGCAATCGGCGTGAGGCCGAACCGGAAACGGACGGTGTGCAGCGATGCTTCGGGTCCGTTTCCATGCACAGCACGCAGCGCGGCGGACACACGGTCGGTGTCCGGTGTGTCTGCAAGGCTGTGCACCTCCACCCGCGCAGCACCGAGGCGACCGAACTCGGCCAGCAAGGCGGGGTCGAAGCGCGCCTTATGCGACCGCCGGCGGCCGACGACATCGATGGTGCGCGGGCCCGAGCGAGCCAGCGCACCAAGGCGGTCGGGGTCGATGTCGGTGCCCCCGAACTCGCCCGGGCCGCGGGCCAGCAGGCGCGCGATGTCCAAGGCCACGTTGCCGTTGCCCACGACAACCACGTTCGGGCCAAAAGACGGGCACGCCTCGCCCTCGCAAGGATGGCTGTTGAACCAGCGGGTGACTGCGCCGGCCCTGAAGACGGCCGGGCCGTCCTCGCCCACAATGCCGAGTTGCCGGTCAGCCGACAGGCCGGTTGCGATGACAACGGCGTCGAAAAGGTCACGCAACTCATCGAACGCGACATCACGGCCAACTTCGATATTGCCGAAGAAGCGGACGCGCTCCCGTTCGAACAGCCGTTCAAACTGCGCGGTCACACCCTTGGTTGACTGATGATCGGTGGCGACGCCATAGCGCACCAGGCCAAACGGAACTGGCATCCGGTCCAGGACGGAAAGGGCCGCATCCGGCAAGGCCCGGCGCAGTTGCTGGGCCACGTACAATCCGGCCGGGCCTGCACCAATGACCGCGACTGACGCTCTGATCATCAGTTCAGGGCAGTGAACGTCATTGCGCCAATTCCACTCGCCCACGGAACCACCGCTTCATAGGCGACGACCTTGCCTGTGAACGATTGCAGCGCGCCGGCAACGCCGATCCAACCCAACAGCTCTATGGCGCCTGCGCCGGCCCGGCCGAGTTCGGCCACGCTGTAACGCGACAGCGCCGCAAGGTCGCCATCAACCATTTGCGCAAGGAATTTCTGGTCGAATTCGGTGTCGATGTCACCGTGGCCAACCTCCCCCGGATCGTGCGACATGCCTCCGGTGGCGATCAGGCCAATCCGGCGGTCACTCTGGCGCGCGACGTCGCCGATGAGCCGGCCGAGCTCCGCGCACCGGCGCGGCGACGGCTGGGGCTTGGCGAGCGTGTTGATCATGACCGGCACGACCGGCAAGTCCATTTCCGGCCGCAGGAAATGCAAAGGGATGAACGTCCCGTGGTCGAAGTCCATCTCATAGCTGTAGCCCGGCTCGACTTCGTTCTCGTAGCAGTGCTCGACCATTTGCGCCGCAAGCGCCGGGTCGCCCTTGATCTTCTTTTTTTCGACCTTGAGCCACGGCTCGATCGGACCCGTGAAAGCCTCGGCGCGGCCGATGCAGTAGGGGCTGATGTGATTTAGGAAGAAGTTCGCCCAGTGCTCCGACGTGAACAGGATCAGCTCGTCAAGCCGGGCCTCGTTCATCTGCTGCCGGATGGTCTCGAAGCCGGCGAACAGCGCGTTCCGCTGTGCCTCTGGCGCTTTGTCAGCCCAGGCAACCATGCCCGGCGCGTGGCTGATTGCGCAGGCGAACGCGATCGTCATGATGCTTCTCCTCGGATGGCTGCCAGGTACGCCGGCTCCTGGACTTGATGCAGGATCGAGAATGGCCGCAGCAGCAGGCCGTGCACGCCCAGCGCATACAGCTTGTGGAGATCGAGCGCCGCGACCGCGCTGCGCTCCTCATCTGACAACTCATAGCTCATAAGCAGTGCGGCTTTGTCGGCAAAATACTTCTCGCGCACGACCGGGTCGCGGTTCACGTCGCGGATCATCTTTTGGAGGACGTAGATGCTCACCCGCCAGTCCTTTCCCGCCAGTCCTTCCCCGCCAGTCCTTCCGCCTATACCACCGCTTCGTCGAGCCAGCGCAGCGCAGCGCTCACTTGGCTGAACGTCGTGGATGCCGCCATCGTAACCAGCACGGCATGGCGCATCGCGGCCAAGTCGACCCCCTCCCTAAGAAGACGGCGGGCATGCACCTTGAAGCTTGCCTCCGCGCCGGTGACGGCCATGGTGGCGACCACTACAAGCTCACACGTCGTATGGTCGAGCGGCCCTGCGGCCATGACGCTCTTGCGCAGGGCCTGGAAAGCGGAGGCGCTGTCGGCGCTGATCGAAGCAAGGTGTTCAACAGGTGTCACGCAATGTGCTCCAATTCTGACTGACGCCGCCGAGCGGTCCATGACCCAAGATCAACCACCGGATCCAGGGGAGCCTAACTTTTCTTCAAGATAGGGAAGCTGCCCAGATCGGTTCCAAGTCCACGCTCCACCGCCGTTTCGTAGATCACGCGGGCGAGGCCTATGTCCTGCACGCTTGTGCCAACCGATTTGAACAGCGTGATCTCCTCATCCGTGCGGCGGGCCGGAGCCTTGCCAGCCACGAGTTCAGCGAGTTCGTGCACCATGTCGGGGGACACGTGCCCGTGCGCCGCCACGGCGTCGCCTGCCTCGCCGAACACGCCCTCGCGCGTGTCCACAACGACCATCGCCGCCCGGGTGAATGTTTCGATGTCGATTTCACGCTGGTCCCGCCGTGCGGTGCCGACCGAGTTCACGTGCATGCCCGGCCGAAGCCAAGCGCCTTGCAGAGCCGGCTTGTTCGATTTGACGGCGGCAAGCACGATATCGCTGCCGGACACCGCCTCCTCCGCGCTTCCTACCGCCGTGACGTCCATGCCATAGGTCTGCCGGAACTCCTCGGCCAGGCGTTCACGGTTGGCGGGGGTCGGACTGAAAATGCGGGCGCTGCGGACGATGCCCAAATGCTGCATCGCCTCAAGCTGCGCGTGCGCCTCCACGCCCGAGCCCAGC